>Ga0105248_10000303_pt1 | contig 58530 bp, 55 predicted proteins | sample KBSS34metaG_FD_81524 | JGI IMG/M metagenome (GOLD analysis project Ga0105248, IMG submission 81524) | Switchgrass rhizosphere microbial communities from Kellogg Biological Station, Michigan, USA - KBS S3-4 metaG | ecosystem: Host-associated > Plants > Roots > Rhizosphere > Soil | place... | reverse complement strand
GGCGACCTGGCTGACCGGGACCGAGACGTCGTGCTTCCAAGTGGCGCCCTCGGGCTTCTGGGCCGGTGACTGGCTCTCGCGGATCGCCCACAGCGCCTTGGCCTGGGTGTCGGTCTGGGCGACCACCGCGTCGCGGACCAGACCGTCGTCGAGGCCCGAGGCCAGGAGCCGTTCCATGGACGCCTCGGCGGAGCCCGGCTCGCCGGAGGAGAATTCGGCCAGGATGTACCAGGGATGCACATCGGCCAGCGGATCGCGGGTCCCGGCGATGTTCTTCAGCGCGAAGTCGACGCCAAGCCGGCCCATCAGTTCGAACGCCTCCACGGCGCCGCCGGTCTCGTCCTTGGCGCGGACCAGGAGCTGGATCGCGGCCTCGGGGCTCTCGACGCCGATCATCGCCACCGCCCGCGACGCCATCACCGGATAGAGCTTGAGGGCGGCCGCGGTAACCACGCCCAGGGTGCCCTCGGCGCCGATCAGGAGCTGCTTCAGGTCGTAGCCGGTGTTGTCCTTGCGCAGGCGCTTGAGGCCATTCCAGACCTCGCCGTTGGGCAGCACGGCCTCGAGGCCCAGCACTAGGTTGCGGGTCATGCCGTAACGCAGCACCTGGGTCCCGCCGGCGTTGGTGGAGACGAATCCGCCCACCGTGGCCGAGCCTTCCGACGCCAGGCCCAGCGGGAAGCGCCGGTTGAGAGCGGCGGCGGCTTCGTGGACGGCGCTCAGCGTCACCCCAGCCTCGGCGACCAGCACGTCATCGAAGGTGTCGCTCTCGCGGATGGCGTTAAGTCGTTCAGTGGAGAGCAGCACCTCGCCCATGGGAATCTGGCCGCCGACCAGGCCGGTGTTGCCGCCCTGGGTGGTGATCGGCGTCGCGGATTCGGCGCAGATGCCGACCACGGCGGCGACGTCGGCGGTGGTCCTGGGTAGGGCCAGGAACGGGGTCTCGCCGGTCCAACGGTCGCGCCATTCCAGCAGCTTCGGCGCGAGGCGTTCGGGGTCCTGGCTCCAGCCGCCGTCGCCCAGCACCGACTTCAGGCGCGACAGGACATCGGCGGGGACGGGTGCGGTCATGGTCTCAATGTAATGCCGCGGCGCTATCCGACAAACCCGGCGGCCCTGCGAAGGCGGTCGTTGATGGCTTCGCCCAGGCCGGTGTCGGGGATCGGGGCGACGGCGATGCCGCTGGCGCCGTCGGCGCGGTCGGCGGCGCGCAGGTAGGCGAAGAGATTGGCGGCGGCTTCGGTCAGGTCGCTGTCCGGACTGAGGTTGAAGCCACCGGCGTCGCCCCATCGCCCATAGCCCAGCCAGACTTCGCCGGCCAGCCGCTCCTCTGCGTTGAGGCGGAGCGGCAGGTTCGGGGCGTAGTGGCGGGTCATCCGGCCCGGCGAGCGCCTGGCGTCTGCCTCGGCCTCGGCGAGCGGGCCGATCAGGTCCTCGATGTCGGCGCGGGTGACGGCGCCGGGGCGCAGCAGGCGCGGCGTGTCCAGCAAGGCGACGACGGTGGACTCCAAGCCTATGGCGCAAGGGCCGCCGTCCAGCGTCGCGGCGGCGGCCTCGCCGGTCTCCTCGAGGGCGTCGGCATAGGTGGTGGGGCTGGGGCGACCGGAGCGGTTGGCCGACGGTGCGACCAGCGGGCCCCCAAAGGCCAGCAGCAGGGCGTGCGCGATGGGATGCGCCGGCGCGCGAACGGCAACCGTGTCGAGGCCCGCGCGGGCAAGGTCGCAGACCGCGCCTTCATCGGCGATCGGCAGGACCAGCGTCAGGGGTCCCGGCCAGAACCGATCGGCCAGGCGCTCGGCGCGGTCGTCGAAGACCGCGATACGGCGGGCCGTCGCCACGTCGGCGACGTGGGCGATCAGCGGATTGAAGGCGGGCCGGCCCTTGGCGGCGTAGACGGCCGCCACGGCGCGCGGGTCGGCGGCGTCGGCGGCCAGGCCGTAGACCGTCTCGGTCGGCAGGATGACCAGGCCGCCGGCCCTGAGCGCGGCGACAGCTCCGGCGATGTCGGCAGGTTTGTCCACGGCGGCTGGTTACACCGCCGTGGCGCCGGCTGTCGCTACTTCTTCGGCTTGCGGAACTTGTAGATGAACTGGTCGGTGTGGCCGCGGATGGCCTTGTCGAACACCACCTTCTTGAGGTCGTCGGCGGTGTTCTTGAGCACCGTGGATTCGCCCTCGTAGACGAAGCCGGCGTCGGTGACCTGCTTCTTGACGATGGCGGGATCGATGCGGTGCAGGGTGTCGGTGTCACGCATGCCGGAGCCGGCTTCGGCGGTATGGTCGACGATCAGGAAGACGCCGCCCGGCTTCAGCGCCTTGTAGACCGCCCGGTTGAAGATCATCGGGTCGATCTTGCCCATGAACTTGTCCGGATAGTCGTGATAATTCTGGACCGTAAACACCAGATCGACAGGCTCGGGCGTGGCGAAGGCGGCGCCGGGCTGCTGGATCACCGAGGTGTTCGGATAGCCGGTCTTGGCGAGGTCGGCGTTCTTGATCGGGTCCGGCATCGCCTCCTTGGCGTACTCGTTCGGCCAGATCATGTAGACGTGGCCGCTCGGCCCCACGACCTTCGAGAAGATCTTGGTGAAGTAGCCGGAGCCCGGGATCAGATCGACGACCTTGTCGCCAGCCTTTACGCCGGAGAAGGAGATCACCTCGGCGGGGTGGCGGCGCGCATCGGCGTCCTTGTCAGCGCCACGGCCGGCGTCGGCGACGGCGGCGGCGACCTTGGGGTTGACGGCCGCGGGCGCGGCCAGGGCGAGGGACGCGGCGCTTACCGTGAAGACGGCGGCCAACAGGACGGATTTCATGGGCACCTCTGGGTAACGGGGTGCGGCCACGCTCCGGCGCGCGGGCGCCCAAGTCAATGCGTGAGGCCTACCGCTGATCGCGCGTTGCCGTCAGATCAACGCGAACCGTGACCTTGCCCGGAATCTGGTCGGTGGCGGTGAACTCGCCCTGGCCGACGCCGAACACCGTGCGGTCGAGGCCGGCCTCACCGGTCACGTGCGCCTTGTCGCCGGTGATGGTCAGCCTGAACGGCAGGTCCAGCGGCCTGGTCACGCCGCGCAGGCTGAGCGCGCCGTGGGCCACGTAACGATCGGCGCCGGTCTTTTCGAACTTCGTCGCGGTGAAGGTCGCCTTGGGATGCGCGGCGGCGTCGAACCAGTCGCCGGAGGGCAGCGAGGCGTCGCGCTGCTCGTCGCCGGTCTTGGCCGAGGTCATGTCGATGCTCACGGTGACTTTGGACTTGTCCAGCGCGTCGGGGCCGAACAGCACATCGGCGCGCCACTTGTCGAAGCGACCTTGAATCGGGTCGCCGCCCCAGCTGGAGGCGAAGGTGAGTTTCGAGCCGGGGGCGACCTTCCAGGGCGTCGCGCCGGTCGCAGGCGCCGGCGTGGCGGCGGGCGCCGGGGCTTCAACGGCAGCGGCGGCCGGCGCGGGGGCGGCGACGGGGGTCGCCGCAGGCTCGGCCGGGGCCGCGGCGGCCGGCGCGGGGCCCATGGCCGGGCGCGGCGGCTGCACGAACATGCCGAAGGCGACCGCGCCAAGGAACGCCGCGGCGATCAGGAACAGACGAGGCTCCAGCCATCGGCCGGGGATCGCACCCGGCGCCATGCGGGCCAGGATCGGCTCGTTGCGGCTGAGAAGCTGATGCTTCAGCACCCCGGCCACATGCAGGGCCAGAAGCCCCCAGATCAGTTTGGCGAGCAGGCCGTGGCCGTTGCGCCCGATGGTGCGCCAGGTCTTCTTGGCGGCCGGAGCCAGGTCGTGGATGCCCGGAAAGTCCGGCCAGTGGACCACGCCATAGAGCAAGGTCGGGATCTCGATGCGGCTCGCCGAGACCATCAGCCAACCGGTCAGCGGCATGAAGATCATGAACGCGTAGAAGCCCCAGTGCACCGTCTGCGACAGCACCCGCTCCCAGGGCGCCAGCGTCAGCGGCTCCGGCGGCGGCGGATTGAGGAGCCGCCACCCCAGCCGCGCCAGGCTAAGCAACAGGATGGTGATGCCGATCGACTTGTGGAGCTGGGTGACCGCGAAGAGCTCAGGCGTCGGCGGCCCTTCCATGCGCCCGGGCAGGAAGATCTGGGCGATGATCGCCAGCGCGATGATCCAGTGCAGGACGATCGCCACCGCCGAATAGCGGTCACGGCCAGAGCGGGCGGAGGCGGCGGCGGTCATGCGGCGGGAGATCCTATTTCTTCTCGAACTCGACCTCGAAGATCACGTCGAGATCTTCGCTGGTGAACCGCTTAAGGATCACGCCGTCGAGGTTGAAGTCGGTGCGCTTAAGGTGCGCGATACCTGAAAAGCCGAGGCGCGCGCCAAGTGGCGATATGCCCGGGCCTTCGCCATTGAAGGTGACATCCAGGGTCACCGGCTTGGTCACCCCGTGGAAGGTGAGGTCGCCGGTCAGTTGGCCCTTGCCGTCGGTCCCGCCTTGCAGGCCGGTCGAGACGAAGGTGAGCGTGGGGTATTTGTCGGTCTCGAAGTAGCCGGTGATCTGCTTGTCGAACGGGGCGTTGCCCGTGTCGATGGACTTGGGATCGACGTTGAATGTCACCTTGGTCGTCTGCCAGTTGGCCGGGTCATAGGTGAACTGACCGTCGAGGCCGTCGAAGCGCATCGTGAAGTGCGAGAACCCGCCCATGTGGGCGATCTTCACGCTCAAGCTGGCATGGCGCTTGTCGAGCACGTAGGTCCCGGCCGGCACCTTGGTCGGGTCCGTGGTCGTGGGGTTGGCCAGGGCCGCCCCGGTGAAAGTCATCGCCAGGGCCATTCCAGCGGCCATCGCACGCGTCATCATCTTCAGGTCTCCCGGCCGTGTCCCGCGCTGAACATGGTTCGTCGTGAGCTTGACGGAAAGACGGCCCTATCGGGGATTTTATTCCCTAACGCGAGACCGCGGTTCAGGCGCCTTGCCCATTGGGCGCGGGCGACCTAACCCTGGCGGCCGGTGCGGGGAGAGTTTGGTGATCCGACTTCGGACGATGCTGGCGGCTTCGTTTGCCGTGCTGGCGATGGGGGCGGGCAGCGCCCCGCAGGTCACGCTCTACCGTCACGTCACCCTGATCGATGGAACCGGCGCGCCGGCGCGGGCCGGCATGTCGGTGCTGGTGACCGACGAGCGGATCAGCGCGGTGGGCGCCGATGCGGCGATGCCGCCGCCTGAGGGCGCCCGGATCGTCGACCTGACGGGCAAGTACCTGCTGCCGGGGCTGATCGACAGCCACGAACACCTGGCGACGCCGCCCAACCGGCGCCAGGCCGAGGCCAACATGCGCCGCGATCTCTATGGCGGGGTCACCGCGGTGCGCGACATGGCCGACGACCTGCGATCCGTGGGCGAGTTGGCGCGGGCCTCGCGGGCGGCTGAGATTCCGGGCCCGGACATCTACTACGCCGCGCTGATGGCGGGACCGTCGTTCTTCGCCGACCCGCGCACCCACGCGGCGACCTTTGGGGTCGAACCGGGCCATGCGCCTTGGATGCAGGCGATCGACGCCAAGACCGACATCCGAACCGCCGTGACCCTCGCCAAGGGAACCTCGGCCACGGCGATCAAGATCTACGCGAACCTGCCAGCCGGTCTGGTGAGCAAGATCGCCGGCGAGGCGCACCGCCAGGGGATGTTGGTCTGGGCGCACAGCGCGGTCTATCCGGCCACGCCGGCCCAGGTGCTCGCCGCCCGCGCCGACGCCGTCAGCCACGCCTGCGGCCTGGGCCACGAAGTGGCCGGGACGCCGCAGACCTACCAGGCCCGTACGCCGATGGACCCCACGCCGTTCCTGAGCGCCGACAATCCGGTGATCGGACGGCTCTACGAGACCATGAGGCGCCAGGGGACGATCCTTGACGCCACGGTCAGCATCTATGGCGAGTTTTCCGACCGCGCCCGGGCGGCCAATCCGAAGGCCAAGCCCTCACTGTGCAGCGGGCCGATGGCCGCGGCCTTGACGCGCCAGGCGTTCAAGGCCGGGGTGCCGATCAGCACCGGCACCGACTGGCAGGCGCCCTGGGACGATCCCTGGCCGACCGTCGAGCACGAATTCAAGGCGCTGGTGGCGCTGGGCATGCCGACGGCTGAGGTGATCCACGCTGCGACTGAGGTCGGCGCGCGGGCGGCGGGGCAGGAAAAGGACATGGGCACGGTGGCGCCCGGCAAGCTCGCCAACCTGATCGTGCTGACCCGCGACCCGCTGGCCGACATCGAGAATCTGAAGAGCCTGGAACTGACCGTGAAGCGCGGCCGCCCCTACCCCCGCGCCGACTTCAAGCCGCTCGCCAAGGGCGACGTCGAGGACGAATGATGACCATGAGCCGCCGCACCGCCCTCACCCTGGCCGCCGCAGCGACCGCCACGTCGGCCGCGGCGGCCAAGGCGAACGACCCCATCGCGCGCTGGACGGTGATCAATGCGCTGGGCGGGTTGGAGGACCCCAACACGCCGGATTTGCCGCGCCCGCTGCTGACGCCGCGTATCCTCAGCGACGCGCGGGCCTCCGGCATGACCGCCGTCAACTGGACGATCGGCTACGTGGCCAGCAACAAGGAGCCGTTCCAGGACTCCATCACGGACATCGGCCGGATCGACGTGCTGATCCGAGAGCACAGCCGCGATGTGCTGAAGGTGCTGACCACCGCCGACATCGCCCGCGCCAAGGCCGAGCGGAAGGTGGGGATCATCTACGGCTTCCAGAACGCGGCCCAGATGGGCAATGACGCCAGCCGCGCAGACATCTTCGCCGACCTCGGCGTGCGCGTGATCCAACTCACCTACAACGTGGCCAACCAGCTCGGCGACGGGTCAATGGCGCCGGAAGGACGCGGGCTGACGTCGTTCGGTCATGAGGTGGTCGAGCGGCTGAACGCCAACAGGGTGATGGTCGACCTGTCGCACTCCGGCACGCAAATCTGCCTGGACGCGGCGCGCGCCTCGAAACAACCGATCTCGATCAACCACACCGGTTGCCGCGCGCTCACCGACCTGCCCCGCAACAAGACCGACGAGGAGTTGAAGCTGGTCGCCGACAAGGGCGGCTTCGTCGGCATCTACTTCATGCCGTTCCTGAACCTGTCAGGCCACGCCAGCGCCGCCGACGTGGTGGCCCATATCGAGCACGCGCTGAAGGTCTGCGGCGAGGATCACGTGGGCATCGGCACCGACGGCGGCACGACCCAGATCGACGACCTGGAGGCCTACAAGACCGCGCTCGCCAAGGAGCATGCCGACCGGGTGGCCAAGGGCATCTCTGCGCCGGGCGAACGGGCCGACACCCACCCCTTCGCCGACGATCTGCGGGGCCCCGACCAGTTCCGCAAACTCGCCCGGCTGCTGGCCGCGCGGGGCCACAAGCCGGCCCGGATCGAGAAGATCCTGGGGGCCAACTTCCTGCGCTATGCACGGGACATCTGGGGCGCCTGAACTTTCGTGAGCGGCGGCGATGGCCTAAACAGCGGCCATGACCTTTCGCGCCCCCGTCCGAGACCTCGCCTTCGCCCTTTCCGTCGTGGGGCATGACGCCCTGATCGCCCAGGCCTATCCCGACCTTGACGCCGACACGGTGGCGGCGGTGCTGGAGGCGGCCGGCGCCTTCACCACCGATGTGCTGGCGCCGCTGAACCGCAAGGGCGACACCGAGGGCGCGCGTTATGAGAACGGCGTGGTGACCGCCGCGCCGGGCTTCGCCGACGCCTACCGGGCCTTCGTGGCGGACGGCTGGAATTCGCTGTCGGCGCCGCCGGAGCATGGCGGCCAGGGCCTGTCGAAGGCCATGGAGCTGGCGGTCTTCGAGATGGTGCACGCAGCGAACATGGCGTTCGGCCTCTGCCCGATGCTGACCCAGGGCGCTATCGAGGCGCTGAGCCTTCACGGCACCGAGCGGCAGAAACGCCTGGTGTTGCCTAAGCTGGTCTCCGGCGAATGGACGGGCGCCATGTGCCTGACGGAACCGCAGGCCGGCTCCGACCTGGCGGCGCTCACCAGCATGGCGCGGCCGGACGGCAAGGGCGGCTACCTGCTCTCCGGGCAAAAGATCTTCATCACCTGGGGCGACCACGACGCCGCTGACAATATCTGCCACCTGATCATCGCCCGCACCCCCGACGCGCCGCCCGGCGTGAAGGGGATCAGCCTGTTCCTGGCCAACAAGTTCGAGGTGAAGGACGACGGGAGCCTGGGCGGGCGCAACGACTTCCGCCCCGGGTCCATCGAGCACAAGCTGGGCATCCACGGCTCGCCCACCTGCGTGATGCTCTACGAGAACGCCCAGGCCGAGCTGGTGGGCCAGCTGGGCCAGGGCCTGCCGCACATGTTCGTCATGATGAACGCCGCGCGCCTGCAGGTGGGCGTGCAGGGCGTGGCGATCGCCGAGCGGGCGTTTCAACAGGCGCTGGCCTTCAGCCAGGAGCGCAAGCAGGGCCGCACGGCCTGGGAGGCGGACGGGACGATCTACGGCCACCCGGACGTGCGGCGCACCCTGATGCTGATGAAGGCCAAGATCGAGGCCGCCCGGGCGATCTGCCTCACCACCGGCGTGCTGGCCGACCTCGGCAAGCTGGCCGGGACGGACGAGGAACGCGCCGCGGCCAGGGCCCGCCAGGAGCTGTTGACCCCGATCGCCAAGGCCTGGTCGACGGATATCGGCGTCGAGGTGGCGTCGATGGGCGTGCAGGTGCACGGCGGCATGGGCTTCATCGAGGAGACCGGCGCGGCGCAGCACTACCGCGACGCCCGGATCGCGCCGATCTACGAGGGCACCAATGGCATCCAGGCCATCGACCTGGTGGGCCGCAAGCTGCGGATGGGCGACGGGGCGGTGATGCGCAGCCTCTGCGCCGAGATGGCGCTGACCGCGGAGAACCTGGGCGCGGTCGCCGACCTGGCTGGCGTGGGCCGCAGGCTCGCAGCGGGCGTCGCGGCGCTGGAGCGGGCCACTGACTGGGTGCTGGCCAACGGCGGGGCGGCCAGCCTCACCGCGGCCACGCCCTATCTGAAGCTGGCCGGCGACGTGATCGGCGGGGCGATGCTGGGCCGCCAGGCGCTGGCGGCCGCCGGGCTGGACGACCCCTGGATGAAGAGCAAGGGCGCGCTGGCGCGGCTCTACGCCAGCCAGGTGCTGGCGCTCGCGCCCGGCATGGCCGACGGCCTGACCGACGACGCTGGTGATCTGGAGACCACTTCGGCGGCGGCTCTGGCCTCCTGAGAGAGACCCAACCCAGGCGCGAAATTCTCGGAAGTTTTACTATTTGGGCCGATCCTCGACCTCAGAGTTGGGGTGCGTATGAAATTTCCTAGGGTGGAGGCCGCCGCGGCCGCTCAGGCCGACAGGGCATCGCTCAGCATGTACGAGCTCACGCTCTACGGCTTTGCCCAGCCATTTGCCTTCCACGCCATCTTTAACGCCCTGGCCGCCGTGGCCTTCGTTCTGCTGGGTCACCCGATCCTCGGCGCCTGGGCCTTCGTCAGCTACTGCGCCATCGATCTCGTGCAACAGACGCTGATCCGCCGCTGGATCCCGACCGCGTCGCAGACCGACCAGCGCGCGGGTTTCATCCGGATCGCCGGGCTCTGCACGGCCCGCTTTGGCGTCTATCTCGCGCCCAGCGTCGCCGCGGTGCTGATCGGCGGGATCGGCGAGCTCACCCTGTACGCCGTGCAGACCTGCACCCTGATGGCGGTCGCCATGGCCGCGGGCATGCTGTCGCGGCGGACGTTCTATGCGTTCATCGCCCCGATCATCGGGTCCCTGATCATCGTCATCGCGGCCAAGCTCACGCTCTGGCAGGCCGCGGGCGCGCTCTTGTCACTGACCTGCCTCACTGCGCTGCTAGCCCTGATGCTGGAAGGCACCATCCGCACCATCGCCGCCCTGCACGCCTCGTTCAACGCCAATGTCGCGATGATACCGGAGCTGGAGGCCGCCCGCGACCAGGCCTTGGCCGAGCGCACCGCGGCCAACGAGGCCCGCGAGGAAGCCCGCCAGGCCAGCCGCGCCAAAGCCAACTTCCTGGCCACCATGAGCCACGAGATCCGCACCCCGATGAACGGCGTGCTCGGCATGGCGCAATTGCTGGAACGCGACGAGACCGATCCGAAGCAGAAAGAGCGCCTGTCGATCCTGATCGACTCCGGCGAATATCTGCTGTCGATCCTCAACGACGTGCTGGACGTCTCGAAGATCGACGCCGGGCGATTGGACATCACCCCGGCGGCGGAGGACCTGCACCAGTTCCTGGGCCGGCTGGTCAGTTTCTGGGGCGCACAGGCCGATGAGAAGGGCGTGGCCCTGATCCTCGACATGGCCGACAGCGTGCCGCACTTCGCCATGATCGACGCGTTGCGGATGCGCCAGGTGCTGTTCAACCTGGTCGGCAATGCGCTGAAATTTACCGAAGCCGGGTCGGTGACCATCGCCGCCAAGGCGATGCCGAACGGCGAGGGCGCTGTCCTGCTGCATATCAGCGTCAGCGACACGGGGATCGGGATCGCGCCGCAAACCCTGCCGCACCTGTTCACCCGCTTCAGCCAGGCCGACGATTCCGAGGTGCGCCGGTTCGGCGGCACCGGGTTGGGCCTGGCGATCGCCAAACAGCTGGTCGAGCTGATGGGCGGGCGCATCTGGGCCGACAGCCTGCTGGGCGACGGCTCGACCTTCCATATCAAGCTGCCGCTGGCGCTGGCCGAGCGGGCCGCCGAGACGGCGGCTGCGGAACCTGTCCGGGTGGCGGTCGCCTCGCCGGACGGGCTGAGCATCCTGGCGGTGGACGACAATGCGGTGAACCTGCTGGTGCTCGACCAGCTGCTCTCCAGCATGGGCCACAAGGTCGCGAAGGCGACGGGCGGGCGCGAGGCGCTGGACGCCATGGACCACGAGGCCTTCGATCTGGTGCTGCTCGACATCCAGATGCCGGAGATGACCGGCATCGAAGTGCTGCAGCGGCTGCGCGCCACCGGCGGGCCGAATTGCGACGCCCCTGTGGTGGCGCTGACCGCCGATGTGACCTCCGGCGGGCGGCGGCGCTACCTGGAACTGGGCTTCACCGAGCACGCCGCGAAGCCGATCCAGATCGCCGAACTGATGGCGGCGATCGGGCGGGCCATGGCGGCCGGCCCCAAGGCGGCCCGCGCGGCCTGAAGGGTCAGGCGGCCTGCAGGTTCGGCAGGTCGTGGAGCGCCGGGTCGAGGCCCGCGCCCATCAAGTCGATGAAATTGTCGCGGTAGAACTTCCGCTTGGCGGCATCGGACACCCCTGCGAGGCTGTCGTTGAACCGCTTCAGCGGATTGCGGCCGCCTTCGACGTGCGGGAAGTCGGACGAGAACAGGCACATGTCCTCCGAGGTGTTCTCGATGATCCAGCGGGTGTCCTCGTGCGGATAGGGCGTGAGCCGGAACTGGCGCTTGAGGATCTCGCTGGGCTTGGCTGACAAGGTCTGCAGTCGCTCTTCCTTGCCGAACGCCGCCACGCCGGAATCCAGGAACCGCATCAGGCTGGGCATCCACGAGGCGCCGAGCTCGATGGCGCCCCACTTCAGGTTCGGGAAACGGTCGAAGACGCCGTCGATGACCAGGGCCGAGAGGCTCTGCCACAGGCTGAGCGGGATGCTCATGAAGGTGAGCGACGTGAAGTTCTCGTCGCCGCCGTGGAAGTCCTTCACGTAGGGCAGGCCGTTTTCCAGGTAGTCGCGGTGCATCTTCTCCTCGCCGCCCACGTGGAAGAGGATCGGCAGGCGCGCCTCCTGAGCCACGGCCCACAAAGGGTCGAGCTCGCGGTGGCTGGGCGAGAAGCCGGGCGGATGGCGCGACGGGATCACCAGGGCCTTGGCGCCCAGCGCAATGGCCTCCCGGGCGATCGCCGGCGCGCGGGCGCGGTCGATCAGCGGCACATAGCCGGTGGCCAGCAGGCGCCGGTCGACGCCGCAGAACTCGGTCATCATCCGGTTGTGGGCGCGGGCGGCTTCGACGGCCAACTCGACCTCGCCCTTCTGCTCGAGGCCGAAGTTGGAGAGGCAGGCGGTGGTGAACACCAGCTGGCTGGCGAAACCCAGGTAGTCGAGGGTCTTGGGCCGGTCGTCGGCCTTGAAGGCGCCCAGCGCCTCATAGTTCTTGCGCAGCAGGACGTTGGCCTCGGCGCCGGCCTTGAATTCGGGGTCGTCGTGCTGAGCCTGGGCCTTCTGGGACCAGTGCGGGCTCTCGTCGGTGCGGCCGGTCTTCTCGGTGAAGGCGGCGCGGAATTTGGGCTCGATGTAGCGGTTGATCGTGCCGGGCAGCTCCATGATGTGGCTGTCGGCGTCGTGGATGGTTTGGCCCTCGACGTACGGCATGCGAAATCCTCCGCCTATGATTGCCCCTATTTCGCGCCGTGACGCTCAACGCCGTCAAGCCGAGCTGTTTGCCTCGCATTCCAGCCAGGCGGCGCCGGCGCTGATCGGCTGGACGCTGACGGTGGACGGCGTCGGCGGACGGATCGTCGAAACCGAGGCCTACGATCACGAGGACCCGGCCTCGCACAGCTTCTCCGGCCCCACCGAGCGCAATGCGGTGATGTTCGGGCCGGGCGGCGTGGCCTACGTCTACCGCTCCTACGGCATCCACTGGTGCCTGAACCTGGTGACCGGCGGTGAGGCCAGCGCCGTGCTGATCCGCGCGCTTGAGCCGACTGAAGGGTTGGACCTGATGATGGCGCGCCGCGGCCTGGAGGCCCCTCGCCTGCTCTGCTCCGGGCCGGGGAAGCTTTGCCAGGCGCTGGGCGTGACGCACGCGCAGAACGGCCTACGGATGGACCGGCCGCCGTTCTGGCTGGAGCCCGGCCCAAACGCCGGCGTCCTCGTCGGGCCCAGGATCGGCATCACCAAGGCCGTGGATGCGCCCTGGCGGTTTGGCGAGGCCGGCTCGAAGTTCCTGAGCAAGCCCTTCCGCTAGCGCCAGCGCAGCAGGCGGGGGCCGATGAGAGCGCCCAGCGCCGCCAGCAGCATCATGCCGAGCGTGTACCAGATGGCCAGGAAGGGTGCGGCGGTCTCGCCGCAGGCGATGGAGTAGACCGCCGCGCCGATGCCGCCGGAGCAGGCGCCGGCCGCAAGACCGGCCGGCAGCAGCTGGGTTGGGGCGAGGCCCCGCACCGCCCAGACCGCGCCGGCCAGGATCGGCAGGCCGATCAGCAGGATGCGCCAGGGACAGTGGGTGTAGCTGGAGCCCATCAGCAACGCATGCTGGCTCTCCGGCGGCGCATTGGCCATCCGTATCGCGGCCATCAGGGCCACCAGGGCGAAGGGCGCGGCGACCAGCGCCGCCAGGGCGCCGACGCGAACGCCGGGGCGCGACAGGCGCGACAGCAGGACGGCGGCGATCAGGCCGGTGGCCGCCGCATAGCCGAACTTCATCCAGAACATCGGCGTCATCAGCGCGGTCGAGATATCGCCCCGCGGACCAAGCCAGGCCAGCATTACCGCGACCGAAACCACGACGCCCATGCCGAGGCCCGCGGCGATCCGGCGGCCCACCGCGCCCGGCTTCACCGGCGCGGCCTCGGCGGCCAGGCTCTGGATGAGGTCGTCAGTCTTCATCGACGCCCTCCTTGCCGTCTTGGGGTGCATATTCTTGTCCGAGGGCCTTCAGGCCGCGATGCACCGCCACCTTTACCGCGGACTCACTCATCCCGTGCTTTTCGGCCGCCTCGCGGGTCGACAGGCCGGTGATCTTCACGTCGCGGATCAGGGCCTGCGTGCGCGGCGTCAGCTTCGACATCACCTGTTCCAGGTCGCGCGCGGCCATGGCCGCCTCGGCGGCCGGCCTGACGAACAGGGCGTCGGCCTCCTCGGCCGGCGCGCGCAGGTGCAGGCGCGAACGGCGCAGGGCGTCGATCAGCTTGTAGCGCGCGATCGCATAGGCCCAGGCGGTGAAGGGCTGGCCGGCGTCATAGGTGGCTCGGCGGGTGTGCACGGCGATCAGCGTCTCTTGAACCAGGTCCTCGGCGTCGATGCCGCTCGGCGCGCGGCGGGCGTAATAGGCGCGCAGCAGGCCGCTCAGCTCATCGAGGAGCCGGCGATAGGGTCCGGCCTCCCCGGCAAGGCCGGCGAGCATCAGGCCCCGCAATCTGGGTTCGATCTCGTCCAACGTCGCCTTCAGCTCAGTTCGCTCCGTCGATCATCATCGTTACATGCAAGACCGGCGTAACCGAACCGCCTAGCTCTGCGAACCTGTCTCGAACCCGTCGGGAGACTTGAAGCATGAAACGGATTGGCGCAGCGGCCGCGTTGGCGGCGCTGTCGATATCAGGGGCCGCCATGGCCCAGGCGCCGGCCGCGCCGATGCAGGTGGTGGAGCTGTTCACCAGCCAGGGCTGCTCGTCCTGCCCGCCGGCCGACGTGGCGGTGGCCGCGATCAGCGCGCGGCCCGATATCGTGGCGCTCTCCTTCGGGGTCACCTACTGGGACAACCTCGGCTGGAAGGACACCTTCGCCCAGCAGAAGTTCACCGACCGCCAGTGGGCCTACGCCAAGGGCCTGCGACACGACAATGTCGCCACCCCCCAGGTGGTGATCAACGGTCGCACCGACGTGGTCGGCCAGAGCGTCGGTGAGATCGACGCCGCCCTGCGCCGCGCGAAGCTGGCCCCCGGACCGGCGCTGACGCTGACCGCCGCGGGCGTCTCGGTCGCCGGCGCGGCCCCGGCCAGGGCGGCCGACGTCTGGCTGGTCCGCTACAACCCGAATGTGCAGCAGGTGCCGGTCAAGCGCGGCGAGAACACGGGCAAGACCCTGCCGATCAAGAACGTCGTCAAGGAGCTGACCCGCCTGGGCGCCTGGTCCGGCGGCGAGAAGACCTACGCCATTCCCGCCGGTCCGGCGGGTTTCTCCACCGCCATCCTGATCCAGGCCGGACCCGGCGGACCCATCCTGGCGGCCGCCAAGGGCTGACCCAGCTCTTTCCCGTTCTGCCGAACCCGATCTTCCGCGCGCCTGCGCGGAGGAAACCCTGCCGGCTGCGCGCCGGCCTAGCCCAAAAGAGGACCGATCCTATGACCAAGACTCTGACCGCGCTCACCGCGCTCGCGTTCACTGCCGCCTTCGCCGGGGGCGCAATGGCCCAGACCACGAGCGCCATGGCCACCGACAAGATGGCGACCGGGGCGATGGCCTCTGACCACAAGATGTCGACAGACAAGGCGGTGGACGACAAGGCCATGGCCAAGCCGATGAAGAAAAAGGCGATGAAGAAGAAGCCGATGGCCGCGGAGACCGGCGCCATGTCCACGGGCGCGATGTCCACCAGCGCCATGTCGACCGGCGCGATGGCCACCAAGAAGTAGGCGTGAGGCGGCCCCGCGGCCTGCGCCGGCGGGGCCCCTCTTTCTCTAGAGCTGGGCCAGCAGGTAGTCGGCGGCCGAGACGCGGAATTCACCGCCCTCTTCGATGTTCAGTTCCTTCACGACGCCGTCGTCGACGATCATCGAATAGCGCTGCGAGCGCTTGCCCATGCCGAAGCGCGAGGCGTCGAAGCTGAGGCCCACCGCGTCGCTGAACGCCGCGCCACCGTCGGCCAGCATGGCGATGTCGTCGCCCACTGCCTGATCCTCGGCCCAGGCGCGCATCACGAAGGCGTCGTTGACCGACAGGCAGGCGATCACGTCCACGCCCTTGCCCTTGATCTCGCCGGCCAGCTGCTTGAAGCCCGGCAGATGCTTGGCCGAGCAGGTGGGGGTGAATGCGCCCGGCAGCGCGAAGAGCGCCACCTTCTTGCCGCCGAAGAACTCATCGGTGGTCACCGGCTTGGGACCCTCCGCGGTCGCCAGGGTGAGGCCTACGCTGGGCAGCTTGTCGCCGACTTTGATGGTCATGGGTCCGTTCCTCCGAAAACTGAGCTAGCCAGATAGCGTCATCTTCGCGCACCGCAAGCTTCGCCTGATGCTGAGCCCTTGAAAGCGTCACGAACGCGGACAAATGTCGAGGCGATGGAAGACGGTTTCTTCTCCGGCCAGTTCCTGATCGCCATGCCCGGCATCGGCGACCCGCGCTTCGAGCGCGCGCTGATCCTGGTCTGCGCCCACGACGAGGAGCACGCCATGGGCCTGGCGGTGAACCGGCCCGTGGAGGGTTTGACGGTCCCTGACTTGCTGGAGCGGCTGGGGGTCGAGGCGACCATCACCCTGCCGGACGACCTGGTGCTGATGGGCGGACCGGTGCAGCGCGAGCGCGGCTTCGTTCTGCACAGCGCCGATTTCGCGAGCGAGCATTCCATGGAGGTCGGTGGAGGCGTCTCGCTGACGGCGACGCGCGAGGTGCTGGACGCCATGGCCAGCGACAACGGCGCGCCGGCCAGGAGCCTGCTGGCGCTGGGCTACGCCGGCTGGGGCGCCGGGCAGCTGGAGGAAGAGATCAAGCAGAACGTGTGGCTGACCTGCGAGGCCGACGACGAGCTGATCTTCGGCCACGACTACGAGGCCAAATGGACCCGGGCGCTAGCCAAGCTGGGCGTGGATCCGGAGCGGCTGAGCGCGGTGGCCGGGCGGGCCTAGCCCCTTGAGCCCTTGGCTTTGACCGGGGCGGCGCCGTCGACGTAGCTCTCGTTGAGGTAGACCTCGGCTTCCTGCGCGGAGAGCGCGGGGGCGTACCCGAAGCCCTGGCCATAGTCGCAGCCGAGCGACAGCAGCTGCCGCGCCATGCCGGCGTTTTCCACGCCCTCGGCGACGACTTCTAGCGCCAGGTCCTGGCCCAACTTCACCACCGAGGAGACGATCTTCAGCGAGCCCTCGTTGGTGGCCATGGTGCGCACGAAGTAGCGGTCGATCTTCAGCGTGTCGAACGGCAGGCGGGTCAGATAGCTGAGGGAGGAGAAGCCGGTGCCGAAGTCGTCGAGCGCCAGGGCCGCGCCGGCGGCGCGCAGCTCGCCCAGGATGACCGCCGCGCGCTCCGGGTCGCGCATGACGTCGCCTTCGGTGACTTCCAGCTTCAGCGCGCCGGGCGGCAAGCCGGTTTCGCGGCGGATGGCGGCCACGTCGGACACCAGGTCCGGCCGGTCGATCTCGTGGGTGGAGAGATTGACGGCGACGGTCAATTCGCCGGCCGCCTTGTGGGCGTGGCGCCAGGCCGCGAGCTGCTTGGCGGCTTCACGCATCATCATCTGCCCGAGCTCTTCCATCAGCCCCATCTCTTCGCAGAGCGACAGGAAGCTGTCGGGCATCAGCAGGCCGCGGCGCGGGTGGCGCCAACGGACCAGGGCCTCGAAGCCGGAAAGCGCGCCGGTGGAGAGCCGCACGATCGGTTGGTAGTAGGGAACCAGTTCGCCGCGGCCGAGCGCGCCCTTGAGGTCGCCTTCCAGCGCCAGGCGCGAGAGGCCGTCGCTTTCCAGGCCGCGACCGTAGGCGGCGGCGCCGCCGCGGCCATGGCTCTTGGCCGCTTCGACGGCAAGTTCGGCGCGGCGCAGCAACTCGGCGGCGTCGGGGGCGTCAGCGCCCCCTTCGGCTTCAACGGCGCCGATGGAAAGGGTCGGGTGGATGTCGAAGCCGGCGACCCGCAGGGGTTGCTCGAGCGAGCGACGCAGCATCTCGGCGCCCGGTGACGCGCCGGCGGGCGTCAGGGCGGCGAATTCGTCCTCGCCGATGCGCGCCAGGATGGCTTCCGGTGGGAAGGCGGCGGCCAGGCGCGAGCCCAGCGCGGCCAGCACCAGGTCGGCGCGCTCGTGGCCCAGGGCCTCGTTCAGGCGGCGCAAGCGGTCGACGTCGGCGACGATCAGTTCGTGGCGGCCCGGGATCTGCAGCTGCTCGCGGGCACGGGTGATGAAGCTGCGGCGATCCAGGAGGCCGGTCAGCATGTCCTGGTCGGACGCAGCGAACTTGATCTCCGGGGCGACCACGCCGGCGGCGCGGCAGCCTTCTTCCAGCCAGACGCCGCGCCAGATGGAGACGCCGGCGCCGCGCATGCGCAGACGCACGGCCACCTCGGTCCCCGGCTCCTGGACGCGCAGAATGTCGTCGGCGTAGGCGCGGTCCTGCGGCAGGGCGAGCGCGCGCAGCGCGGCGGAGGAACAGTCAGGGGCAAGCGGGCCAAGGCCGAGCGCACGGGTGGAGCCGGTCAGCCGCATGCGGTCGCGGTCCGGCTCCCAAACCCACAGGCAGACGTCGGCGGCGCCCAACGCTTCCAGCGTCGAGGTGGCGTCCCACATCCAACGGTCGTTCGGCATCACCAATTGAAAGTCGTCCTGGCCCGTCCATCAAATTCGGAGCCGCTGTGCGGTTCCGAGGGGCCCGGTCAGACCGAAACACCCTCGTCCGGGCCGTCCAGCCCTCTAAGGGGCGAGATCAAACCGAACAGCACATGATCACGCCATACACCGTTAATTCTAAGATAAGCCTTGGCGAATCCCTCCTCGGAGAAGCCTGCCTTGACCAACAATTTGCGGGACGGCGCGTTCTCCGGGATGCAGGCGGCTTCCAGGCGGTGCAGGGCCAGGGTTCGGAACGAGAATTCGCTGAGCGCGCGGACGGCGGCCAGGGTGTGGCCGTGGCGGGCAAAAGGCTTGCCGCACCAATAGCCTACAGAGCCCATCTGGGCGACGCCACGGCGGACGTTGGAGAGCGTGATGCCGCCGGTGATCGCCCCATCGACGGCGCGGATAACGAAGAACGGATAGGCCGCGCCGGCCTCGCGGTCGCGGGCGTAGGCCACCAGCCTGCGCCGAAACGCCGCGCGTGAGAGATCGTCGGCCGGCCAGGTGGGCTCCCAGGGCTGCAGGAAGGCGCGGCTGACGGCGCGCAGTTCGCGCCATTCGGCGTAGTCCGAGGCGCGTGGCGGGCGCAGGATGATCCCGTCGCCCTCGACGCGAAGGCCGCTTTCCGGCGCGATCCAGTCCAGCAGGGCCATGGTTCCCGGAGCCTCGCGTAATTCGCCGGTGGGTCAAGCGCGATGAAGGACGATTTCGCAGACTAGTTTACATTATAGACTAGATGGGCTATCCAGGGCTCCGCACCCTGGCGTGGGCCAGGGCGCGCTGGAGCCGCAACATGACCCTTGCCCGAGAGACCGCCCGGACCGCCTGCCAGACGCAGTTCGCTGCGCCGTCGGAGATGTTCTTCCTGGCGCCGTTCGCCGGGTTCAGCCTGCTCGGCTACTGTGTGGCCGGGGTGGTTCTGGACTGGATCGATTCGGGCCGCCCGCCCCTGGAGAGGACCGCCGACCCGATGTCGCAGATGCGGGAGACCGCCCGATGAACGCCGACACGGCCCGCGCCGACCTGGCGTTCATGCGCGCGCTCGTCGAGCCGACGGACGACTGGCAGAAGCAGTTCGGCGAGACCTATTCGGCGGCAGGGCTCTGCTATTGCGTCCAGATGCTGCTGCATGGCGCGCAGTTCTTCGGCCTGGTTCCTGTCACGGGCCCGGTGGCCCTGGCCATCGGACTCGGTCCGACGGTGGTCTTCCTGGGCCTGCTGATCTGGATCATCCGGATGAACCGCGCGGCCGCGAAGGGCAGCGCGACGTCGCGGGCGGTGGGGTCGGTGTTCGGCGCGGTCGGCCTGACCAACCTGGTGCTGGTGGCGGCGATCGGCTCGATCGCCTGGCGGATGGGCAGCGTGACGGTCTGGCTGATCTATCCCTGCGTCGTGATGGTGCTGCAGGGCATGGCCTGGCTGGTGGCCTACATGATGCGCCGCCGCGGATGGTTGGCGCTGGTGGCCGCGGGCTGGTTCGCCACCGGCCTGGCCATGGCCGCCTTCATCGACAAACCCGGCGGCTTCGTCGTCGCCGCCGGAGTGGGGATGTTCGCCTGCATGCTCGTGCCCGGCCTCTACATGCTGCGCCAGTCACGCGCGGCGAGCGGCGCCTGACTTGGGGGCCTCCGAAACCCTCGGCGTCGGCGGGATCGACGACGTCATCCACGGGCGCCTGCGCCTGGGAGTGATGGCCTACCTGGCCAATGCTGAGGTCGCCGACTTCAACGAGCTGAAGACCCTCCTGGACGTGACCCAGGGCAATCTGTCGGTGCAGCTGCGCAAGCTGGAAGACGCCGGCTATGTGGACATCGAGAAGGGCTTCCTGGGCCGCAAGCCCCGCACCCAGGTGCGGATGACCCCGAAGGGGCGCAAGGCCTTCGCGGCCTATCTGGAAGCGCTCGGCAAGCTGATCGGGCCGCAGGGTTAGCCGAACAGGGCTCGCTGGAACGCCGGCGCGGCCTTGAGCGCGGGCTTGGGTCCGAGGACGGCCATGGCGGTGCGGCGGGGCGCGAGGATACGGGTCATCAGGGCGGCGATGTCCTGGGCCGTCACCGCGTCCACCTCGGCCGCGATATCACCGGGATCGAGGGTCTTGCCGAACATCAGCACCTGGCCGGCGGCCTGTTCGGCGCGCGCCAGCGCGCTCTCGCGGCCCATGAACATCGAGCCCTTGAGCTGGGCCTTGGCGCGGGCGAGTTCGGCCTCGCCCACCGGTTGGGTCATGGCGGCCAGCTCGCCGGCCGTGACCTTGGCCAGCTCGGCGGCGTCCTTGGGCGCGCAGCCGGCGTAGACGCCCAGCACGCCGACGTCGGAATAGGTCTCCGAATAGGCGTCGATGGCATAGGCTAGGCCGCGGTTCTCGCGAGCTTCCTGGAAGAGGCGGGACGCCATGCCGCCGCCGAGCATCTCGGCCAGCAGCCGAAGCGCGAAATAGGCCGGATCGTGGGCGCTCACCGCGGGCAGCAGCAGGACGAGGCTGGCCTGTTCGAGGGTCTTGGCGACCGCGCGTTCGCCGCCCTGGAAGCCGGCAGGCGCGGGCGTGGGCGGCGCCTGGCCGGCGACCTGCCCGAAGTCACGCGCGGCCAGCCGCAGCAGGTCGTCCTCGTCCACCGCGCCCGCGGCGCTGACCACCAGGCTGCTGGGACCATAGAGGCTGCGGCGCCAGGCGTTGAGGCTGTCGGGCGCTGCGGTGGCGATGCTCTCAACGGTGCCCAGGATCGGGCGGCCAAGCGGCAGGCCGCGGAAGGCGGCCTCCTGGGCCAGTTCGAACACCAGATCGTCGGGCGCGTCGGCGGCCTCGGCGATCTCCTGGCCGACCACCTGCTTCTCCCGGACCAGATCAGCGTCAGCCATCGCCGGGCGTTGCAGCAGATCGGCGATCACCGCCGAGCCGAGGTCGAGCCCGCCGGAGAGCGCGCGGACCTGGAAGCTGGTGCGCTCATAGCCGGTGGCGGCGTTGATGTTGCCGCCCTCGCCTTCGATGGCCTCGACGATCTCGCGCGCCGTGCGCCCGCCGGCGCCCTTGAACACCATGTGCTCCAGGAGGTGCGACCAGCCGGAATGGGCCTCATCCTCGGTGCGGGCGCCCCGGCCGGCGACCACCGACAGCGCCACGGTCTGGAGGCCGGGGATCGGGTCGCAGACGACGCGGACGCCGTTCGAGAGCGTGTGGACTTTCGGCGTAATGGCTTCAGCCCTCCGCGAAGGCCTGGACATAGGCCTTGATGGTCTCGGCCTCGGCCGGCAGGCGGTCGAAGCGTTCGGGCTTGCTGGCCAGGTTCGCGGTCCCGCGCGGCAGGTCCGGCGTGACGCCGGTGGCCTTGGCGACGTCCCCGGGGAACTTGGCGGGGTGGGCGGTGGACATCACCACCACCGGGCTGTCGAGGGGCGCCCGCCGCAGGGCCGCCACGGCGACCGCAGTGTGCGGGTCGATCAACTCACCGGTCTGGTTGAGCGTCGAGACCATGGTGCGAGCGGTGTCGGCCTCGCTGATGGCGACCCCGCGGAACAGCTCGCGCATCTTGGCGAAGGCGGCCGGCGGCAGGTCGATGGACCCGGACGTGGCGAAGGCCTCGAAAGCGCGGGCCGTCTCAGTGGCCTCGCGGCCGACGCACTCGAAGTAGAGCCGCTCGAAGTTGGAGGCCGACTGGATGTCCATGGCCGGCGACATGGTCGGCGTGAGCTTGCCGCGCGCGTAACGGCCCTCTTCGAACGCCTTGGCCAGCACGTCGTTCGAATTGGTGGCGACCAGGATCTGACCGATCGGCAGGCCCATCCTATGGGCGACGTAGCCGGCGAAGGCGTCACCGAAATTGCCGGAGGGCACGCAGAACGAGACCTTGCGGCCCGGCGCGCCGAGGGCGGCGGCGGTGGTGAAGTAGTAGACCGCCTGGGCGGCGATGCGGGCGAAGTTGATCGAGTTGACCCCGGAGAGGTCGACCGCCTGGCGCAGGACCTGGTCCTGGAAGGCGTTCTTGACGATGGCCTGGCAGTCGTCGAACGAGCCTTTCACAGCCACGCAGGCGACGTTGGTCTCGACAGCCGTGGTCATGAAGCGGCGCTGCACCTCGGAGATGCGGCCCTCGGGGAACAGGGCGACCACCTTGACGGCCTTGCGGCCGCGGAAGGCTTCGACAGCGGCGCCGCCGGTGTCGCCGGACGTGGCGCACAGGATGGTCTGGGTGCGGCCCTGGGCGCTCAGCAGATGGTCGTAGAGCCGGGCCAGGATCTGCATCGCCACGTCCTTGAAGGCGAGGCTGGGACCATGGAACAGCTCGGCCACGAACACTCCGGGCTCGAGCTGAGTGAGCGGAGCGACGGCGGCGTGGGTGAAGGTCGAATAGGCCTCCTGGCACATCTCCAGCAGGTCGGCGTGGCTGATCTCGTGGTCGGCGAAGGCGCCGATCACCCGGGCGGCCACCTCGGCGTAGGGCATGGTCGCGAAGCCCGCGATCTCCTTGGCCGAAATCTGCGGCCACATCTCGGGCACATAGAGGCCGCCGTCGGGCGCAAGGCCGCCCAGCACGGCGTCCACAAAGCCGACCGCAGGCGCTTGCCCCCGGGTGGAAACGTACCGCATCAGCCCCTCATTCGGCGAAACAGGGCCGCGCCATAGACGCCCGCCAGGGCCCCGGCAAGGCCGAACCAGGTGAGCGCGTACTGGAAGTGGTTGTTGGGAATGTCCGGCGGCAGGGGCGCGGGCGTCAGCGCCGCGATGCCGGGATTGGTGCGGCTCTCGGCGAACAAGAAGACCGGCGCGGGGTCGGACGCCTTCAGGGCCGCGCCCATGAGGCCGACGTTGCGCAGGTACCAGTGGCCGGGCGTGTTGGCCGGCGTGAACAGGTTTCCCTTGTCGCCCTTGCGTAGCACGCCGACCACCTCGATGGGGGTGTGGTCGTTGGCGTCGGTCTGCGGGCGGGCCGGCACGGTGTCAGGGACGAAGCCGCGATCGATGAGGATCGAGCGGAAGCCGTGACTGGCCGGCTCGATCGGGCAGACCGAGATCAGCCGCCTGCCGGTCTGGCCGTCGCGCAGGTCGTACATCTCCAGATAAGGCGCGCTGGCGATCCCCGGGCAGACCACCGAGACGCGGGTCAGCTCGGCGTCCTTGCCCTGGGCGATCTCGTCGAGCGGGTATTCCAGGGCCTGTGGCTTGGCGGCCTGCAGCTCGACCACATGGGCCAGCAGGGCTTCCTTCCACTTCAGGCGCTGCAGCTGCCAGACGCCCAGGCCGATCAGGATTGCGAACGCGATGGCCGCGGCGAGGGTCATGCCGAGCGGGAAGCCGGTGGCCGCGGGGCGTGCGGCGCGCGGCTCAACCTGCGGCTCCCAAGACTCAGTCATTGGGGGACTCAGTCATTGGGGCTTTCAGTCATGGCGGGCCTGGGACGCCTTGTTCATGAACTGAGCGGCGAGCATCACGCCCTTCATGGGGCGCAGCAGCACCAGGCAGATGACCAGGGTCATCGGCAGCCAGATCAGGAGGGTGAGCCACACAGGCGCGCGCCAGGCGACCATGGTGATCAGGGCGCCGAAGGCCACGATGAAGCCGGCGATCAGGATCACGAACACCGCCGGGCCATCGCCGGAGTCCGCCTTGGCCAGGTCGTAGCCGCAGGCCTCGCAGGCCGGCTGCACGGTCAGGAAGCCTTCGAACAGCGCCCCTTCACCGCAGTTGGGGCAGCGCCCGGCTGCGCCCCACAGCAGAGGATTAGGCTTGGCCAAAACTACCCGCCGTGCGCTCCGAAGATCACGTAGATGAAGGCGAAGAGGAACAGCCAAACCACGTCAACGAAGTGCCAGTACCAGGCGGCCGCTTCGAAGCCGAAGTGCTTCTGCGGGGTGAACCCGCCGCCCATGAGCCGGGCCAGGCAGACCGTCAGGAAGATGGTGCCGATCAGCACGTGGAAGCCGTGGAAGCCGGTGGCCATGAAGAAGCTCGAGCCATAGAGGCCGGCGTTGGCCGCCTCTTCCGAGAAGAAGTACTTGTGCTCGATGATGTGGTTGTACTCGTAGGCCTGGATCGAGGTGAACAGCACGCCCAGGATGATGGTCAGCAGCAGGCCGATCTTGGCCCCGCGGCGGTCGCCGGTCTGCAGGGCATGGTGGGCCCAGGTGACCGTGGTGCCCGAGAGCAGCAGGGTCAGCGTATTGACCAGCGGCAGCTGGAAGGCCGGCACCGTCTCGACGCCGTGCGGCGGCCAAGTGGCCCAGGCCTGCTGGACTTCGGGGATCGCCGAGGCGAGGCCCGCCCGGTGGCCATGGAACAGGGCCATCTCGAAGAAGATCCAGAACCAGGCGACGAAGAACATCACCTCCGAGGCGATGAACAGGATCATGCCGTAGCGCAGGCCGATCGAGACCACCGGGGTGTGGTCGCCCTGGTTGGCTTCCATGACCACGTCGCGCCACCAGACAATCATCGTGAAGAGGACGCCGGCCAGGCCCGCGAAGAACAGCCAGGCGGTGTGCTGGGGCAGGCCGAACAGGCCCTTCATCCAGGTGACGCCGCCCAAGGCCATCACGGTCGCCGAGATCGAGCCGATCAGGGGCCACGGCGACGGGTTCACCAGGTGGTAGTCGTGCTTCACGCCTGCGGCCATCTTACGTCCTAGTCCCCTCGCAGTTCACTCGCGGCTTCGGGGCGCGGGACTCATCCGCGCAGTAAGCCGGTTCGCGTCACGCTATAGCCCTGCGCCGCGGGGTCCGCCAAGGGGAAAGGGGCGTTTTGGAGCCGCGCGCGGACATACGCCCGCGCCCTCCGGCCCTTGTGGGAGGAGGTGTCAGCCGTATGGCTGACGGAGGTGGGGTTTTGCTCCGCTGTCCGCGCGATACGAAGCTTTGTTCGAGGCTGAGGGTTTTGAGAGACCCCACCTCCGACCTGCATGCGCAGGCCACCTCCTCCCACAGGGGGAGGAGGAGTGCATTTTCAGCGGCGCGGGGGGCCGGTGGCGCGGCGGGTGGCGAGGACTTGGCCGACGTTGGAAGCGGGCCGGCTTGTCGGAAATGGCGGCGGCGCGGGCTCTGCTTTCGCATGAGCGATCAGCTCTCGCAGGGTGGGAAGCTCCGCCGGCTTTGGGTCTAGCAGGCCTTCCGCATCGGCGACGACGCCGTCCAGCGTACGCAACAGGATCGGCAGGCTGGCGCGTTCGGTGTCGCGGTCCCGATCACGCTCGTCGGGATCGCGGTCGCGGTCCGCCGCTTCGGTCCCGGTTTCGGGCCGCTCGATCAGCGCTTCACGGTCTGTGGCCGCCTCGCGCGGCTCGGCCGGCGTGCGCGCCAGGCGCAGTTGCAGCGCGGTCGCGACCCGGACGCCGAAGAAGCAGCGGTCGAAGGCGTTGAAGTAGGGCAGCCACTGATCCGTGCCCTGCGCGCTTTCCGACGCCGCGCCGAACGCCATGCCCAGCCGATAGGCGCAAGCGGCCATGTCGGAGAGCTGCTGGATGCGGGGATCGGGAGCGCTCATGGATGAGAACAAAGATAGAACATTGACAAGTCGATGTCAAGGCTAATGGCCGCCCTCGACCCAGGGGACGCCGGCGCGCCGAAACTCCTCGGCCAGTCCCGCTTCCAGTTCGAGGGCCTCCCATCGGCGCAGGGGGTTCAGGTGTTCGAAGAGGCTCGGGAGGAGCCGGATGCCGAAGCGCCGCACGGCGCCGCTCGCCTTATAGCCGGCCTTGTGCTGATCGAACCGCCAGTCCGGATCGCGCGCGGTCTGCCCGACATAGAGGCCCCAGGGGTCGTCGCGCCGCGGGTCATGCAGCAGGATCACATAGACGCTGTGCGATGCGCCGCGGGTCCGCGTCGTCTCCGCCGCCAGGGATAGCGCCGCCCGGCGGGCGTTTGGCATCCATCCCGGCTCGGACGGGTCCCTCAGCATGGCTCAGAGCCTAGGGTGCTTCGGGCTGGACGTCAGGCGCGGCCATTCGCGCCGACGCGGACTGGGCGCCCAACCTCAGCTTGTGACAATGTTCCTCACACGGAAGCCGCGAGCCGCTGACGAGTCAAATCACCTCTGGTAGCGTAGTGCAGAGTCAGTGACGGGGGGACGCGAAGTGTTCAACTATATCTCTCGCCTGCTTGATACGAAGATGCTGTCGCCGCATGGCATCTGCTTGCTGTGGCGCCCGGAGCTGCTCTGGACGCATGTGGTCTCGGACCTGCTGATCTTCAGCGCCTACATGACCATTCCCGTGGCGCTGGGGGTGATCATCCGCAAACGGCGCGACATCCCGTTCGGCTGGGTGATCTGGTGCTTCGCCCTGTTCATCACCGCCTGCGGCTTCACCCACCTGATGGGCATCTGGACCCTGTGGAACCCGGACTACGGGATCGAGGCCCTGGTGAAGGTGGTCACCGCCCTGGCCTCGGTGGGTACGGCCATCGCCCTTTGGGGCCTGATCCCCATGGCGGTCTCCCTGCCCTCGCCGGCCCAGCTGCGGGCGGTCAACGAGGAGCTGCGCCAGCGGATCGCCGAGCGCGACGCGGCGATCCTCGAGTTCGAGCGCGAGCGAACCCAGCGGCTGCAGAGCGAGGAGGCGCTCGCCCAGTCGCGCAAGCTGGATGCGCTGGGCCAGCTCACCGGCGGCATCGCGCATGACTTCAACAACCTGCTGCAGGCGGTGCAGGGCTCGCTGGAGCTGATCCGCCGCCGCGCCGGCGACGCCGACAGCGTGCAGCAGCTCGCCGAGAGCGGCATGCAGGCGGCCGAGCGCGGCGCCAAGCTCACGGGCCAGCTCCTGGCCTTCGCCAGGTCCGAGCAGCTGAAGGTCGAGGTCTTCGACGTTTCCGACTTCACGCTCGGGGTGCGCAACCTGCTGAGCCGCGCCGTCGGCCAGCTGATCGACCTGCGCTTCGACCTGGACGAGCGGCCGCTGGCGGTGACCGCCGACCGGACGCAGCTCGAACTGGCCGTGCTGAACCTGGGGATCAATGCGCGCGACGCCTCGCCGTCCGGGGGCCGGGTGATCGTCACCACCCGGCGGCGGGAGATTTCCGCGGGCGACCCGGATCTGGCGCCCGGGATCTACGTGGAACTCAGCGTCACCGACGAGGGTCGCGGGATGACGCCCCAGGTGAAAGCCAAGGCCTTCGATCCGTTCTTTACGACCAAGGATGTGGGCGCCGGCGCCGGGCTGGGGCTCAGCCAGGTCTACGGCGTGGCGCGGCAGGCCGGCGGCGTGGCCCGCCTGGAGAGCGAACAGGGGCGCGGCGCGACCGTATCGCTGTTCCTGCCGGTAACCCACGAGACCCCGATCGCCAGGCCGGCGACCGAACCCGCCCAGGCGACGACCGACCTGACCGGGGCGGTTCTGGTGGTCGACGACGACGCGCAGGTGCGGGCCTTTGCCGGCGCAGCGCTGGATTCGCTAGGCCACTCGGTGGTCCAGGTGGCCAGCGGGCCCGAGGCGCTGGCGGCGATCCGCCGCGCGGCGCCGGACGCGGTGCTCATGGACTACGCCATGCCGGGGATGAACGGGGCCGAGGCGGCGCGGCTGATCGAGGCCGAACATCCCGGGCTGCCGATCATCTTCATGACCGGCTACGCCGAGACCGAGGACCTGGGCGAAGACCTGGGGCAGAGCTCGATCGTGCTGAGAAAACCCTTCCGGGTGTCGGAGCTGGGGGTCGCGCTGTCCCGGGCGATGGCGCCGAAAGCGATCGCCTCCGGAAGCGCCTAGCCCGCAGGCTTCGGTTTGGCGGCGTCGGCGGCCTTCTGCGGCTTCGCATCGACGGCGGGATAGAAGGTGTAGCTGAGCGTCACGTCCTTCTGGTTCCTGGTCTCGTAGTCGGTCGCGTACTTGGGATCGACGAAATAGAGCACCGGCATCTCCACCGTCGCGTGGGCAGCGATGGTCTGGTCGGAGAAGCAGAAGCAGGACAGCTTGTGCAGATAGGCGCCGGCCTGCTCAGGCACGACGTTGAACACCGCGCGGCCCACCACCGGCTTGTCGGAGTGGTTGGTGACCTTGAACAGGGCCACCTTGGTCTCGCCGATCTTCAGCGGCTGGGTCACCTGCTCGGCGGTGAAGTCCCACGGCAGCTCCCGCACGTTGACGTCGAAGTGCATGACGATCTGGTCGGCCAGCACCTTGTCCGGCGCCTTGGAGGCGCGGCTGACGGTGCCGTCGTAGCCGGTGGCCTGGCAGAACGCCTGGTAGAGCGGCACCGAGGCGTAGGCCGCGCCGATCATGCCGAAGAACACGCCAGCGACGCCCAGGCCGATCCAGCGGTTGCGGCGCTGCTGCGCGGTGGGTTGCGGCTTAGGGCGTTGTGGCATTGGTGACGCTGCCCCCCAGGCGGACGATCGTGACCACGAAGATCAGGATCACGAACAGGATCAGGCCGAGCGCCAGCGCGATATTGCGCCCGCGGCGGGCCTTGGTCTCGGCTTCGGTCTCGCGGATGGGATCGCTCATCGCTGAAGCGCCCCCAGAAGCGCGAGTGGCCTCACGCCCATCAGATGCTCGCCAAGAAGCGTGGCGAAAAGCAGGCTGAGGTAGAGGATCGAAAAGGCGAACATGTTGCGCGCGTCCTTCGCCCCGACACGAACGTCGTACAGACCATCGTCGTTGCGCTGGCCCAGGTCATCGCCGGCGTGGCTGCGGGCCAGGCGCGCGGCCAGGACCAGGAACACCAGCCCGCCTCCGGCCGCCACCGCCAAGTAGATCGGGCCGCCCAGGCCGGTGAACGCCGGCGCGAGGCAGAGCGGCGTGAAGAGCAGGCTGTAGATCATGATCTGGCGGCGCGTGGAGGCGGCGCCGGCCACCACCGGCATCATCGGCACCCCGGCCTTGGCGTAGTCCTCGCGCGTGTAGAGCGAGAGCGCCCAGAAGTGCGGCGGAGTCCACATGAAGATGATCGCGCAGAGCAGCCAGGCGTTCAGCGGCGTGGTCCCGGTGGCCGCGGCCCAGCCGATCACCGGCGGTAGCGCCCCGGCCAGGCCGCCGATGACGATGTTCTGGGCGGTCCAGCGCTTCAGCCACATGGTGTAGACCACGGCGTAGAAGAGGATGGTGAAGGCCAGCAGGCCCGCGGCCAGCCAGTTCAGCGCCATGCCCATCAGCATCACCGAGAAGATCGAGAGCACGACGCCCAGCGCCAGGGCGTCGGCGCCCTGCACGCGTCCGGCCGGCACCGGGCGGCTGCGCGTGCGGCGCATCTTGGCGTCGATGTCGGCGTCGTACCACATGTTGAGCGAGGCCGAGGCCCCGGCCCCGACCGCGATGCAGAGGATCGCCACGGCGGCCAGGACAGGGTGCACGGCGTGGTCGGCGCAGATCAGGCCGGTCAGGGCGGTGAACACCACCAGCGACATCACCCGCGGCTTCAGGAGCTGGACAAAGTCCTGCCAGCGGGCGGGGGCCGCGGCCTGTTCGGACTTGTCGGTTGTTGGGGCCGTCGCCATGGCCATCAGACATTACTCTCGAAAGGTCGAGGGGCGCGAACCGGGTGATCCGCGCCCCTCGGGTCTTGTTGGGTAGAACCTTGCCCTAGTGGCCGTCGGAGGTCACCACCGGCAGTTCGTTGAACTGGTGGAACGGCGGCGGCGAGGGGAGCGTCCACTCGAGCGTCGTGGCGCCTTCGCCCCAGGGATTGGCCTCGGCCTTGCGGCGGAACACCATAGCGTCCAGCAGCACGAGCAGGAACACGATGACGCCGACGGCGGTGATCGCGTAGCCGATCGAGGAGACCTTGTTCCAGTAGGCGAAGCCTTCCGGGTAGTCGACGTAGCGGCGCGGCATGCCCTGGAGGCCCAGGAAGTGCTGCGGGAAGAAGATCAGGTTCACGCCGACGAAGGTGATCCAGAAGTGCAGGACGCCGAGCCACTCGCGGTACTTCACGCCCCACATCTTCTCGAACCAGTAGTAGAAGCCCGCGAAGATCGCGAACACCGCGCCCAGGCTGAGCACATAGTGGAAGTGGGCGACCACGTAGTAGGTGTCGTGCAGGCTGTAATCGACGCCCGCGTTGGCCAGGACGACGCCGGTGACGCCGCCCAGGGTGAACAGGAAGATGAAGCCCATCGCCCACAGCATGGGCGTCTTGAAGCTGATCGAGCCGCCCCACATGGTGGCGATCCAGCTGAACACCTTGATGCCGGTGGGCACCGCGATGACCATCGTGGCGGCCACGAAGTAGGCGCGCAGATTGATGTTCATGCCGACGGTGTACATGTGGTGGGCCCACACCACGAACCCGATCACCCCGATCGCCACCATGGCGTAGGCCATGGCCAGATAGCCGAACACCGGCTTGCGCGAGAAAGTCGAGACGATGTGGCTGATCATGCCGAAGCCCGGCAGGATCAGGATGTAGACCTCAGGGTGCCCGAAGAACCAGAACAGGTGCTGGAACATGATCGGGTCGCCGCCGCCGGCCGCATCGAAGAAGTGGGTGTGGAAGTTGCGGTCGGTGAGCAGCATGGTGATCGCGCCGGCCAGCACGGGCAGCGAGAGCAGCAGCAGGAACACGGTCACCAGGATCGACCAGACGAACAGCGGCATGCGGTGCAGGGTCATGCCCGGCGCGCGCATGTTGAAGATCGTGGTGATGAAGTTGATGGCGCCCAGGATCGAGCTGGCGCCAGCCAGGTGGACGGCGAGGATCGCGCAATCCATGGCGGGCCCTGTGTGCCCGCTTGTCGATAGGGGTGGATAGAGCGTCCAGCCGCCGCCGAATCCTCGGCCAGGCCCCCCGTCGATGGTCATCGAGAACAGCAGCATGATCCAGGCCGCCACCAGCAGCCAGAAGGAGATGTTGTTCATCCGCGGGAAGGCCATGTCGGGCGCGCCGATCATGATCGGAACGAACCAGTTGCCGAACCCGCCGATCATCGCCGGCATGACCATGAAGAAGATCATGATCAGGGCGTGGGCGGTGACCACGGCGTTATAGCCGTGCTTTGACCCCTCGATGATCCCGATCTTGGCCGCCCAGCTGTTGGGCTGGAAGATCTGAATTCCGGGCTCGTAGAGCTCCCAGCGGATCAGGCCGGACAGGCCCGCGCCCACCAGGCCCGCCAGGATGGCGAACAGGATGTAGAGCGTCCCGATGTCCTTGTGGTTGGTCGAGAAGAACCAACGGGTGAAGAAGCCCGGCTTGTGGTCGTGGCTGTCGTGAGCGTCGTGGTGGGCGGCGGCTTGAGCCATTTTACGTACGATCCTGGATCAGTGCGCGGCCGGCGCCGGAGGCGCGGTCTTGGGAGCGGCGGCGGCAGGCGCAGCCGGAGCGGAAGCCGCCGGCGCCGGCGTGGCCGCAGCGGGGGCGGCGGCGGCCGGAGCGGTGGCGGCAGCGGCGGGCGCAGGGGCCGCCTTGGGCGACTTGGCGGCGACCCAGGCGTCGAAATCGGCCTGGCTGACCACCTTCACCTCGATGGGCATGAAGGCGTGGTCGACGCCGCAGAGCTCGCGGCAAGAGCCGTAGAAGGTGCCGATCCGGTCGACCTTGAACCAGGTCTGATTGATTCGGCCGGGCACCGCGTCGGTGATGATCCCGAAGGACGGCACGGCGAAGGCGTGGATCACGTCGGCGCCGGTGACATTGACCCGGACCACCTGATTGACCGGGACCACCAGCGGCTCGGTGGCGGCCAGCTTGTAGGGCTTACCGGCGGCCTTGGCCTTATCCTCGGGCAGGATGTTGGAGATGATCTCGGGGATCTTGGTGTCTTCGTAGGTGTAGCCCCAGTACCACTGATAGCCGGTGGCCTTGATGGTCATGTAGGGCTTGGGCATGTCGTGGTACTCGAACAGCAGCCTGAACGAGAACACCGCGATCACCACCAGGATCAGCACCGGGATCAGGGTCCAGGCGATCTCCAGCTTGGTGTTGTGGCTCCAGGTCGCCGGAACCGGGTTCGACTTCCTGTTGAAGCGGAACACGCACCACAGCAGCAGGAACAGCACGAACAGCGAGATGACCGTGATGATCGGCATCAGGATGTCGTTGTGGAAGAAGATGGCGTCCTTCCGCAGCGGGGTGACCCCCGGCTGCATGCCGATCGCGCCATCGGTGGGCTGACCCACCAGCATCTCGCCCGCCAACGCCGAAGCGCCCCAGAACACTGTCAGAGCGCCTGCCGCGATACCCGTCGCCAGCGCCCGAATCCCCTGAAACCTAGACGTCATGTCCCCTCGGTCTGGTTGGCCGGGCCTCGCCTTGCAAAAGGATCGTCCCGCCGACTGCACAGAATGACGCGCGCGAGCGCGTGGACGCGCCGGCAAGCCCTTCGCGCCGGTGCATACGCGCATCGCTTAGGCTTGCCAAGGCGTTCGGGCGCACGAGGCGCGAGGCGTCGCCCACATGGCGCTGCGGAAGGCCGAACCGGGGGCCCCGCCGGGCGTTTGGGCGACTCATGTTCGAGTAGATCGCCATGCACCTGAGCCCCGACGACGAACGCCGCATCCGCGAGGACTTCGACGCGCTGGTCAACCTCACGCCCGCCGAGCTGAAGGCCTGGCTGAAGCGGCCGGAAAGTCACAAGGTGGGCATGGTCCGCCGAGGTGAAACCGAGTCGGTGGGCCGCCAATCGGCCAAGGCGATCCTGGCGATCCGGGCGACGCCCACGGACGATCTGACCGAAGCCCAGTACGCCCACATGAAGAAGGTGATCGGCTATTGCCGGCGCCACCTGGCCCAGCGCCCATGGGGCGATGTGACCCAGACCCGCTGGCGCTGGAGCCTGATGAACTGGGGCCACGATCCCCTGCGCGGCAGAAAGGCCCCGTGACGCCGGCGCCCGGGCTCCCTATCTTCCAGGGCATGAACGCACACACCCCTGCTCCCTCGATTCTCGAATCCGCCGGCGTCGAGCCGAAGCGGGCCGGTGACATTCTCGGCGAGGCGCTGAAGGGCGCCGACGACGGGGAGCTGTTCGTCGAGCGCTCCGAGAGCGAGTCGTTCCTGTTCGACGACGGGCGGCTGAAGTCGGCCGCCTTTGACGCCACCGAGGGCTTTGGCCTGCGCGTCGTGGCCGGGGAGACCGCCGGCTACGCCCACGCCAGCGAGATCTCCGAAGCGGCCATCGGGCGGGCCGGTCAGTCGGCGGCGCTGGCCAAGCGTGGCTATACCGGCACGGCGGCCGAAGGGCCCCGGGCGACCAACGCCAAGCTCTATGGCGAGGACAATCCGCTGGAGAGCCCGGGATTCTCCGAAAAGGTCGCGCTGCTGGAGGAGATCGACGCCTGGGCCCGGGCCCGCGATCCGCGGGTGGTGCAGGTCATGGCGTCCCTGGCCGGCGAGCGGCGGACCGTGGAGATCCTGCGCGCTGACGGACGGCTGATCCGTGACGTGCGGCCGCTGGCCCGGGTCAATGTCCAGCTCACGGTCGAACGCGATGGCAAGCGCGAGAGCGGCTATTCGGGCGCCGGCGGCCGCGCCGGGTTCGAGGCCTGGATCTCGCCCGACAAGTGGCGGGAGCAAGTGGACGAGGCGTTGCGCCAGGCGCTGGTCAACCTGGACGCCATCCCCTGCCCGGCCGGCGAGATGGACGTGGTGCTGGGCCCGGGCTGGAACGGGGTGCTGCTGCACGAAGCGGTCGGCCACGGGCTGGAGGGCGACTTCAACCGCAAGGGCACCTCGGCCTTCTCCGGCCGGATCGGCGAACGGGTGGCTGCGCCGGGGGTCACCGTGTTCGACGACGGGGCGATCCAGGACCGTCGCGGTTCGCTGACCGTCGACGACGAAGGTACGCCAACCGGGCGCACGGTGCTGATCGAGGACGGCATCCTGGTGGGCTACATGCACGACCGGATGAGCGCGCGGCTGATGGGCATGGAGGCGACCGGCAATGGCCGGCGGCAGTCCTACGCCCACCTGCCGATGCCCAGGATGACCAACACCGCGATGATGGCCGGCGACAAGTCCCAGGCCGAGATGATCGCCTCGACCAAGCGCGGCCTCTACTGCGCCAACTTCGGCGGCGGCCAGGTGGACATCACCAACGGCAAGTTCGTCTTCCAGTGCACCGAGGCCTACCTGATCGAGGACGGCAAGGTCACCTCGCCGGTGAAGGGCGCGACCCTGATCGGCGACGGGCCCTCTGCCCTGACCCGGGTGACGATGATCGGTGACGACTTCTGCTTCGACAACGGCGTCGGCGTCTGCGGCAAGGCCGGCCAGAGCGTGCCGGTTGGCGTCGGTCAGCCGTCGCTGAAGATCACCGGGCTGACGGTCGGCGGGACCAGCCTCTAGAGCGTCACCTCGCCCTTGAAGACCGGGACGCAGCCGCCGCCCACGGAGGCGCGGACGCCGTCGGCGGCGCGCCGGGCGCTGACCTTGAGCAGGCTCGGCCGGCCCATCTCGACCCCCTGGATGATCTCGTAGCTGGCCGCGTCGGCCGAGGTCAGCGACAGCAGGAGCGCGCCCAGGGTGGCGCTGGCGCTGCCGGTGGCGGCGTCTTCGAACGTCCCGGAAAGCGGCGCGAACATCCGGGCCCGCACGGTCTTGCCGTCGGCGTCCGGGGCATAGACGAACAGCGACAGGCGGTCGCTGCCGGCGTCGGTCTCGGCCTGCACCTGGCGGAAGCCCGCGAGGTCCGGCCCGGCGCGGCCGAGCGCCTCCGGCGTCACCTGGGCGAAGAAGAAGTCGACGCCGACCGAGGCCTGAACCGGCGGGTGCGCCGTGGTCACCACGCCCGCCGCGTCGACGCCCAGGCACGTGGCCACCTGGGCGGCGGTGAGCTCCGGACCGAGCGCCAGGGCGCGCGGCGCGTCGATGACCGCGCCGGTCAGCAGGCCCTTGGCGTCGCGGTCGGCGCGCACCTCCACCAGGCCGGCGATTTCCTCGAAGCGCAGCACGCCGCCCGTGTCGCGGCCCATGCCGGCCAGCACGTAGCCGGTGCCCACATTGGGATGGCCGGCGAAGGGCATCTCGGCGGTGCGGTTGAAGATCCGCACGCGGGCGGTGTTGGCCCTATCGGCGGCCGGCAGGACAAAGGTGGTCTCCGACAAATTGAACTCGGCGGCCAACGACTGCATCTCAGCGTCCGACATCCCGCGCGCATCGGGGAACACGGCCAGCGGATTGCCGCCGAACCGCTGGTTGGTGAACACGTCGAGGGTGACGAAGGCATAGGTTGGCATGGCCGCGGATCCTTGAGAGCGGGCTTGGTTCGGCGGATGCTTTAGCCAAGACTTAGGCAAATAGCCAAGTCACTAATTATGACAAGGCCGCCAGCTTGGCTATGGCCGGCAAGCGTCACCTTACCGGCATTTAATTGGCGTCAGAGGGGCAGGCCGGGCCACGTGGGGTAGGCTTCGGGGATTCTTCACGCATGCCGGTCATTGGTCCGCGTCCCTCCCGGGCTCCGCGCAACAGATTTGACAGTCCAGACTACATGTGTAGTTTTCACATCCTCGCCGGCGGCAGCGCAAGGAACCGTCCGATTCGCGCCGCCCTGCTCGCCACCGCCGCGGCGCTTACCCTGGCACCCTTCGCGGGCGCGGCCGTAGCAGCGCAGGCCGCGCCCGGCGGCCAGACCCAGGCCGAGGGCCCCGGCGTCACCAGCTATCCGCCGTCGTTCTTCGCCGCCCAGAACCCGGGCACGGCGCTGGACATGATCAACCGCGTCCCCGGTTTCTCCCTGGACAGCGGATCCAACGTGCGCGGCTTCGAGGGCGCGGCCGGCAACGCCCTGATCGACGGCCAGCGGCCCTCGTCGAAGGCCGATGGGGTCGACCAGATCCTGCAGCGTATCCCGGCCGACAAGGTCGAGCGCATCGACATCATCCGTGGCGGGGCGCCCGGGATCGACATGCAGGGCAAGACGGTGATCGCCAATGTGATCCTAAAGAAGGGTGGCGGCGCGCGCGTGGCGGTGGCGCTGTCCAACGAGACCCTGACCACCGGCCGCAACTTCCCCAGCGGCCGTCTGGAGGCATCGGGTTCGCTCGGCGAGCGGACCTGGGAGGCTGCGCTGCGCGGCACCACGAACCCCGACGACGGCATCTCCAACGGCGGGCGCGGGACGATCATCTACGCCGACGGGCGGCCGAGCCAGATCTCGGTGCTGAATTCCCTGGGCTACGACGTCAGCGGCTCGGCCACCGGCGGGGTCGAGACCCCGCTGCTGGGCGGGCGGTTGCGGCTCAACGGGCGCCTCTACCAGGAGAAATACAACAACCCCGAGACCGACGTGATTGTCTCGCCGGCGCCGGACATCCAGCACTTCGGCTTCTTCCAGAAGACCACCGACACTGAGCTGGGCGGCCGCTACACCCGCGCTTTCGGCGCGAGCGCCAATGTGGAGATCGTCGGCCTGCGCACCACGCGCGACCGCGATACCGACTCGAATTCCAATGTGCAGGGCTCGGCCAGCGACTTCCTCAATCACCAGGAAAGCAGCGAGACCATCCTACGCGGCGTGATCAAGCGGCGCTTCGGTGAGCAAGTGTCGCTGGAGGCCGGCGCGGAGAGCGCTGACAACCAGCTCGACAGCCACACGACCTATGTGATCGACGCCGTCGGCCAGGTGCTGCCAGCGGCCAATGTGCAGGTCGAGGAAAAGCGCAGCGAGGTGTTCGCCAAGGCGACCTGGCGGCCCAGCGCCGCCTGGACGATCGACGCGGCGCTGCGCTACGAGAGCTCCGACATTTCGTCTGCCGGCGACGTGGTGCTGGGAAAGAGCCTGGCCTACGCCAAGCCGCGGCTGGCGGTGAGCTGGACGCCGATCGCCGCGACCCAGGTGCGCCTGCGATACGAGCGCGAGGTGGGCCAGCTCGACTTCAACGACTTCGTGGCCTCGTCGAACCTGAACAACAGCCTGGGCGTCACTGCCGGCAACCCCAACCTCAATCCGGAACAGGACTGGGTGATCGAGCTGGCCGTGGAGCAGCAGCTGTGGAAGGGCGCGAGCCTGATCCTGACGGGGCGGCATTTCGACATCACCGACGTGGTCGACCGCGGTCCGGTGTTCGCCAGCGGTGGCGCGGTGTTCGACCGCCCGACCAACATCGGCGCCGGCAAGCGCGACGCGGTGATCCTCGACTTCACCTTGCCGTTCGACGCCCTGGGCTGGAAGGGCGCTCTGTTGAAAGGTGAGGTGTCGAAGCGCTGGACGCAGGTGACCGATCCCACGACCGGGCAGAAACGGGCGATCTCGTTCACCCACCCGACCGACTGGAACGTCAGCTTCAGCCAGGATCTGCCGCGCCAGAAGCTGAACCTGGGCGCCGACGTCTATGGCGGCTTCAGCCAGACCTCCTACCGCTTCAACCTGATCGAGACCTTCAAGCTGCGGACCTATGTGAAGCCCTACGCGGAATGGAAGCCGAAGCCCGGCCTCAGCCTGCGCATTGAGCTGCCGCTGGTGACGGCGCCGCGCACGCGCCTGCGCGACAATTTCAAGATCTTCCCGGGTCCGCGTGGCGCGAGCGGGGCGCCCGACATCCAGGACCGCGCGTTCCCGTTCCCGCGCGGCGTCTATATCCGACTGCGGCAGGACTTCGGTTGATGTAACCGTCCGAGCCTGGATGTTACATGCGCGCTTTGGGTTATCGGCGAAAGCATTTCGCTCGATGGCGAAGATTACCGGCAATTAATTGGCGTTCGATCCCAGACACAGACCACATGCGTAAATTGGTTTGGGGAACGTGGTCATGCTGCTGTTGGTCCTGGCGCAGGCGCTCGCCACGGTTCCGGCCCCCCTCGCCGCGCTGCCTGTCGCCACGCCGCCCGCCGCCCAGCAGGGGGTTGTCTCCTACGGCCCGGACTTCTTCGCCGCCAGCCGGCCGGCGAACGCCGACGAGATGGTCGCCCGCCTCCCGGGCTTTGCGATCGACACCGGTTCGGGCGTGCGCGGCTATGACGGGGCGGCCGGCAACGTCCTGATCGACGGCCAGCGCCCAACCACCAAGACCGACAACCTGGACGAGGTGCTCAAGCGCATCCCGTTCGCGACCGTCGAGCGCATCGACGTGATCCGCGGCGGCGCGCCCGGCATCGACATGCAGGGCAAGACGGTGATCGCCAACATCATCCGCAAGGCCGGCGGCGGCGCCCACGGCCTGCTGGCCTACGCCGACCAGACCGCGCAGAACGGCCAGCACTCCTGGGTGGTCCGGGCCGAGGGCTCGGGAAGGGTCGGCGTGCGCGCCTGGGAGGCCGGACTCTACGCCGGGCACTTCATCGACGACGGCGCGGGCGACGGGCCGCTGACCCGCGTCGACGGTGCGGGCAAGCCGCTGCGCGAGGGCCGGATCCACTCCCACGGCTTCGCCGGCCAGGTCGTCCTGACGGGCGCGGTGGAGAGCCCGTTGGCCGGCGGCCAGCTGCGGCTCAACGCGCGGCTGTTCTCCAACCCCTACAATTTCAACGAGACCGACTTCATCACCGCGCCGGACACCCACCAGCAGACCGAGCACGACGACGACAATACGACCCAGGGCGAGTTCGGCGCGCGCTACGTGCGCCCGCTTGGCCCGCGCGCCTCCACCGAGCTGGTGGCGCTGCGCCAGGACAAGCACGAGATCATTGCCGCAGACTTCCGCGCGCCCGGCGACGCGGAGCTCTTCAAGCTCGACAACCGCACGGCCGAAACCATCGTGCGCGACGTGGTCAAGTTGCAGCAAAGCCCGACGCTGTCCTGGGAGGCCGGCGGCGAGGGCGCCTACAACACCCTGACCAGCCAGACGCACTTCGCCTTGAACGGCGCGGCCATCGCCCTGCCCGCCGCCAATGTCACCGTCGAGGAGAAGCGCGGCGAGGGCTTCGTGAAGGGCGTGTGGCGGCCGCTGACGTCGCTGACTGTCGAGGCCGCGTTGCGCGAGGAGGGCTCGCAGATCACCTCGTCCGGCGACGTGGTGCTGCAGAAGAGCCTCTACTTCACCAAGCCCCGACTGGCCCTGACCTGGGCCGCGGACGCCGACACCCAGGTGCGGTTCCGCTATGAGCGCGTGGTCGGCCAGCTCGACTTCGGCTCGTTCGTGGCCTCGCAGAACCTGGCCAACGGATCGCTCACTGCCGGCAACCCGAACCTGGAGCCGGAGAAGGACTGGGTCAGCGAGGTCGCCGTCGAGCGCCACTTCTGGAAGTCCGGCGCCATCGTGCTGACCTTCCGGCACTCCGAGATCACCGACGCCATCGACCGCGCCCCGATCTTCCAGCCGAATGGCGACGTCTTCGACGCGCCGGCCAACATTGGGGCCGGGACCAAGGACGAGGAAATCCTCAACCTGACCCTGCCGCTGGACCGGCTGGGCGTGCCCGGCGGCCAGATTCGCGTGAACTCCACGTGGCGACAGTCCGAGGTGACCGATCCGACGACCCACACCAAGCGCCCGATCACCGACCTGCATCCCGACGACTGGGACGCCCACTTCCAGCAGGACCTGCCGCAGTACAACCTGAACTGGGGCGTCGACATCTTCGGCGATCAGTGGGGCCGCTACTTCCGCTTCAACGAGATCGAGACGCGCAAGATCGAGCCCTACGTGAACCCGTTCGTGGAGTGGAAGCCGCGTCCGGACTGGAGCCTCCGGTTCGAGCTCGACAACATCACCCAGCGTGGGTTCAAGCGCACCCTCGAACACTTCGCCGGCCCGCGCGGCCGCTCGCAGGTGGCCTTCACCGAGGACAAGGACCCGCACTTCGGCCAGCTCTACTACGTGCGCCTGCGCAAGACGTTCGGGTGAGCGGGCCGGTCCGCAAGGATTGTGCAAAATCAATGTTATCGGCGAATAGATTTCGCCGAATTAATCCACCTTACAGGCAATTAATTGGCGTGAGCGGGGCGGCGCGGGTCAGTTGCGCGCCAGGAGAGAACCCCAGTCCATGACCTTGCTTATCGTGCTCGCGCAGGCCGCCGCCGCGTCTGCTCCCGCCCCCGGCGCCATTGGGGCCGAAGCCCCTGCCCAGCCGGCGGTGGTCGGCTATCCGGCCTCGTTCTTCACCAGCCTCAACTCGGCCAACGCGCTCGACATGGTCAACCGGATCCCGGGCTTCACGCTCGACACCGGCGCCAGCGTGCGCGGCTATGAGGGCGCGGCGGGCAACGTGCTGATCGACGGCCAGCGGCCCTCGTCGAAGTCGGACTCGGTCGACCAGATCCTGCAGCGCATCCCGATCAGCCAGGTGGACCACATCGACGTGATCCGCGGCGGGGCGCCCGGCATCGACATGCAGGGCAAGACGGTGCTGGCCAACGTCATCCGCAAGAAGAACGCCGGCTTCCGCGGCCTGATCGCGCTGGCCGACGGCCTGGTGTACCTGGACGGCCGCAACGGCCCGTCGATCCGCCTCGAAGCGTCCGGCGGCCAGGACGGCCACGCCTGGGAAGTCAGCGCGCGGCGCGGCTTCGGCCTCGATGACGGCACCGGCGACGGCGCCGAGGTGAAGGTCGATCCCAACGGCAAGCTGATCGGCAAGAACGCCATCACCTCGAAGGCCGGCGGCTGGCAGAACATCGCGGCGGGCTCCTACGAGATGCCGCTGGCCGGCGGCCAGTTCCGCGTGAACGGCCGCTACTTCACCAACGACTATCGCCTGCGCGAGACCGACGACTTCGAGATCCCGGCCGGCCAGCAGAGCCGCGACCGGCAGCGCGACAAGGAAGACGACACCGAGATCGGCGCCCGCTTCAACCGCGCCTTCGGCTCGCGAACCAACATCGAGGTGGTCGGCCTGCGCACCACCAAGGACGAAACCTACTCGGACGACTTCAGCCAGAACCCAGGGCCGCGCGACGTCTTCGTGCTCGACCGCTATTCCACGGAAACCATCGGGCGAGCCGTGCTGAAATTCCGCCAGACGCCGGGGCTCTCCTGGGAAGCCGGCGGCGAGGCGGCCGACAACACCCTCGATTCCAAGACCCGGTTCGCGGAGAACGGCGCGCCGATCGCCATCAACGCCGCCAATGTGCAGGTCGAGGAGAAGCGCTGGGAAGGGTTCGTCAAATCCACCTGGCAGCTGACCCAGACGCTCTCTGTGGAAGGCGCCATCCGCCAGGAAGGCTCGACGATCACCTCGCAGGGCGACGTCAAGCTCTCCAAGAGCCTCGGCTACACGAAGCCGCGCGTGGCGGTGACCTGGGCGCCCTCCGACGCCTGGCAGGTGCGGCTGCGCGTCGAGCGCGAGGTCGGCCAGCTGAACTTCGATGACTTCGTCGCCAAGTCGTCGCTGAACACCTCGACGGTCACCTCTGGAAACCCGGACATCAATCCGCAGCAGGACTGGGTGGCGGAAGGCGCCGTGGAGCGCCGGTTCTGGGGCGCGGGCTCGCTGGTCCTGACCGTGCGCCACTACAAGATCACCGACGCCGTCGACCGCGCGCCGATCTTCCTGCCGGATGGCAGCTTCACCGACGCGCCGGGCAACATCGGCAATGCGACGAAGGACGAGATCGAAGCCGAGATCACCCTGCCGCTCGACAAGCTGGGGCTCACGGGCGCGCAGCTGAAGGGCAACGTCACCAAGCGCTGGTCGGAGGTCACCGACCCGACGACGCATCAGAAGCGGGAATTCTCCAACCTGCGGCCGCTGGAGTGGGAGGCCCACTTCGCCCAGCCCCTGCCGCGCTGGCACGCCAACTGGGGCTTCGACTTCTTCGACAACATGTGGCGCCAGACCTACTACCGGGCCGACGTGATCGAGACGCAGAAGCTGAAGATCTACCTGACGCCGTTCATCGAGTGGAAGCCCCGGCCCGACCTGCAGATCCACTTCGAGATCGAGAACCTCGGGGCCCGGGGCCTACGCGACACCCGCAAGGTCTACGCCGGACCGCGCAACACCGCCCCGGTCGCCTTCATCGACGACCGCGACGAGCAGTTCGGCCAGATCCTCTACCTGCGCATCCGCAAGTACTTCGGCGGCTAGCTACTCGGCCGGGGCGGGCGCCGGCGCGGCGGCGTCCGTGCGCCCCCGCTCATGGGCGAGCTTCTTGAGCCACGGCGAGGCGGCCAGCATGACCGCGCCCGCGCCCAGGCCCCAGAGACCCTCCACGCCGAAGATGTGGCTGTAGGTGGCCAGCGCCTTGGCCGGGTCGAGCACCTCGCCGCCGATGGTGTCGGACGCCATCAGCCGCGCGATCCAGCCGGCCACGCCCTGGGCGCCGGCGGTGTCGAGGAACCAGGTCGCCATCAGGGTCGAGATCAGGGCCGGCGGCGCGAGCTTGGTCATCTGTGACAGGCCGACCGGAGAGACGCACATCTCGCCCGTCGTCTGCATCAGATAGGCGGCGGCCAGGAAGATCAGCGGCGCCTTGTAGTGGGCGTCGGCGAAGGTCCCGCCGAGGATCAGGACGTAGTAGCTGGCGCCGATCATCAGCAGGCCCAGTCCGAACTTGGCGACCGGGTTCGGGTCGCGGCCGCGCTGGCCGAGCCAGGTCCAGAGCGCCGCCATCACCGGGGCCAGGATCAGGATCCAGCCGGACTGGAAGGACTGGGCCTGGGCCGGCTTCATCGCCTGGTCGCCGTAGAGGTGCAGGTCGACGTTGCGCGCGGCGAACAGGTTGAGCGAGGAGCCGCCCTGTTCGTAGAGGGCCCAGAACACCACCGAAGCCAGGATCAGGCTGATCGCCAGCAGGATCCGCTCGCGCTCTTGCCGGGTCGCCTTGGTGATCATGTACCAGCCCAGGTAGCCCAGCACGGCGACGGCGCCGGCCAGCAGCAGGCCGTTGACGATGGCGTAGCTCTGCACGACCAGCCAGACCAGGGCCACGGCCGGGATGGCGCCCAGGTAGATCAGCCATTCCTGGCTGAGCGGCCCGACCCGCGGCTTGACCAGGTCCACCGGGCTGGGCGGCTCGCCCTTGCCCTCCAGCATCGGCTTGCCGAACACGAAGACCAGCCAGCCCAGCGCCATGCCGGCGCCGGCCGCGCCGAAGCCCGCCCACCAGCCGACGGTCTGGCCGAGCCAGCCGCACAGGATCGAGGCCAGGAACGAGCCCAGGTTGATGCCGTAGTAGTAGAGGGTGAAGCCCGGATCGCGCCTGGGGTCGCCCTGCGGATAGAGCTGGCCGACGATCGCCGAGATGTTCGCCTTCAGGAACCCGACGCCCACGATGATCAGGGCCAGCGCCACGTAGAGGATGTTCTTGAACAGCGGGTCCTGTTTCTTGACCGTGATCTCGTAGGCGCCCTGGGGAAGGTGCGCGGGCAGCGGGGCGGCGGCCGGCAGGGCCTTGATGTCGAGGCCGCCGTCGGCCGAGGGCGCGTAGCCATAGGGCTGGCCGGCGACCAGCAGCTTCACGTCGCGCGCATCGGCCCGGCCGGTGACCCGGAAGTCGTAGACCGCGCCCTGATAGGTGAGCTGCTGGGTGGAGGGTTCGCCCTCGATGGCCATGGTCAGGTGCCCGGCCACCAGCAGCAGGGCCCCGAAGGCCACGGCCTTGCGCGCGCCCAGATAGCGGTCGGCGAGGAAGCCGCCGATCACCGGCATCAGGTAGACGAGCGAGGTGTAGGCCCCGTACTGGCCGGCCGCCTTCTTGTCGTCGAACAGGAAGTGCTGGGTCAGGTAGAAGATCAGCAGGCCGCGCATTCCGTAGTAGGAGAAGCGCTCCCACATCTCGGCGAAGAACAGCACCGTCAGGCCGCGCGGATGCTGGCGCAGCTGCAGGATGACGGGCACGGAAGTCACCAGCGCGATGGCGATGCCGGCGACGATCACGATATCCATGTTGGCAGCGAACCCTTGCTCAATTTAGTCGGACGCCGCGCCTTCGAGCGCGCGCCGGACGGATTTTCGGGGAGAAGATCACGCGCATTGCGGGGGCACAAGCAAGCCCCCACCTCCTGAGGAGCGGGCATGCCGCGTTGCGCGTTAGGGGCCGTCGAAGGAGTAACTCCATGAAGATTCCCGGTCCCGACCATCCGATCACCCTGGAGCCCGCGGGCAAGCGCTGGCTCGCGCGTTTCGCCGGCCAGGTGATCGCCGACAGCACCGACGCCATCGTGCTGCGGGAGGCCGCCTACCCGCCGCGCGTCTACTTTCCGCGCGCCGACGTGGACATGGCCTACCTCACCCGCACCGAGCGCACGAGCCACTGCCCCTACAAGGGCGACGCGGCCTACTACAGCGTCGCGAACGAGGGACAGGTCGCCGAGAACGCGGTCTGGACCTACGAGCAGCCCTACCCCGCCATGCAGGCCATCGATGGCCGCCTGTCATTCTATACAGACAAGGTCGAGGTCTATGAGGCCGAGGACGCCGAGGCCGAGATCGGCGCCGCGCGCGTCGACGAGGTGGTGCAGCACACCGACTCCGGGTCCGGAAACAGCCAGCGCGAACACTGGCTGGCCAACACCGACGGCGGCGCGGCCTAGTCCTCGCGCGGTCCGGGCCACTCGGGGCGGGCGGGGCCGGTGAGGGTCATGCCCACGCCGTCGGCTTCGCGGAACGGGACGCTGTCGGGATCGAAGCCTTCCAGGCAGGCGACGTTGACGCCGAACCGGTCGGGCGCGGCGCGCTTGCGGTGGAAGGTGTAGACGCCGCAGCGGCGGCAGAACCGATGCTGCGCGACACCGGAATTCCAGGTGTAGAGCGCAAGCGCGTCCTCGCCGGCGAGGATCGTCAGCGCGCGCGCGTCGATCTGCGCCATGCGGACGCCGCGCTTGGCGCACAGCGAGCAGTCGCAGGTGATGGTTTCGGCGATCTCGCCGTCGACGCGGAACCGCACGGTCCCGCAGTGACAGGCGCCTTCCCAGGTTCCCATGCCGGCCTCCCTTCGGGAGGATTCTACCGCAGAGATCGCGGAGATGCGCGGAGCGGCCGATGATCGGGGCGATCTCGACTCAATATCTTCCGCCTGGTGTCAAGGCTACTGCAGCGGAACCCCTGAATCCGTACGGTATCCGCCCGAGACATTCGCGCGTCAGGGTTGTGAGCTTGACCGTACGTAGGTCGCTCCACCAAAATGGAGGCGTAAGGGAGTAACGCATGCCGGACGGGTCGGACACGCTAGCTGGGGGGGCGGGCGACGACGTCCCGTGGGGGCCCGACGTCACCGGGGTGTTTGTGCAGTGGGCAATTTCTCCGGGTCCCGTCGATCCCGCGGACTTCGTGGGGAACACCGGTCCGGTCGCGAACGCGATCCTGCCGACCTATGACGCGGCGGGCAACCAAGTGATCCCGGCGCCCGCCCCGACCCTGGGCTCCGGCGCGCCTCCCGACGACAGTGGCACCGCCATGTTCTTCGTCACGCCGGGCCAAACCGACATCAGTGGCGGGGACGGCGACGACTTCCTGATGGGGAGTTCGTTCGACGACGTCATGCGCGGCGGCGCTGGCAACGACCTGGTGTGGGGGGGCTCGGCCTTCGACAACATCAACGGCGACGCGGGCAACGACACCATCGACGGTGGCTCCGGCGGCTCGGACTGGCTGTTGGGGGGCCAGGGCGACGACAGCGTCACCGCCCACCACGACAACAACCTGCTCCTCGGCAACCTCGGCAACGACACCCTCAGTGCGGGAGATGGTCAGGATGTGCTCCGCGGCGGCGAGGGCGACGACGTCATCGTCGGCGGCGCGGGCCACGACTTCATCTCGGGCGACCTGGGCAACGACACCCTGACGGGGGGTGCGGGGCCAACCCTCTTCCACGGCGCTCAGAGCATCGGCTTGGATGAGGTGACCAACTTCAGCTACGCCAAGGGCGATCGGGTCGAGCTGGACCCGGGGACCACCTACAGCGTCAGCCAGGTGGGCGCCAACACGGTGATCGACATGGGCGACGGCAGCCGCATGGTCCTGGACAACGTGCAGCTTTCCACCTTGCACAGCGACTGGATCTTCGAGGGCTCCGTCACACACGTCTGACGGCTGACGCTGCCGCCCCGGGAGGCGGCGCCCGGGCTACTTCTTGCCGCCGAACAGCTTCTGCTCAGCCTCCAGCACCCGGTCGATCTGGAAGTAGAAAACCTTCTGATCGCCGTCTGCGCTGGCGGTCGTCATGACGTCGTAGGAATGGCGGCCGGCTTGCTGCAACGCCTGAAGCGTCACGCGACGCCCCATCGCCCGCAGCAACTCATATTCCTCGCCGACCGAGATCACTGTGAACGCGCTTGCAGGGGTCAGGCCGTCGCCCGTCTGGATCGACTTGAAAATCGCCACGGCGACAGCCTGCTCGGCGTCGGCCTCGCCGTCCTGCTTCAGGTGACGATGGGCCATGCTGGCGACGAGATGAGCTTCCCCATCGACGTAGTCCTTGTCGATGATCGTCTTGGCCTGTGTGAGCGCGTCGTCGAAATTGCCGGCGTTGAGGGCCGCAAACATCTTCTTGCGGATGTCGTCGGGGGGGCCATCTGCGTCGGCGGAGGCGGCGTAGGCAAAGCGAAGCGCCTGCCAGTCGACAGCTTGGCCGGCTTTCGCCTTCGCCAGCAGGTCCCGGTAGTGCGCATTGGCGTCCTGAGCCTGTGACGCGCCGGCGATCGCCAACGTCAGCGCAACCACACCCACGATCAGCAACTTCATCGACTTCCCCCTGCCGAGCGGAAGCCTAGCTCAACCCAGATTGAAGCCAAGCCTTCGCCGCAGAGTGGAAGCAGGTCCGCCTAGTAGGCGAAGCTCTCGAAGACCTTGCTGGCGTCGCCCTTCCAGGTGCCGTGGTAGAGTTCCAGCAGGCGCTCGGCCGGGGTGATGCCGCTGGCGGCGATCTCGTCGAGTTCGGAGAGGTAGTTGCTCTCGTCGACCATGCCGGCGGAGAGCTGGTTGCGGCGCTTCAGGCCGCCGCGGGCGATGGCCAGCATGTCGATGGCCACGTCCTGCACGCTGCGCCCGGCGATCTGGGCCTTGAGCCCAAGTCTCGCGACATCCGCACGCAAGCGCTCGTGATCCTCGATCTTCCAGTCCTTGCAGAGGTCCCACGCCTGGGCGAGCGCGGCGCTGTCGTAGAAGATGCCCATCCAGAGCGCCGGCAGCGCGCAGAGCCGGCTCCAGGGGCCGGAATCCGCGCCGCGCATCTCCAGGTACTGCTTCAGGCGGACTTCCGGGAAGATGGTGGTGGTGTGGTCGGCCCAGTCCTTCATCGTCGGCTTTTCGCCGGGCAGTTCGCTGAGCTTGCCGTCCATGAAGTCCTTGAAGGAGCGGCCGGCCAGATCGATGTAGCGGCCGTCGCGCTTGGCGAAATACATCGGCACGGCGAGCGCATACTTGGCGTAGGTCTCGAAACCGAAGCCGTCGCGGAACACGAAGTCCAGCATGCCGGTGCGGTCGGGATCGGTGTCGGTCCAGACGTTCGCCCGCGCCGAGACGAAGCCCGAGGGCTTGCCCTCGATGAACGGCGAGTTGGCGAACAAGGCGGTACAGATCGGCTGGAGCGCGAGCGAGGTGCGGAACTTCGCCACCATGTCGGCCTCGGAGCCGAAGTCGAGGTTGGCCTGCACGGTGCAGGTGCGGAACATCATGTCGAGGCCGAGATTGCCGACCTTGGGCATGTATTCGCGCATGATCTTGTAGCGGCCCTTGGGCATGACCGGGACCTGGTCGCGCCGCCAGATGGGCGTGAAACCCAACCCTAGGAAGCCGATGCCGAGCTCGTCGGCGACGGTCTTGACCTCCTGCAGGTGCAGGCCGGTCTCCTCGCAGATGTCGTGGATGGTCTCCAGCGGCGCGCCGGAGAGCTCGAACTGGCCGCCGGGTTCCAGGGAGACGTTGGCCTTGCCGCGCTCGAGCGCGATGACGTTGTCGCCCTCCATCACCGGCGCCCAGCCGTAGCGGGTCAGGCCGTCGAGCAGCGCCTTGATGCCCCCTTGCTCAGGCGGGGCGGGTTCGTAGGGAACGGGCTCATGGCTGCCCAGGCGGAAGACGAATTTCTCGTGTTCCGCGCCCACGCGCCATTCGGACTTGGGCTTGGAGCCCTCGTCGAACCAGGCGACCAGATCCTCGAAGGTCAACGGACGGTCGTCACAGGCGGCCTCGGCCATGGTCTTTACGAACTCCCCACCCCAACCGGGACCACGTTCTTATCCGCGCGGTGGTGCTGTTTACGTTGTCAGTCTAGGTGGGCGCAATTCAGATAAGCTCAAGGGGCGCCCAGGGTTTCCCCTTAAGAGCGCCAATCCCCGAGCGCCGCCTGCCACAGCGTCATGGCGCTGATCGCCGCGGTGTCCGCCCGCAGGATCCGGGGGCCGAGCGCGGCCGGTGTGGCAAAGGGAAGCGCCCGCAGGATTTCACGTTCTTTTGGCGAAAACCCACCCTCCGGCCCGATCAGGATCGCCCAGGGCTCGCCCGGCGTCGCGCCCGCCAGCGCCTCCGGCACGGGCCTGGCGTCGCCGGCCTCGTCGCAGAACAGCAGGCGGCGGCCGGCGTCCCAGCCCTTGATCAGGCCTTCCAGCTTCTGAGGCTCGGCGATGGCCGGCACGTCCAGGCGGCCGGTCTGCTCGGCGGCCTCTGTGGCGATGGCGGTCAGGCGCTCGACGCGGGTGCGCTCGGCGTTGGTGCGCTCAGTGGTCACCGGCCGCACGCGGCGCGCGCCCAGCTCAGCGGCCTTCTCGACGATGGTCTCCAGGCGCGCGCGTTTGACCAGCGCGATGACCAGGTCGAGGTCGGGGCCCAGCGCCTGGGGACGGGTCTGGGCCTCGGCGCGGACGCCGACCGCGCGCTTGCCGACCACCGTGATCGTCGCGCGCCACTCGCCATCGCGGCCGTTGAACAGCAACAGCTCATCGCCCACCGCCTGGCGCATGACGGCGGCCAGGTAGCGGCTCTGGCCGGCGTCGAGCGCCATCTCGGCGCCGGCGGCCAGGTCGTGGGGAATGAACAGACGGATCATCGGCGCCGTTGTAGCCTCGCCGGGTTCATCCGGCATAGGGTGAGCCATGTCCAAGGATGACAACAACTACGACAAGGAACTGCGGAAGCTGCAGATCGATCTGGTCCGCTTTCAGCAGGCGGCGATCGCGTCGGGCGACAAGGCCGTGGTCATCCTGGAGGGGCGCGACACGGCCGGCAAGGACGGGGCGATCAAGCGGATCACCGAGCACCTGTCGGTGCGCAACACGCGCGCCATCGCCCTGCCCAAACCCACCGACCACGAGCGCACCCAGTGGTATTTCCAGCGCTACGTCGCGCGCCTGCCGGCGGCCGGCGAAATGGTGATCTTCAACCGCTCCTGGTACAACCGCGGCGGCGTCGAGCCGGTGATGGGCTTCTGCACGCCGGAGGAACACGAGACCTTCCTGCGCGACGTGCCGGGCTTCGAGCACATGCTGGTGGGATCGGGCCTGCAGATCGTCAAGCTGTGGCTGGACATCTCGCGCGAGGAGCAGGCGCAACGGCTGAAGGCCCGCGAGAGCGATCCGCTGAAGGCGCTGAAGGTCAGTCCGCTGGATGGCGCCGCGCAGAAGAAGTGGGACGACTACACCGACGCCCGCGACCAGATGCTGCGCCGGACCCACACGCCCGAGGCGCCCTGGACGATCGTGCGGGCCAACCACAAGAAGACGGCGCGGCTGAACATCATCCGCCACCTGCTGAACGTGCTGGCGCCCAAGACCATCGCCAAGAAGGTCCCCAAGCCCGACCCCGACATCGTCTTTGAATTCGAAGCCGCCGCGCTCAACGACGGGCGGCTGGAACGCTAGCGAGGAGCCACGCCCATGGAACAGATCCGCCTCGGAAACACCGGCCTGAAGGTCTCGCGTCTGTGCCTGGGCTGCATGACCTACGGCTCGCCGGAGTGGCGCTCGTGGGTGCTGGACCAGGAAGCGTCGAAGCCGTTCTTCAAGTCGGCGATCGAGAAGGGCATCACCTTCTTCGACACCGCCAACGTCTATTCGATCGGGGCCAGCGAGGAGGTCACCGGCCACTGGCTGCGGGAGTTCGCCAAGCGCGAGGAGATCGTGGTGGCGACCAAGGTCAACGGGCCGATGGGGCCGGGGCCGAACGAGAAGGGCCTCAGCCGCAAGTCGATCATGGCGCAGATCGACGCCAGCCTGACGCGGCTCGGCATGGACTATGTGGACCTCTATCAGATCCACCGCTTCGACTATGACGTGCCGATCGAGGAGACGCTGGAGGCGCTCAACGACGTCGTGAAGGCCGGCAAGGCCCGCTACATCGGCGCGTCCTCCATGTACGCGTGGCAGTTCGCGCGCATGCTGGCCGCCAGCGAGGCCAATGGCTGGGTGCGGTTCGTCTCGATGCAGCCGCAGTACAACCTGGTCTACCGCGAGGAGGAGCGCGAGATGCTGCCGCTCTGCCGGGCCGAGGGGATCGGGGTGATCCCCTGGTCGCCGCTGGCCCGCGGCTTCCTGGCGGGCGGCCGCGCCGAGCCCAAGCAGGGCAACACCGAGCGCGCGCGGACCGACGAATTTTCGCCCCGCCTCTATTTCCGCGACGCCGACCACGCGGTGGTCGACGAGGTCTCGGCGATCGCCAAGGAACGCGGGCTTTCCAACATGCAGGTGGCGCTGGCCTGGGTGCTCCGGAACAAGGCGATCACCGCGCCGATCATCGGCGCGTCGAAGCTGGGGCACATCGACGACGCGGTCTCGGCGCTGGGCGTGGAGCTCTCCGACGAGGAAGCCAAGCGGCTGGAAAAGCCGTACCAGCCGAAACCGGTGCTCGACCACGCCTGAGGGGGTCCAGTTCCGTTAACGTTCCGTTCACTACGAGGGGAATGGTCAAGCTGTTAACCATTCGTTAGGACATCGTTGTTCTTTGTTTGTTCGGTCGCTAGGCTGCGGTCTCGACTCGAATTGAGGGGCGGCTGGCGGCCATGCCAAAGGACAAGCTGACCGCGGGCGAGGCCCGCCGCATCGCGCTGGGGGCACAGGGGTTCACGGCGCCGCGCCCCGGCGGGCCGGTCACCAAGCGCCAGCTGGTCAAGCTGGTCGACCGGCTGGGCGTGGTGCAGATCGACAGCGTCAATGTGGTCAGCCGCACCCACTACCTGCCGGCCTTCTCGCGGCTGGGCGCCTATCCGCGGGCGATGCTGGAAGAGGTCGCCTGGGCGAAGAAGCGGCCGCTGTTCGAATACTGGGCGCACGAGGCCTCGCTGCTGCCGCTGGCCAGCCAACCGCTGTTCCGCTGGCGGATGCAGGACGCCCATGACGGGGTCGGCGTCTGGAAGGGCGTGGCCAAGTTCCTGCGCGAGCGGCGTGAGTTCGTGGACAAGGTGCTGGACGAGATTTCCACCCGCGGGCCGATGTCGGCCGGCGAGCTGGAGATGGGCCAGAAGGGCCAGGGCGGCTGGTGGGGCTGGAGCGAGAGCAAGCGCGCCGTGGAGTGCCTGTTCTGGACGGGCGAGCTCACCACCGCGACCCGGCGCGGGACCTTCGAGCGAGTCTATGGCCTGCCGGAGAAGGTGCTGCCGTCGGCGGTGCTCAATGCGCCGACGCCGGTCCGCGACGACGCGCACCGCGCGCTCTATCGCCAGGCGATCCGGGCCATGGGCATCGCCACCTCCAAGGACCTGCGCGACTATTTCCGTATGCCGGTGGAGGGCGCGAAGGCGCGGATGGCCGAGCTGGTCGAAGATGGCTCGATGATCCCGGTGAGCGTGAAGGGCTGGCGGGAGCCGGCCTATCTCGATCCCGCCGCCAAGTGGCCGCGCAAGGTCGACGCCCAGGCCCTGCTGTCGCCCTTCGACAACCTGATCTGGTTCCGCGAACGCACCGAGCGGATGTTCGGCGTGCGCTATCGGATCGAGATCTACACGCCGGCCGACAAGCGCACCCACGGCTACTACGTGCTGCCGTTCCTGGAGGGCGATGCGCTGACCGCGCGCGTGGACCTGAAGTCCGACCGCAAGGCCGGCGTGCTGATCGTCCAGGCCAGCCACGCCGAACCCTGGGCCAGCGACGCGACACCGGTGCGGCTGGCGCAGGAGCTGAAGCTGATGGCGGGCTGGCTGGGGCTGGACAGCGTCCGTGTGGAGAAGAAGGGCGAGCTGGCGGGCGCGCTAGGCGCCGCGCTCGGTTAGCTCGCCCGCTCTAGACGCTAGGCCGCCGGGAGCGGCCGGCGGCGCAGGGCCGCGCCGGCCAGGCCGAAGCCGCCGATCATCAGCGCCCAGGTCGCCGGCTCAGGCACGCTGCCCAATACGGAGACGTCGTCCACGTAGGTGAAGGCCGGATCGTTGTAGGAGGTGAAGAGCAGCGTATCCACCCCGTGACCTGTCACCGTGGCGCTGAAGTGCTCATATCCCGCGTTGGCCACATTATCGACCTCCGAGAAGATGCTGACCCCGTTCCAGGTGACGTCGAGGCCGTTCGGCGCGAACGGGTCCTGCCAGCGCCAGAAGCTCACTTGATAGGACTGGCCCGACACGTCGTGGATGTCCTGGGCGAGCGTGTCCGGCGCAAAGGCGAAGCCGGCGATCCGACCGGCGTACGATCCCGCCTCAACCAGGTTCGTCACCACGGCCATCGGGTATGACACGGCGTCGATGGTCCATCCGGAAAAGTCGCCGGTCTCGAACCCGCCGTTCGTGACCAGTTCGGTGGCGTGGGCGCCTGACGCCAGCATCACCGCGGCGGCTACGGCGCCGAGGCCGGAAATCTTGAACACCTTCATAGCGCCGCCCCTTGGGTGTCGGGATGCTTGGGAAATCCTCTACCGACCGCCGGTATCTTTCGTCGCCCATATCGGAGCGCAATCGCTTTCCCCCCTGGGGGGAGTTGGCGGCGCCCGGGGGTGCTCGGCGACGCGCTCCAGGCGCCGCGCCGGCTACGATCCGGCGAGCGTCCGTTCGCTGATCGCCGCGACGCGACGGGTGAGCCGGGGATGGCTGCGGACGATCTCGTTCAGAAAGCCGAAGACCGGCGGCACCATCGCTTCCTGGGCCAGGAAGGCTTCGCAACTCATCGCGGTGTTGAGGCGGCGGCAGCCGCATCCCAGCATCTGCAGCGAGCTGCGCGACGCCGTCAGGTCCTTCGACAGATAGGCCCCGATGCTGTCGCAGGTGTACTCGCGCGACCGCGAATAGGCTGCGCCCAGGAAGGGCACGGCCTGGGACGGTGCGCGAAGAAAATTGAGCCAGGGGTTCAGGTGGCCGGCGGCGTGGTGGCCCAGCTCGTGGCCGATCACGAACTTCACCTGCTCGTCGCTGTTGGCCTCCACCAGGGCGGAGGTCAGAAAGACGAACTTGCCGCCCAGGATGCGGCGGGCGAACGCGTTGAAGAGGCCATTGGAGTTGTAGAGGAACGCTTTCGGCGTCTGACTGAAACCCAGCTCCTTCGAGCCGGCGACGACCATGTCGTACAGGTCCGGAAACTGCTGCGGCCCGAGCAGGATCATGTTGCCGAAGGCGTTGGCCCGGTAGAACAGGCTGGCCAGGAAATAGAACAGCCAGATCAGCAGGCCATAGACCACGTAGACGCCGATCAGAGCGCTCGTGGTCGGATTGGCCAGGCTGGCCAGCACGCCCAGCACCAGGAGCGGCCACAGCACGCCCCCGATGACCAGGGTCAGGATGTTGTAGGTCTGCTCCTTGGTGTTTCGCAGCCTGTTGACGAGCAATGACATGGCTTCCCCCGTTGCCCTGCGCCGCGCAGGTCAAGCTTATTGAGAGGGGCATTCCGTGTCGGATGCAACCGCGGGTGGGCCGCCCTAGGCCCAGCCCTCGGTCACGGCGTGCAGACGGGCGTAGGGGCCGCCCTTCTTCACCAGGTCGGCGTGCTTGCCCTCTTCCACGATGCGGCCGTCCTCGAAGACCAGAATGCGGTCGGCGCCGCGGATGGTCGACAGGCGGTGCGCGATGACGATGGTGGTGCGCCCGACCATCAGCTCCTCCATGGCCGCCTGCACCCGCCGCTCGGTCTCCACGTCCAGGGACGAGGTGGCCTCGTCGAGGACCAGGATCGGGGCGTCGGCCAGGAAGGCGCGCGCGATCGCCACCCGCTGGCGCTCGCCGCCGGAAAGCTTCACGCCGCGCTCGCCCACCAGGGTGCGGTAGCCCAGCGGCAGCTTGGCGATGAAGTCGTCGGCGCGGGCCCGCTTGGCGGCGAGCACGATCTCGTCCTCTGTGGCGTCCGGCCGGGCGTAGGCGATGTTCTCGCCGAGCTGGCGGTGGAACAGGGCCGGGTCCTGCGGCACCACCGCGATGGCGCGGCGGAGCGACCCCTGGCTCACGGTGGCGATGTCCTGGCCGTCCACCAGGATCTGGCCGCCCTGCACGTCGTAGAGCCGCTGGATCAGCTTCACGAACGTCGACTTGCCCGCGCCCGTCGGCCCGACCAGCGCAACCCGCTCGCCCGGCGCAATGCGCAGGGTGAAGTTGTCGTAGAGCGGCGTCTCGGCGGACTTGTAGCGGAAGGTTACCCGGTCGAAGACGATCTCGCCGAGGTCCGCGCGGAAGGTCCCGGCGCCCACGCGGTCGATCACCTGCGGCGGCATGGTCGCGTAGCGGGCCACGTCCTCGATGTCGTCGAGGCCGCGCTGGGTCATGCGGATGTTCTCGCCGATGTTGCGCAGGTAGCCGGTCATCAGCATGAAGGCGGTGATGACGAAGGCGACGTCGCCGGCCTTCGCCTGGCCCTTGGCCCAGAGCCAGACCAGCAGGCCGGTCATCCCCGCCTGCAGCACCATCAGCAGCACGTTGTGCAGCAGCCACAGGTTGGTGAACCGGCTCCAGGTGACGTTGACCGAGCGCCGCCACAGGTCGGTGACGCCGCCGATGCGGGCTTCCTCGCGCGGCTCGGCGCCGAACGACTTCACCGTGGCGTTGGACGAGATGCTGTCGGCCATGGCGCCGCCGATCCGGCTGTCCAGCGCCACGGAGCGCAGGTTGGCGGGCCGCGCGTAGAGTTCGGTCAGCCAGATGTTGGAGGCGACGAAGGCGGCGACCACGACGCTGGCGAACAGGCCGACGATCGGCCAGCGCAGCGTCATCATCACGCAGAGGCCCGCCAGCACCAGGAACGCCGGGCCCAGCCAGACCACGGCGGCGTCGGAGACCGTGTCGTAGCCCCACATGGCGCGCGACAGCCGCCGGACCGTGGCCCCGGCGAAGTTGTCGGCGTGCCAGTCGGCGGAGAAGGCCTGCACCTTGCGGAACGCCTCGTCGACGATCTCCTTCATGTTGGCCGAGGCGAAGTAGATCCAGGGCCGCATGGCGAGGTTCTTGATGATCAGGCCGGCGCCGTAGACGCCGCCCAGCAGGGCCCAGGCGCTCCAGGCGTCGGGCGCGCGGCCGACGCCGCCGGCGACCGCGTCCACCAGCTTGCCCGCGGCATAGGGCACGGACAGGTCGAAGCCGATGGCGGCCAGCGTCATGACCAGGGTGAGCGTCAGCAGCCCGCGCCGGCGCAGCCAGTAGCCGCCCAGGTAGCCCAGCACCTGGCGGTTGCTGAGCACGCGCTCCTTGTGTTCGTCGGTGTCCTCGTAGTGGTCGGTCATCTGAAGGCTCGAAACTCTTCGCCCGGGACGGACCGCGAATTTGCCTGGGTCAGGCGGCGGCGCGTCGGGCGCGATGGGAAAGACTTGGGTGAGGCGGGGGGTTCTGAGGAACCCCGGCGGACCCCGGGCGCGCGGAAGCGCTTCGCACGTTGGGGCCTCAAGGCCCCGGGGCGAAGCAGTCCGGTTGAGTTAGAAGCGCGGCGGCGGCCCGGCGCACGGTTTCGGAGTGGTCGTGGCGAAGACTTGCATCGTTACGCACCCTCCTGGTCCGGTTGCCGAAGGCCCGGAAGCTAGGCGCGCGGATTCACAGCGTCAAGGCGAGCGCCGAACGCGGTTCACCTTTGTGTGGCGGGTGGCGGCGGAGCCACACCCGGCTGTGCGCCTACCAGACGCGGACGCGGGCCTCCGGGGCCAAGTACATCTTCTGGCCGGGCTTCACGTCGAAGGCGGCGTACCAGGCGTCGACGTTTCGGGACTCGGCGGTGCGCCATTCGTTGGGCGAGTGCGGGTCGGTGAGCACCTGGCGGCGGAGCGCGTTTTCGCGGGAGATCGACCGCTCCATCTGGGCGAAGGCCAGGAAGAAGCGCTGGTCTCCGGTCAGGCCGCCGAGCACCGGCGCGGGCTTGCCGCCGAGCGACTTCAGATAGGCGTCGCGCGAGATCGCCAGGCCCGCCAGGTCGCCGATGTTTTCGCCCAAGGTCAGGCGGCCGTTGATGTGCAGGCCGGGCAGCGGCTCATAGGCGTCGTACTGTGCCGCCAGCGCGCTCGTCGCCGCCTGGAAGCGCTTCAAGTCGTCGGGGCTCCACCAGTCGTTGAGGGCGCCGGTCTCGTCGTACTTGGAGCCCTGGTCGTCGAACTGGTGGCTGATCTCGTGGCCGATGACATAGCCGATGGCGCCGTAGTTCACCGCGGCGTCGGCGTGGATGTCGAAGTGCGGCGGCTCCAGGAAGCCGGCCGGGAACATCACCTTGCCGAGCGGCGGGTTCGACTGGGCGTTGATGGTCTGCGGGTTCATCGACCACACGGAGCGGTCGACGGGCTTGCCCAGCCGGCCGACCGCGGTGCGCCGGTTGAAGTCCTCGGCGGCCAGCAGGTTGGCGAAGGCCTCGCCGGGTTTGATCGTCAGGCTGGAATAGTCGCGCGACGGCTCGGGGCCGCCCACCTCGACCTTCAGCCGCGCCAGCTTGGCGAGCGCGCGCGACTTGGTCGCCGGGCTCATCCAGGCGAGCCCCTTGATCCGTTCGCCCATGGCGAGCTTCAGGTTGCCGGTCATCTCGGTGACCTTGGCGCGGGCCGGCGCGGGGAAGTGGCGTTGCAGGTAGATGACACCCACGGCCTGGCCGAGCGCCTGGTCCGTGTAGCCGACGGCTGAGCGCCAAGCGGCGGGCATTTGGGGAATGCCGCTGAGCGCACGGCCGTTGTAGTCGAAGGCCGCCTCGCGGAACGCCTTCGGTCCGACCGGCGCGAAGTTGCGCAGCGCGCGGAAGGCCAGGTAGTCGCGCCAGTCGGCCAGCGGAACCTCGCCGGCCGCCGCCGCGGCCGCGGCGATCGCCTCGGGCTGGCTGACGATCACCACCGCCTCGCGCTCGAAGCCCGCGCCGGTGAAGTAGGCGTCCCAGTCGAGGCCCGGCGCCTTGGCGGCGAAGTCGGCGCGGGTGAAGGGGTTGTAGCGCTTCTCGGCCTCGCGGTTGTCGGCGGCGGCGCGGTGGCCGCGCGCGATCCGCTCCTCCAGGGCGTAGACGCGGGCCGCGCGGGCGTCCGGCTCGTCGAAGCCGCCCAGTTTGAACAACTGCGCGAGGTGGGCCTTGTAGGCCTGGCGGGTGGCCAGGTTCGCGGGCGTGTCCTTGAAGTAGTAGTCCCGCTCCGGCAGGCCGTTGCCGCCCTGGCTGAGGTTCGCGGCATAGCGGGTGGGCTGTTTCGGATCGGGCGAGACGCCGGCGGTGATCGGCGAGGCGTTGGGCGGCGGAGAGCCGTTCGGATTGGGCATCTGCGCCCAGGAAAGACGCGCCAGGGCCCGCGCCAGGTCACCCTTCGTCTGAATGGCGGCGACGCGGGCCAGCTCCGCCTTAAGCGGCGCGACGCCGGCGCGCTCCAGACCGGCCTCATCAGCAAGCGCGGCGTAGTAGTCGGCTATGCGCTTGCCGTCGGGGCTCCCCGACGCCGCCGCGGTCAGCATGATGTCGCGGGTCCGCGCCTCAATGACCTCGCCGGTGGGCGAATAGATGCCCCAGGCCGCCCGGTCCGGCGGGATCACCGCGGTCTTCATCCAGGCGCCGCTGACGTAGCGGTGGAAGTCGTCGCCGGGCGCGACGGCGTGGTCCATGGCCGTGAGGTCCAGGCCGAAGGCGCCGAACTTGGGCTGGCCGCCGGTCGCCGCCGCCGTGGCTGTCCGCCCGACGGCCAGAGCCGCGCCGCCCGCCAGAGCGCCTCGCGCCAGTTCACGCCGTGTCACACCCATCTCGATTCCCCCTGTTCGCAGCCCTAGTTCTGGACCTAAACAGACCCCCTCGCCAATGACCACCGCAACGCCCCTCCCCGACGCCGCGCCCAGCAACTGGGTGGACCGCTTTGCGCCGCCGGGCCTGCGGCCCTGGCTGAAGCTCGGGCGGTTCGACCGGCCGGCGGGCATCTGGCTGCTGATGCTGCCGGGCTGGCAGGGGATCGCGCTGGCCAATGCGCTGGAGCAGCGCACGCCGCAGGTGAGCCTGCTCGTCGAGGTGCTGGTGGGCGCGGCCCTGATGCGCGCGGCCGGCTGCGCCTACAACGACATCGTCGACCGCGACATCGACGCCAAGGTGGCGCGGACGGCGCTGCGGCCCATCCCGGCGGGGCAGATCAGCGTCAGGCAGGCCTGGGGCTTCGTGACCGCCTGCTGCCTGGCCGCGCTGGTCATCCTCATCAGCCTGCCGCCGACCGCCGTGGTGCTGGGCGTGGCCTCACTGGCCCTGGTGGCGGCCTATCCGTTCATGAAGCGGATCACCTGGTGGCCGCAGGCCTGGCTGGGGCTGACCTTCAACTGGGGCGCGCTGCTGGGCTTCGCGG
>Ga0105248_10000298_pt1 | contig 59024 bp, 91 predicted proteins | sample KBSS34metaG_FD_81524 | JGI IMG/M metagenome (GOLD analysis project Ga0105248, IMG submission 81524) | Switchgrass rhizosphere microbial communities from Kellogg Biological Station, Michigan, USA - KBS S3-4 metaG | ecosystem: Host-associated > Plants > Roots > Rhizosphere > Soil | place... | reverse complement strand
TGCGTCTGTTCGCCCGCAAGGGTTGAAAGTCCCGCGTCGTTAGGGAACGCCCATCGGACGCGGGCATCAGCGAGATCGCCATCGAAGTCGAAGGCAAAGGTCTCGAACCTCTCAAAAATGAAACTGGCGGACACCGCATCCAGCGGGTTCCTCCGACCGAACGCCGGGGCCGTGTTCACACGAGCACCGTGACCGTTGCCGTCATGGACAGCGATGTGACCGTGGCGTCCGTCTACACCCAGCGCGAGCCGACCGACTATCGAGTCGAGTGGTTCTCGGGCTCGGGCGCGGGCGGCCAGCACCGTAACAAGCACCAGAACTCTTGCCGAGTGCATCACATTCCTTCTGGTCTGGTTGAGGCGCGTCAAGGTCGGAAGCGTGAGGCCAACTATCGTGACGCCTTCGATGCCCTGAACCGGACGCTCGATGCCGCTCAGACAGGCGCCGTGGGAAGCGTCGTGTCGGCCGAGAGGAAGGGTCAGGTCGGCACAGGGATGCGCGGCGATAAGACCGTGACGATCCGCTTTCAAGATGATCGAGTGACCCACCACGAAACCGGAAAATCCATGTCCGCCACTCGCTACATGAAGGGCTTTATGGATGAGGTGTGGCGCTAAGCCGTGCCTGAAGCTCTTTGAGGAACTTCTTGACCGCGACCCGATACCGCTCGGGCGCGGTCTTCTTCAACGCCGCGAAGAATTTTGGAGTCTCAAACGTGCTGAAGCGGGGTGCGGTAGCCATGCCGGTGAACTGTCGGATCGCCTGTGACATTTTGACGTTCTTTGAACTGGACGACTCCCCGTAAATCCGCCAGAGATGTAGAAACTCTTGCACGGCTGAGCCGATGGTTGGATCGAACTCGACTGGGGAGGTGAAATAGTCGCTTCCATGACTCTTGTAGTCAGCCTTCATCTTGAGTTGTTCGGGATAGTCTCCGAGCAGCACAAATTGCACCATATGGCGAAGCTCATGCGAGATCGTCTCCGCAAGGGTATCGAGCCCGACTTCGAGATCGTCGGGGTGACTTCGAGACGTGGGATAACGTTCGATATAGTCGAGCGAACACGGATAAACGATCAGAGCAAGTTTATCCTGCCGCCACGCACCGTTCATCTTCCCCGGCCGCCAGTCGATTGCGAAAAAGATCGAGTCGGTTTTCGGCTTAAGATGGAGATAGTTCGACGGCATCCCATCGAGAGTTACGGGAATACGCGTCACGGAGACGGGACCGTCGAGCTTGTAGGGTTCGGGCGGAAGAGTCTCCCCGAAATTCGCGACGAGCTTCTTAAATGCAGCATACTGTTCCGGCAACTCTTTTTGTTTGCCCTCGAAACGATCCCGCATCCGCCAGAGGACGTGGTAGGTCAGAAGAAACATGACGTGATCCAGCATTTTCGGTGGGATCGCGATCAACCCTTCCTCCAACGTCTGTTCGGTCATCAGCTTCGATAGGCGAGGCTTGAATAGTTTCTGATCGCCTTTAGTCGTCTTCAGGACCGGTTGATTGTGGTCGTCCTTCGTGAAGCCCTTGACCGTGGCCTTCCGGTTCTTGAACTTGCCGACAAGCACTTCATCCCCGACTTCGATGTCTGGGAGTTCGAGCTTGTCCGCGCCTTCAGCAACTTTAGCACGTTCTGTGCCGACGATTGCCGGAATGGTTTGCGCTCCACGCACGATCTGCCCGGCCGTTCGATGCCAACCATCCCAGATGTCGGCGCCGCCGTCCGGCTCAAACGACACGACGATTGGTTCTTGGATTTCCTCCTGAGAGAGCCGATCCCAATCCCGATGCATCTCATCCTCGCGGTCCATCGCGAGTTCGTCTTCATACCAGCCAAGCCAGTCGCCGTCGGGCATTGCCCCGACAAGCTTCGCCACCGGGAAAGCCGGGTCGAAGTGCCAGTCAAAATCGTCAGCAGTCAGCGTGGTCTTTGCGGCCACGCCTTCGTGGGCGCGGGCAAGTTCACGTAGCTGTTCAGGGCTGGCCTCGGCGTAGAAGCTCTCGACGAGGTTAATGTAACGGCGCATCCAATATTTAGGCCCAAAGGATACTTGACTAGAGTTGGTTCGCGGCTACTCTTGTGGGTATGAGCAAGCGGATCATCATCAAGGGAGAGACCGGCATCAACGTCGGGCGCCTCGATCCACACCCCACCGGAAACGGTTATGTTGGGGTGCCGCTGTTTGTCGCCGAACCGGTGGACTATTTCGGGCTTGAGCAAAACACGGCCCTTCGGCTCTTCAGCCAATATTGCGAGAAGCATGGCTGCAAGCTACGTCACCCCAGCGGTATGTTCGACTGGATGGTGACCCGCGACGGCAACGGTTTCTTCATCGCTCTGCCATTCTCGACCGTCGATGAACGGGATATGGGCGACCGCATTCTACTGAAGCACCTTCCAGCCACCGAGTGCTGGAAGCTCACGAAACGCGCCAACGAGGTGCGCAGCTTCTTTGGACCGCGCATGAACGAATGCACGCTCGAACAGGTTTGGCAGCTTGAAGCGAGGATGGCCGATGTCAAAGCGTGATTGGACCAAGGCCCGTAACGACCGGCTGGTGTCGCTGAACCGCACCCACCCCGACATCAAGGACTACGATCCGAAGACCCACATCTGGCTCTCGGAGGACGACTACAACGGCATGACCGTGGCGATGATCTGGGAGAAAGACCCGGAATATCTGCTGCGTGCCGCCAGCGAGCGCGGCCTCGGTCCCAACGGCTACAACTATCTGAGGCGCGAAATCACCTCGGTGATCGAACTGGCGATCATGACCGAGTCGGCTGAGTTCTGGCGCCGCCTTCGGGCTCTCGCGAAGGTGCGGCCGGACGAAGACATCCTCGTGCTGGCCAACGCTGTCATCAAGGGGCTCGGTCTGAAGTCGGTGCTGATCGGCTACGAGTGGGTGCCGTCAGACTTGAAGAAGCCCGAAGCGTCCTAGTCCTTCTGGGCGCGGGCCGCCCGGCTGCGCTTAATCAGAGGGCTGTCCTCGTTCCAGTAGCGCGAGAAATGCGCCTTCGCGCTCGGCCAACCCTTGGTCAAGAGCACCCACACGAAGGTCACCGGCATGAAGTATGCGTTGAGCGTGTAGAAGAATTCTTCTTTCGCGATCTGGCGGAATTCGGAGAGGGTCATTCGTAAACCATACACCAAACCGTTCCGAGCGCACATAAATATCGAATGCGTCTCTTCGAGCTTTTCAACTCCGGTTCCCTTCTCATCGAGAAGCGTCGCGCAGGCGGGCTGGCCCCGAAGCGCTCGACCATCGAAGAGCTTGAAAAATATCGCGGACAGGAAGACATTTTCGTCAGCTATACGTCCGATGTGGGCGTGAACAGCCACGGGAACAAACTGCGCACCGACACCGCTTTCAAAGGTGGCGTCACTTCGAAAAAGGGCGCCCACAACGTTCGTGGTATGAAATTCGGGATCAACCCGAAGTCCCAATATGACACGCCGATTGGCATCTACTCTTACCCCGTGGACTACGTCATCAAAGAGAAGGGCGTTGTGCCGTTCGCGGGCAATGAGCCCTACATTCAAGTCTTCCGCGCTGGCGGCAACATCCTCGATCTGGCGAAATACAGCCGGGCCGATCTGATCGCGGACTCTGAAAAAATTCAGGCGATCTTGGATCAAACCGGCGTGCAAATCCGCATCGACGTTGATCGAGCCGACCGCCACGCACTGGTTCACACGCCCGGCGGCGTTTTCTGGAACGTGAGCCGGATCGCCGCGATGTATCTGACCAACATCGCCAACGGCGTGCACGGCAACCCCGATGCGCGCGGCTTCGTCGATATCACCTATGGCGCCGACGACGATGAAGACGAATCACCGAACGACGAAGACACCGAATGGGAAAACGACGATGACGACGACGATTGGAACGACGACGAGGACCCGGACTGGGAAGACCACGACGACGAAGCAGAGGAAGAAGACACCAACGAGAGCATGATCGTTGAGGCCGAACACAAGGCCACCGTTCGCGCCCGCTGGTCGAAATTGCTCCGTGATCTTGGCTACGACGGTGTCGTGGACCGTAAGAATGACGGCGTCATTCACGAGAACGAGCCGACGCAGGCTGTGTTCTTCACGAAGAAAAATCTCCAACTCTTGGAAGTGGTGGACAATCGCAGTGAGACACGAGAGCCGCGAGGCTATCTCGACATCTATTTCGACAGTCCCTCATCGTTCCTGAGAGACCTGAAGCGCGGCAAGGTCCCGGCCGAACTGGCGACCAAAGTGATGAACAAAAACCTTGGCGTCATGATCCCGCTCATCCCGTTCGATGCCCTGCCGAAAGAGACCCAAGAGTTCTTCGAAAAGAACTGGATCGAGTTCGTTTATTTCGGCTTCATCCAACTCATCCGCTGGATGCCGATCTCGGATGAGCAGCGCGTTGAACTCATTAAGGCTCACCCCGATACCGTGAGCAAATTCTGGCCGGAAGAGTTCACGCCCGCCGTCATGGCATACCTGAACGCGAACGCTCTGAAATTCTCCCACCCGAGCTTCCTCGACAAGATTCCGTTCTCAACCGAAGCCCTGATGGAGATCATTAAGCGCGAGCCCAGCATCGTCAGTGTGGTCTTCTCGACCGGCGCTCGCGTAGAGGACAAGGCGCCGCGCTTCAAGAACGACAAACTGCTCACTTGGATCATGAGCACCTACCCGAACGAGTTCCAACGGCTGTTGAACGCCTCGATCATGAACCTGATGAATCCGAAGGTTCTCGATGCATTTTTCGCCATGACCTACCACGGTGACACCGGCATCAAGTGGACGCATCTTCTGACGATGTTCAGCCACAACAATGCGCGCGCGTTCGAGCAGTGTTTCATGTCGCTGCCGATCCACGATGCGGCCGAGTATGCGGAATATTTTGAGGTGGGCCACAGCATCTTCGACAAAATGGTGGCGATGCGTCCTGAAATCCCCGACTACATCGAGAAGCACGGTCTGCGGACGAAGTTCGGTATCAAGAAATAATGGTGCCGGTTGCAGGACTCGAACCCGCGACCTTCGGTTTACAAAACCACTGCTCTACCAACTGAGCTAAACCGGCATTGGAGATGAATGGTGCCGGTGGAGGGAATCGAACCCCCGACCTTCGCTTTACGAAAGCGCTGCTCTACCTCTGAGCTACACCGGCGCACGAACTCTTAACGTCTGAGGGAGGTAATCCTCAGACGGTGGTCGTTGTTCGCGGGGTGTTCTTCATGCTCATACACGTATTTAGCCTGAAAGCGTGTGTGCTGTCAAATGCCGAATAAATATGTGGTGTTAATGGAGGACACCGTGTTGGACGAATTCGAGAGCCCGGAATATCTGGCAGAGAAAGCGAAATGGGACGCGGAGCGCGAACGTCTCGCGCAAGCATCGGTGGAATCCAAGGTGAACCCGACTCCCATCTATGCCCCGCCATCAGATTGGCAGAAAGACCCGGTGGGCTATCGTGAAGCCCAACGCAAAAAGATGAATGACATGAAGTCGGCCATGGAAGAATACCGCAACTCTGCGGAATTCAAAGCCGTCGAGGCAGAGCGGAAGGCGACCGCTGACGAGTATGAGCGCATGAGTTCGATCCCGGTGATCCTGCGGCCGGAACGCACCGGCATGGTGCGCAAGATGGGCAACACCGGGCCGCCGGGCGATCCGTTCTTTGTCGTTCGTTTGCTCAGCACGGAGACCGGTGAAAAAGCAGCCCACATGCAAAACCATCTACCGATGCCCGAAGAGTTCATGACCCGGTTCGCCCTCGACGAACAGGAGTTCGTCGTCGAGACAGAGATCGGCTCCGAGGACATGTTCGAGGCCGCCGAGTATGTGGAGACGCAGACGCGGTGCACGGCTTGGTCGATTGTCCAGCGCTGCAATCGGCGCAAACCCTCTATGGCGCCGGTCTACATTTTCTCGTTCGCGGAAATGGACGCAGCGGCGCTGTTCAAGATGCGGTGGGGTTAAGCCGAGAGGTTCGCCGAGTTCGTCTTCTTGGGATCGAACGCCGCAAAAATTGAGCGCACGTTCTTCGGATCGAAAATCACATATTTGGTGTGCAGTGAGTTCATCGAGCCGTCGGGATAGTCGCGCTCGATGTCGGCGAACACGAAGCTGTCGTAGCCCAGTTCGCTGAAGTGGCGATAGACCTGCTCCCACGCTTTCTTTTGGTCACCCAGCTTGTCGAACCAGAACTTCCAGACGGAATCCATCACGTCGCGGGTGCTCTTGGCGCCGTCCTCCCAACGTGACGGAACATCACCGAGCAATTTGTCCATACCCGGCTGCTTCTTGTGGCTGATCTCCAAAGGCTTCTGCATCCGCAGCAGGACTGGCAGGACGTGGCCTTTGATCTTGTTGGCGTAGCCGCCAGCCTCGCCCGGCTGATCGGAGAACATGGGCGCAAAGCCGCCACCGCGTGCGGGCTTGCCCTTGGCCAATGAGAACGAGTGGAAATCGGCTCCGGTGCCATGGAAGGCACGGACGGTGAAACCTAGCTGTTTCGCTCGTGCAAGCCGAGACTCGGGGTCCATCGGTAGGCTCGAACCTTCGAAGAGATGAAACAGACGCATCTCATATTTAGGGTTCAGCCCCAGCGCAGCTTGAAGAGCACCACGTCCTTCTTGGAACCGAGCGCCACGAACCATCCACGGGCGCCGTGCTCGTCTCGTCCGCGCTGAAAACAAGCCTTCCGGGCCGCCGTGAGGTTTTCATCGCACCAATCGAGCAATTCTTTGCAGGGCGAGAACGTGAAACTGTCCGGCCGCGACGATTGCTCCAAGTGCTCAGGATTGATTTTGACGGAATACCTCACCCGATCCATCTCAGCTTGAAGTGAAGAGCATCGCGCTCACATTCGAACTCGACGGTGAACACCACGTTCTCGGCATCCTTCGAAAAATCAAACTCCGCGTGGCGCCGCGCATAGGCCCGGTTCATCTCAAGACTTTCGATGCACCATTCTCGCACATGCGGCTTCAGTTTCACTCGCCAGTCGTTGCGCAAGATCGAAGTCGGCACGGGGGCCGAAATGTCCATCAGGTCTTCGGCCTGATCGAGCGGAACCTTGATCGTGTAGACCTTCGGGAGCGGCTTCCAATAGATATTGGGAAGGCCGTTTTCAGATTGGTCCAAGAACCGGATCATGGTGCCCGTCTTCAAATCGGACAGGCTCATGAAATTTTTGACGGTGACTTTCTCAATCTTCATAGGGCTTCGCGCCCCAGCGCATCTTGAAGAGGATGAAGTCCTCATCCGCCTTGAAGTTGATGATGCACTCGGTCTTGAACAAATCCATGCCCCAGTGCCACTCATCGCGCATGTTGGTTTCCAGCCAAGCACACACTTCGGGCGTCGGACGCCAAGTGTCGTAGTCGGTGAATACCGAGTGCTCTTCTGGAATGGAGATCGCGCCGCCGGGCATCAGAACCACATCAGTTTGAACAGAACAGCATCGCGCTCTCGCATCAAGCACCATGCCTTGGTCGGGCACAAACTAGCATAGAATCCGACCGGCCCGACACCCCAAAATTTGATTTTCTGTTGGTTGCACCAATCCACGACTTCAGGTCGGAGGCGAGGTTTGTAGTGGGAATGACCACCTTCGGCACCGACGAAAAACGGGTCGATCAGGAGTAATTCCGGTGGGATATCCAGATGCACCACCGGGTCTCGTTTCCAAGGCCAGCGCATCACATCCACCGCATCTTGAACAGGACCGCGTCGTGCTCTCGCATCATGGCGGTGAACGGACCCAGCACCACTTGCCCCATGATGGCCGTTCCACGGATGCCAAAGTGGTTGATCTTCTGCTCAGCGAACCAAGCTTCGATCTCTTCCCGGTAGCCCAACTCAAACCCGGCGACGATGGCCTTCAGGGTGCTGGGAGCTTTCTGAACCACCAAGACATGAGGAATTTCGAAGCGGATTTTTCGGCCGCGCCGATTCCAAAGCATTACAGCCAGCGCATCTTGAACAGGACGGCGTCGGTATCGTTGGCGAAGATGATCTCGAACGCGTTCTCATACACGAGACGGTCTGAGAGCGGCACATACTTGATGCTGAAAGCGCCGGTGAGTTCGGTCTTGCACCACTCGTCCACCTCGGCGGTGAAGGCGGGATTGAGCAGGACGCGGGTCTCCATCCGCATCAGAGATTCGGGAAGCGGAACGTTCATTGCTCTCCCCAAAACATCTTGAACAAGGTCGCGTCGGCCATATCGCTGAATGAAGCAGCGGCGGTCACCGGACGGTCGATGGAGAACCGAGCCCGGCTATTCGTTGGATCATCCGAACGGTGAACGCGCCACTTTCCCTTGAGGTTTGTTTTGCACCAGTCGATCACGTCTGGATGGAAGGTATATTTCCGGCGGCGGATTTCCGCAACCCCATACGGAACAGAGACGGTGTAGGGCAAATTCTGGTAGAGGTTCACAGCCACCTCATCTTGAACATGATGAGATCGAGATCGTCGTCGAACTCAAGCTCAAACTCATCTACCATGTCCCTGAATTTCTCGGCACAGACTTGCGTGTGGAGCACGGCATATTCGCCGCGCAGATTGGCTTTACACCAGTCTTCTACTTCCGCAACGAAGCGACCTGTGGACACTGCGCACTCGCGCGCGTCCGACCAGTCCACGTCGTAGTAGACGAGACCCTCATGTTGGTTGCAGTCGAGGTTTATGTAGCCCGGCACCCGACAAATCTATCACGGTAAATTTGGTCTACCAAACTCAAAAATATCGGTCTATGGTTATCGAATGGACGAGACGATTCACGAAGGCGCGGGCGGGCTCAGCGACGAGCACATCGCCGGTATGTTGTGGAGCTTCAGGGAGAGTGAGACCGCCGTGTTGGGCGGCGTCGAACTGCGCCTGAAAACAACGATGCAGGAGCCGTCGCGAGACTCGTTGAATTATGGCGTCGGTGGCCTGAAGCCCGGTGATTTGACGGTGACGATGGGTGGCCGTGGACGGAGCATGTTCGACACGTCGATGTGCGAGATCAGCACACCGAACTGGATGCTCTCGTTCAGGCGGATGCCGACGATGTTCCAAACGCAAAACTCCGCGTGGGATGGCAAGGCGCATATCAAAATCCGAGACCCGAAGGTTCACGGTGACTTCGAACAGTTCAAGCTCGACGCCACGATGATCCTTCTGTTCGAGAGCCAGTGGGCGCCGGAGCCGGACCCGAACCCTCTCATGATGGCCACGGTTACGACGCAGATGGTCGGCGTGTCCGGGGTCGGCAAGTCTTACTCGGCCCTTCGACCGTCTGGACAACAGATCGGCCGGGGACTGCGGAAGATGGATGACACGATCATCTTCATGGATACCGAGAAAAGTTTCGACCGGAAGATGTTGCTCAAGATCATCAAAAACCGCTGACCCTTTATTGTTGACGGACTCCGGTTCAGTAGTATTTTGGTCTCAACGCTGCAATAGCAGGAGACCGGCACATGACTCCCAAGGAAATTCTCGACGAAGCGAACCAGTCGGCCCAAGAAGCTGGCCAACTCGCAGTCATCGAACACGGTGACACGCAAGGGCTCTGCGGCGCGGCGTGGATCGTGCTGCGCCCGGCGCGCGGTGCCTTCGTCAACTATCTGAAGAGCCAAGGCATCGGCGAACGCGGTGTCTACGGCGGCTGGGAGATCAGCGTCGATGGCCCGCAAGGCTATCGCGGCCAGAACAGCGACGTGAAGGAAGCGGCCGTCCGCGCCTTCGCCCGCGTCCTGAAGGACAACGGCCTGCGGGCGTCGGTCTGCACGAGGCTTGTGTAATGACCAGCCTCCTGAGCGCCATGGTGATCCAGCAGGAAGTGATGTGCTCGTCCGTCGTGCTGGCGGGCCTGCAAGCCATGACCGGCGAGTTCACCAACATGGACGTGGCCGCCGCGTTTGGTCGCGCCGGGTTCGACCCGAACAACTTCTGGCTTCGTCAGGAAGCGGCCAATCGGTTGCTCCAACGCTGCCGGAAGCGTAATCTAATCGTTTACGACAACAAGGTGTGGCGGGCGACGCCCGCCCTTCACCTGACGGTTGAAGCCGACAAGAACGCGCTTTTTGTCGGCTGAAGCCGACATGGGGGACCTGATGATCGAGACCAACCCGATTCGCGCCCAGCTTCAGCAAGAGAAGCACACGGCGTTCGTTCAGTGGCAGAAGAGCGGCTATGCCGATCTGGAAGCCCACTCTCGATTTCTCGCCGCGTTCACGCGGCTCATGGATTTGAGGCACCTGAGATGAGCAAGGCCAAGACGCCCGAGGCGCCCGAAAAGAAAGAGATCAACGCCAAGATCGAGGACGCGTATCTCGATCTGGAATACTGCACGCTGGATGCAGTCGTGTCGTCTCTCCAAAAGGCGCGCACGGAATACACGCGCAAGGGCTTCACCAACCTGCATCTCGAATCCGTTCGGGATTGCGGCTGTTGGGGTTCGTGCGATTGTTCTCCGAAGCTGCGGCTGTTCGGCACCCGGCTGGAAAACGACGACGAGTTCGCCAAGCGCGTCGAGCACGAAGCGAAGATGGCCGCCGACCGGCTTGAACGCGACCGGCGCGAGTTCGAACGGCTGTCGAAGCAATTCGGCAAGGCGTGATGAGCGGACGGCCCACAGACACGGTGCGCTTGGAGTCAGGCCCGCACTACGAGGTTCTCGTGCTGCGGGCCGATTCGCGTTGGGCTGACCGGTCGGACTACATTCGCGCCAACTGCCGCAACGGCGAGCACGCCGAAGACTGGATGCACGGTGACGCTCGCTCCGATCCGCCGGAAGTGAAGGCGCAGGCGCGTTATCTCTTCACCGACCAAACCGACGCGGCCATCTTCAGGATGCGGTTCGGTTGAGTTCCGACTTCTACATCAAGCGGAACCACGTCGCGGAGATGGAAGAGCGTCGCCGCGAGTATCCGTATTCGTTCAGAATGAGCACCATCGTCGGCCCGCGCAAGTTTGCGACGAAGGCCGAAGTCAACCAGTGTCGGGCTTTCTTCGAGGGACGCAAGGTGCTCATCAACAAGAACACTGCCTACTTCGCGCGCGTCGAAGATGCGATCTTTTTCAAGATGGGCATGTGGCTCTGATGCTGGTGAAAAACATTCCCCTCATCGACGTGGTCATGGTCGGCGAATACGTCGGGGCCATCGGTGCTGTTTACGGGCGCGACGACAATTTCAACGACTGTCTGCGCGCCGAGAAGATGGGGCTCGTGCTGTTCCTCACGGACTCGTCCACGATGAACTATCGGCGGCGGCTGGTCGGCGGGAAAGGCTGGGGTGTCTTCTATGAACTGAAGGCGCCGATCCGCAAAAAGAGGACGATGCGCGAAGACCGCAACTACCTCTTCAAGGGCGGCAAATATTACCCAGCGTCCTGCCGGTTCAACGGCGACGTTGAGAAATTCCAGAAGGACATGACCATGGCCAAGATGCTGAGCATCATTTAGCCGATGACGAAACCGTAGCCCTCGTTCTGGTCGATCAGGTTCTTCAGTTCGTCTTCCAGTTTGTCCATCTCGGCCTGAGCTTCGCTCTTCAGAGCATCGCCGTTCAGGGTGATGCCACCCTGTGGGCCAGCGAGGCTGGCGAACTTGCTGCGGGCTTGGCCGAGCAGCATCTTGGCGTTGGCGATGGCCATGCTACGCAGCCACGGCTTGGCGTAGACATCGTTCAGCAGGACTTCTTCCGGGCGGGCGTTGAAGACGTGCAAACCGATCTGTTCCACGGCGCCGAACTTGCGGTGGAAGGTGATGCGCTTCGACGAGCTATCCCATGTAAACTGCACGTCGCGGCCGAACATGCGGCCCACGAGCGACTGATACTGCATGGCGAAATCGTAGGTGGCCAACTGACCCGCACCGGTGCCACCGAGGCCGCCCGGATTCTGGATCATGTAGATGTTCTGCGTGAACGCGAGGCTGAACGGGTCGATGGTCGAGCCGCCCGATGCGCCGTTGATGCGACGATAAACCGACCGGACTTCCTGAACCTCGGGAGGTAGGGTGTAGACGGACACGTCGGGCTGCACGTCGAGGAACACGAAGCTCTCTTCGATGGCGTTGCCCGAGCGCTGACGGTAGCGGTCCAGCGTGACGGTGATGGCGTAGTTGTATTCCTTGTCCTCAAGCTCAACGTCAACCATCGTCCCGCCAAGGGCGATTTGGATTTCTTCGATCAGTCGTTGGCGAGCAGTAATGGGTGCGGGCATCGGGACATCCTTGAAAAGGAGTTGTCCTGTATTTATGCGTTGGGTAGGGTGGGGCGATGAGCATCTTCGAAACGTCTGGCGTTTGGCGCGTTGTCCAAGGCGGGCTGGTCACCAAGTGGGCCACCCTCCCCGAATACCGGCGCCATGAGTTGGACGTGCCGTTCTGGTTCGGTCCCCACTACAACTATGGTCAGACGTTCGAGCAACGGGACGAGTTCATCAAGCGCTATCGCATCCCGTCGATTTTCGAGATCGTGGAAGTCTTCCGCGAGCCGCACAACGACGTAGACCCCTCGTTTCGTGGCAGGGCATTGCTGATCGCCCGGTTCCGATATGCGACCGACGCCCTCGTCTTCAAAATGGGCGTCCCGAACCCCGAGCCGAGCGACTTCCGGGTTCATCTCTGACGCGCCATAAATAGGTGCATGGCGCGTCTCTCTATCTGGAACAGCGGTCGTAAGGGCCTAGATTACAAGTTCACGGATCGCACGATCTCTGAATTCTTTGGCGTGTCCGGCACGGCTGTCTACGTCCACCGTTATGAGGGTGTCTACGACCAGACGGCCAACGGCATCGCCAACGGTTCGACCATGGAAGGCGGCATCAGCAGCATCCAAGACCCGCTGTTCCTTGAGAACCGCGACCGCAAATACAACGACACGATCATCGAATTGCGCGGCATCTACAACGTGGCCGACGTGGACTTCGACATGCGCCAGTTCGGCTTGTTCCTTCAGAACGACACGATCTTTTTGGAAGTCCACCTGAACGACATGGTCGCCATGTGTGGCCGACGGATCATCCCCGGCGACGTGATCGAGCTTCCGCACATGCGGGACGACACCATTCCGGGCGACAAGCCCGCCATCAACAAGTTCTACGTCGTCGAGGATGCGAGCAAAGCGTCCGACGGCTACTCGTCCACATGGTATGCCCACATCTGGCGTCTGAAGTGCACGCCGATGACCGGCGCCCAAGAATACCAAGACATTCTGGACAACCAGATCACCGATCCGTTCGGCCTGCACGATCTGGGCACTCTGGGCAACGCGATCACCACCATCGGGATCGAGAACAGCATCAACAACGCGGTCATCGAAGCGGCTCGCGCCAACTTCGTGAACCGCAACTTCGAGACCCAGCAATTCTGGGTCATGCCGGGCACCGAGCTTGATGACCAACTGCCGTGGATTTTCGCTGGCGACGGCATCCCGCCGAACGGGGAAGGCAAGCCTCTGCAATCTGGTCTGAGCTTCCCCGAGAACCCGCAGGTCGGAGACTATTTCCTGCGTCTGGATTACAGCCCGTCTACGCTCTTCCGTCGCGTCGAGTTCGGCTGGCAAATCCAAGAAGTCAACTACCGTCAGCAAGAATGGACGGCGGCCCACAGACTGTTGTATGATTTCATCAACAACGACAAGATTTCGGATTTCAAGGACGGCCACTCCGCGCCCGAGAAGCAGAACTTGTCCACAGCCGTGAAAGCCCGAGCCGACTTCTGATGACTTTGGAAGAAAATTTCAAAATGGTGATGGGCGGTGTGATGCTGTCCATGTTCCCGCTTGAGATCGAAGCCAATGCTCTCGGCATGTATTGGTATCGCAACTCACCCTATGAATTCGTCTTGACGCTGCTGTTCGGAATCGGGCTGGCGTGGGCTTGCCAAGAAGAGGCAGCCGTCGATGTCTGACATGGTCCAAATCCCCGGTCGGGATATCGTCGCGCTGCTGCGAGCGGAGGCCAAGCGCAAGCCCGCCATCGCCCAACTAATGAACGATGTGGTGGGCATGACCGACGAGCAGATCGCGGCTCTGAAGGTCCCGCTGCCGTGGTATCGCGTGGCCCTGAAGAAATGCCGCGATCTCAAGATCAGCGCGGAGACTACCCAGCGCGTGAGCGAGATCGTATCCAACGCCGTGGTCGAAGTCTTCATCAACGACATCGACGGCACCATGCGTCAGTTCACCGGCGACACTCAGTTCATCAAGGTCGCGCGTGGTGGCGACGTAGAGATCAAGTATGGGACCTTCATCTGGTTCCCGCACGCGGGTGGCGTTTGGATCGACACCCTGTTCTCGTCCACGATTGACCCCAAGCTGGCCGAGTCCACCTTCATCGGGGACATCAACAAGCAAGGCTATATCAATGCCCGTGCCGAGCAGCGTTCGAAGAATGCTCCCGTGAACGTTCCGGGCACAGTAGTCGATGGTGCTCCGAGTAGTAATGTGAACCCGCTCTTCACTATTCAGCGGCATTAAATAGACTTGGTTGCCGTCCCCTGACTATATTAGGGTATGGCTATTGAAAAACTCGCACAGCCTTTGACGGCGGGCAACTTCAGGATTGCTCCACTCAACTTCTCGGTTGAGGAAACGAGCGCGTTCCAAACCAGCGTGCGCGAGATCGAGATCAATGCCGTCGCCAAGACCATTACCCTACGTGTTTTTCAGATGGAGGACTCTGCCAGTCTCGGTGTGACGTGGCGCATCCTACACGAGAAGGTCGCACTCCAACTCGACGCATACACGCGCCAAGGCAACTCCGCGTTCTCTATCGTGGCGCTGGATTGCAAGGCTATCGACCATCAGTTCACGTTGTCCAGCGAAACTGCGGCCGACGCCGCCAATCACCACATCATCGTCCAGTATCGCAAGGTGCTTCGGCTCGGGCCGAACGGCGACATGAGCGTTGGCAAAGAAGACGATGTGTCTGATGCTGATCGGATGCTGACCAAGCTCTTGATGCGCCCGCCCTACTACGAATAACATACGCCTAAATAGTCGAAACACCCACACAGGGGGAATCGACTATGGACGTTCTAGCTATTCAAAAGCGCCTTGCCGCTGCCGGGTTTGATCCCGGCCCGCAAGATGGTGACATTGGTCCGAAGACCTTTACCGGACTCATCAACTACGCTGCCAAAAAAGATTTGGGCTCGCTGAGCATTCTGCTGGGCCGCGCCATGGCGGCGGACTTCCCGAAGTATGACATCGTGACGCCGCTGCGCATCGCACACTTCATCTCGCAGGCGACCTACGAGACCGGCTACTATCGGTATCTGAGCGAACTCGGCTCGGGCAAGGACGCGAATCACGACGGTTACGACGACTACCTTCAGAAGTATGACTTCCGCAAAGACCTTGGCGATGCGCACGTTGGCGATGGCGACAAATATCGCGGGCGCGGGCTGTTCCAGATCACGGGCATTTTCAACTACACCCTCTACGGCACGCGCATCGGCATCAACCTGCTGGCCACTCCGCAACGTGCGGCCGAGCCCGAGATCGCAGTGCTCACGGCGTGCCTGTTCTGGTCCGACCGCAAGCTCAACAACTGGGCCGATCAGGATAACGTCTCGATGGTCACCAAGCGCATCAACGGTGGCCAAAATGGTCTGGCGGATCGTCAGACCATCACCACGCGCATGAAGGCGATGCTGGGCGCCTAAGCGCTGAGGTGAGCCATCATGGTGTCGAGCGGCAGTGAGGCCGACACCTTCTGCAAGGACCCGAGCGTCACCGAATCGTCCCGATGGAAGTTGGGATTGTGCATAATGATCTGCTTGGCTTTGGCGTGCGAGAGACCGAGCAGTCGGGCTTCCGCATCGCTGAGTTTCGCCATGGCGCTCATGCGGAGGAACTCGTTCACTTCCGCATCGTCGTTGAACAGCGACAGGGTCTTGTCTTCGACCTGCATTTTGTAGCTGACGATCCGCAGCGTTTCGGGGCGGACGCTGTCTTCCCACGGGATGGCGTTGTCGAGGACGACGCGCTTCCAGATTTCCAGAAGTTCATCCGATGCATTCGCGTCGAACACGCACGGCGTCTGAACAACATCAAGACAGTGCTGGTTGACGCGGACATAACCCCACTCGCCGCCATGACGTTGAACCACCATCGTCAGGTATTCTCGGTCGGCGTGCAGAGCGATATTCTGGCCACCATATTGGCCACCGTTGCTGCTCACCGTGGCCAATGCTTGGGGGCTATTTCCATACCCGTTGTTACCGGAGCGTGACTTCGCCTTCATAGGCACACTGAAATGCCTCGGACGGGTCGCCTTGGGCGCTTTTTTCTGAGCTTTCATGATCCCAACTTCTCCGCTCGGAGGCTTTGGTGTCAATATTTTTGAGCTTCGTTCCGCACCGATAAATAAACGACGGACACTAAGGGCGGACAACCATGCAACTCGACTATTTCTATGACAAGCAGCAGCCGCGCTTTCTGGAACAGATCGTCCGTGCCTTCTCGGGCTTCCAGTATATGGCGGGCAGCCGCAACGGAAATCCGCCTCAGTTGCAGACGGTTCCCTGCCGCATGGCGTCCACCAATCGCATGGTCGCCAACATCATGCTCAACCAATCTGCAAACACGCTGCTGACCGTGCCGATGATTACCGTCTGGCAGACGGGCATCGCGGGTTCGACTGAGCGTTTGCAGAACCGCAACCACATCGACACCCGCCAGATCGTCGAGCGGGCGATTGACCCGCAGACCGGCGCCTACACGAGCGCGCGGGGCCAGAGCTACACCCTTCAGCGCATCATGCCGCTGCCCTTCGACATGAAGGTTCAGGTCGATATCTGGACTTCCAACATGGACCAGAAATATCAGTTGGAAGAACAAATCCTGACGATCATGTGGCCGAACTTCAACATCCAGAACAGCGACAATGCTCTGGATTGGACGGCGCTCACGGAAGTGCAGATCGAGGACATTACGCACTCGTCGCGGACGATCCCGATTGGCACGGACAGCGAGATCGACATCATGACGATCCAGTTGAACCTTCCGATCTGGCTCTCGCCGCCTGCCAAAATTCGTCAACAAAATATCATCGAGCAGATCGTCACCAACATCAACGACACGGCGCCGCTGCCGGGCGTCCTCGCAGATGCGGGTAACCCCGGCACGCTGCTGGCGCGCGACATCACGACCCCCGGCAACCACTATATCAAGGTGACCGGCAACGAGATCACTTTGCTCGGTTCTGGTGCACAGGATGACGAGCCGCTTCCGTGGCAGCCGTTCTTGGACCTCTATGGGTTCCTGCGTCCGTCGATGAGCGAACTGCATCTGAAGAAGACCGACGACATCGAAGGTCCGGCGATCATCGGCACCATTCAATTGGCCGATGCGAACACCATCATCTGGTCCATCGACCCCGACACGCTTCCGACCAACACACTCGATCCGGTTGCGGCCGTCATCGACCCTGTTCGCACGTTCCCCGGTGAAGGTTTGCCTCCGGCGACCGAAGGCACGCGCTACCTGCTCATCAATGAAATGGGGCCTAGTGTGGCGTGGGGACCGGTCACGGCGCACTACGGCGATATCATTCAATACACCGGCGGCCAATGGGTTGTTGTCTTCCAAGCTGCGGGCCAAGGCGTCCAGCATGTGACCAATCTGCACACGTTGAATCAGCTTCGTTGGACGGGTGTTGACTGGGTCCTTGCAATCGACGGTAGTTATGGACCGGGCTTTTGGCGTCTACACCTCTAAAAGGCGAGTAGAGAATTCTGATAAAGTCCTGTCAGAACTACGAAAGTTAACTGCGATAAGACTAAATAATCCCGTCCTTAAAGAAACGGGAATTCTTCAAAAATGGGTATCAGGTATTCGGGCGGACTTCGCCAATTCAGCATCCGTCAACGCACGATTTATGGACCCGTGTGGACTACTGCTGCCGATCTGTCGTCCCATCAAGAGCTTAGTTTCTTCAACACCACGCTAGTTGCAACCGATCCGCAAGGCGGAACGATCACATATGCTGTTGCTGGCAACAGCAGCTTGCCGTCTGGCCTGTCACTGAATGCGAACACCGGCGTTCTCTCTGGATACCTCGAAGCCGCGCCCGGCGCGGATGTCGTCAAACACTTCACTCTCTACGCGGAAGCTCCGTCCGGCCGCACCTCTCGCCAATTCACGCTGACGGTCGTCAACGTCCCCGATCTGCCCCATTGGCAAACCAACGCTGGCATCATCGCTTCCGTTAACGAAGGCGCAACGATTTCCAACGTCAGCGTTGTCGCGACCGACACGCAAAGCCGCCCGGTCACCTATTTCATCAGCAACACTGGCACCCTCCCGATGGGCATTTCGCTCAGCAACACGGGCGTGCTTTCGGGCGTCATGCCCTACGTTCCCACCGACATCACCTATCTCTTCGAAGTCACGGCTGAGAACGAAGATGGCGCCGTCGTGCGTGTATTCTCGCTCACCGACATCAACGTGCCCGTCTATCCGGTCTGGACCGGCAGCACGTCCATTCACTTCAATGAGCGCTCGGGCGTCACCACCACTCTGGTCGCCACCGACGCACAAAGCCGTTCGGTCACCTACTCGATCAACACGGGCGTGCTGCCCGACGGTCTGTCTCTGGATCACAACTCCGGCGTCATCAGCGGCAACACCGGCGCTGTTGTCACCGACACCCTTTACAACGTGGTCATCGACGCGATCAATTTCGACGGTTCCACGCCGCAGTCGTTCACGTTCACCATTCTCAACATTCCGCAGAACCCGACGTGGGTCACGGCGGCCGGTAGCCTGCTCACGCAAAATGGCGGCTCCATCGTCAACACGGCGGTGGTCGCGAGCGATCCGCAAGGCCGCCAGATCACCTACACCGTCACCTCTGGCGCACTGCCGGACGGCGTGATCCTCGGAGCCAACGACGGCACGCTCACCGGCGGTCTGCCGCAGGTCGTTTCGAACACGACTTACAGCTTCAACATCCTCGCTTCGAACGAAGACGGCAACGCTGGCAACCGCACCTTCACGATGCGCGCGAACGTCACGTCGGCCAACCTCCCGACGTGGACAACGCCCGCCGGTTCGCTGGGTTCGTTCAACGAAAACACCTCTGTGTCGAACACGCTCGTGGCCACTGACTCTCTGTCGCGCGCGGTCACTTATGCGATCACAGCCGGTGCTCTGCCGAGCGGCCTCAGCCTGAACACCAGCACGGGCGACATCACTGGCACGCTGGATTTCGTCACCGCCACGCACACCTACAGCTTCACGGTTGGCGCCACCAACGTGGAAGGCACGTCCTATCGCGGCTTCTCGATCACCGTCAACAATGTGCCGATTGCAGCGGTTTGGGACACACCGCAAGGCTCCTTGGGTTCGGCGAACGAGCTTACGTTCTTCAGCTACCAACTCAGTGCTCACGACCCGCAGTCGGGTCGTGACATCACGTATTCCAGCAGGTTCGCTACCGGGCAACCGGGTCTGGGTCTAACCCTGTCTGCCAACGGCATGGTGCAAGGCACACTGAATGAAGTCAACAGCAACTCCACGACAACCTTTGTGGCGTATGCGAACCTTGATGGGATCGAAACCGGCCGCACGTTTACTGTCACCGCAATCAACGTTCCCACCCTGCCCTTCTGGAATACTTCGCCGGGCAGCCTCGGCGGCGGCAACGAAGGTGATGTGTTCTCGTTTGATCTGTCGGCGTCCGACGCCAAGGGCCGCACCATCGGCTATCAGATGGCGAACGGCACAACGATCCCGTCTCCGCTCTTCCTGAACACGTCCACTGGTCGAATCAGTGGAACTCTTCCGCGCGTCACGGCGGACACGACCTACAATTTCAACATCCGCCCGACGAACGTGGACGGCGTTGGTCCGATTCAATCGTATAGCATTGCAGTCACGAACGTTCCTGCGGCGCCGGTTTGGAACACCAGCACCAGTCTCTTCAGCACGGGAGAGAACACCAATCTCAGCATCCAGCTTTCGGCAACGGGCTCGGATGGTATCGCGGTCACCTACTCGTCCACCGACACGCCCGGTTGGCTCACCACGTATGCAAACGGTCGAGTCATCGGCCGGACGCCGGAAGTCACGGAGACCACGGGCGGAAGCTTCACAGTCACCGCCGGAACGGTCGAAGGATCGACGGATCGGACTTTCAGCTACACCGTCACCAACGTGCCGAAGGGTCCGACTTGGGCCAATGCTTCTGGCACGCTCGGAACCTTCAACGAAGACACCGACAACACCATCGTTGTCGTCGCCACTCACCCGAACCTGCCGGTCACATACGCACTGGTGTCGGGCTCTTTGCCGTCCGGTATGTCGCTTGACGGATTCGCTGGCACAATCAGCGGACACTTCGACCGCGTCGCCGCGTCCACGACTTACAACTTCACACTGCAAGCGATCTGCGACGAAGGCACCACGAACCGTGCCTTCTCCATTCGGGTCAACAACGTTGCCCGCGCGCCGATCTGGACCAACGGTCCTCAAACTTTCTCCGCACCGGAGAAGGGTCTCGTCCAATATATCTTTGGCGTCCCGAGCTACGATGTTGGTCCTATCACCTACACCGTTTCGAACTCGGCTCCGTCTGGCTTCTCGATCTTCGACCCCGACAACGGAAATCTGTTCCTGATCGGCACACCGCCGGGCCTCACGGCCAATGTCGCCTACAATTTCTTGGTCAACGCCACGACTTCGGAGGGCACGAGCAGCCTTTCCTTTACGATGAACGTCTACAACGTTCCGACGGCTCCGACTTGGGTTACGGCCGCCGGTTCGCTGGGTAGCTTCAACGAAGGCTCGGTTGTCAACACGAGCGTTCAAGCCACGGGCTCGGACGGGATCGCTGTCACCTACTCTCTGGCCAACGCCACGACGCTGCCGTCTGGCCTGACGCTGAACGCCAACACCGGCGTCATCACCGGCACCATGCCTATCGTGTCGAACACCACGACGACGACGTTCGATGTCACCGCGAACAGCGTCGAAGGTGCATCGTCGCGCACATTCTCGATCACCGACACTTTCGTTCCGGCTGGCAAGCCGATCTGGGAAACGCCCGCTTCGCTTTCGTTCAACGAACACACGGTCACGAGCTACGCGCTCTATGCGACCAACAACAACGATTCGGTTTACTACGCCAACACGTCTCTGCTGGTTGATTTCACGAACACGATTCAAGACGCCAGCCCGCTGAACCAAAGCCTGACTTTGCAGGCCATGTCGATTTCGAACACGGTCACGAAATTCGGCAACACGGGTGCGTTCAGCATCGGTGCAATCGACAACGGTGGCTCGGCCATTCAGATGTCGAATTCCACTGTGAACTTCGGCACTGGTGATTTCACCATTGAAATGTTCTACAACCAAGCGAACGCTGCTTCGTTCAACAACAATGGAACATTCCAAAACCTGTATTCGCAGCGCGAATCTTCGTTCAGCAACTTCTCTCTGGGTCTGCTGAATGCGAACACTATCGTTGTCAACTACAATGCATCGAACATTCTGACGTATACGACTGCGTCGCTGCCGATCAATACTTGGCGTCACGTTGCTATCAGCCGCGTCGGCGGCACGCTGCGCATGTTTGTGGACGGCGCGAACGTCGCTTCGACTGCATTCACCAGTTCGCTCACCGCAAACAACCCGCCGCGCATCGGCTCGGACTTCATCGGTTTCAACACCGCGTTCTCCGGCTACATGGACAACATTCGCATCACGAAGGCGGGACGTTATGCGACCGACTTCACTCCACAGAGCGCGGACGTGGACAGCAATGGCATCGTCTACAGCCTGACTTCGGGCTCGCTGCCGAGCGGTCTGTCTCTGGCCAACACCGGTATCATCTCGGGCACGACATCGGGTGTCACGAACACCGCGACATCCAGCTTCACGGTCAACGCGGTGTCTCAGTTCGGCACGTTCGCGACCCGTGCGTTCACCGCAAATGTTGTGAACATTCCGGCTGCTCCGGTTTGGAACACCTCGAACGCCGCGCCGCTGTTCACGCAGAACGAAAAGACTGTGGTCAACACGGTCGTTTCGGCTTCTGGCGCCGACGGCATCACGGTCACCTACAGCCTCGCATCGGGTGCTCTGCCGTCGGGTGTCAGCCTGTTGTCCAACGGCCGCGTCACCGGCAGCCTGCCGGGCATCACTTCGAACACTGCCTATAGCTTCACGATCAACGCAGTGACGAGCGAAGGCTTTGCGACCCGCGCGTTCACCGCCAACTCGATCAACGTCCCGACCGCCCCGGTTTGGAACACCGCCAATGGCAGCACGCTCTTCACGGGCTCTGCAAACGCAGTTTCCTACCAGCTTTCGGCGACCGGCTCGGATGGCATCTCGGTCACCTATACGCTGGCGAACGCAACTGCTCTGCCGACCACGCTGGCTCTGCAAAGCAACGGTCTTATCACCGGCACTCTGGACGCTGTAGTCACCAACACCACGACCACGTTCGATGTTGCGGCGAGCACTGCCGAAGGCAACACCAACGCCACCTTCTCGATCATCAACATTCGCCCGGTCGCGGCGCCGGTCTGGACAACCCCGGCTGGCTCTCTGGGCTCGGGCGCGGAAAGCACCGTCTTCTCGAACACGGTTGTCGCCACCCAAGCCTACGGCCAGACCGTCACCTACACCCTCGCGAACGGTTCGGCTCTGCCGAGCGGCCTGACGCTGAACGGGAACTCCGGTCTTATCACCGGCACCCTGCCGCGCGTCACCGCAAACACGACGACGAGCTTCACGGTCAATGCTACGGCGACTGACGGCACGGTCTCGCGCACGTTCTCGATCACCGATACGAACGCCAACGCTGCCCCGGTTTGGAACACCAACTCTGGCACGATTATTTCCGGCAACGAGAGCGCTGCGGTTAGCACCACGCTTTCGGCTACGGGTTCGGACGGCGTCTCGGTCACCTACTCGCTGACCAATTCCACGTCTCTGCCGAGCGGTCTGACTCTGCTGTCCAACGGTTACGTCTTCGGCTCCCTGCCGCGCGTCACCGCCAACACGACGACGAACGTCACGGTCAATGCGGTCACGGCCGAAGGCTTTGTCACTCGTGACTTCTCCATTGTCGATCTCAACGTAGCTGCTGCTCCGACATGGACCACCCCGACGGGTTCGCTGGGTTCGTATCAGTCCAACATTTCCGTCTCGACTGCTGTGGCCGCTGTTGGTTCTGACGGCATCACGGTCACCTATTCGGTCACCTCTGGTTCGCTGCCGGGCGGTGTGTCGCTGAACGCCAACTCGGGCGCCATCACTGGCACCATGCCGACCGTGGGCGTCGATACGACTTACAACTTCGACATCACGGCGTCTTCGACCGAAGGAAGCACGGCACGTTCGTTCTCGTTGACTGCAACCTTCGTTGCCGCAGCAGTTCCGAGCGATCCTTTTGCCGCCAACGTGGCGTTGCTGGTTCAAGGCGAATTCCTCGGAGACGCGGAGAACCGTGCATACAACTACAACAACGTGGTCATCGACTATGGCAATGTGAAATATGGCACGGGATCGCTCTACTTCACGCGCACGAACACATCGTATCTGCAACTCGTCGCAAACGACACGTCGCTCGATCTGCCGTTCGACTTCACCATCGAAGGCTGGATTTTCATCCCGTCGTTGCCGACCGGTGAAAACGGATTCCTGCTGACCCGTGGCGGTGGCTGGGGACGTGGTTTCGATGGCTACTCGATCCAACTTACCCCGAGCGGAACGCTTGGTTTCTACGCCTCGTCCGCATCCGCGAGCTACGATCTCTTCAACGGCACCTCGCTTGGTGTTCCGGCACTGAACCAATGGAACCACTTCGCAGTCACGCGTAACGGATCGTCTTCCGGCGTCGCAGGAACGTGGAGTTTCTATCTGAACGGCAGCCAAACCAACGTCAACACAACGACGACCGGCAGCCCGTTCTCTAACCCCTTCCCGATGACCATTGGCAACGACGGCAACCCGCTGGTCGCAGTCTCCAATGGGCAACCGCGTGGCTTCACCGGTTGGGTGGACGACATCCGCATCACCAAGGGTTCGGCTCGCTACACGGGCACGACCTACACGATGCCGAGTTTCTCTTTCGCGACCTACACCGCGAAGGATGTCACGCAAGGCACTGCGGTTTCGAACGCCAACGTCGCGGTCGCGAACGCCACCAACTACACCTTCGTTGGCGGTCGGATGCTGACCGGTGCGACGCTGCTCGCCAACGGCGTCATCACGGGAACCGCAACGACGACCAACCAATCGAACGCAGTCGTTCTGCGCGCGATGGCCAACGGTGTCGCAACGGACAAGCGCTTCATCTACCGCACAAACGCCTCCACGGCTCCGTCGTGGATCACAGCCAATACCGTCATCGTTGCGAATTCCGCAGCCATGTATCAACTGGAAGCAATTGATCCTACCGGCGGCACAGTTGTCTATACGGTCAATACTGGTTCCCTTCCGGCTGGTTTGTCTCTAGCCAGCAACGGTCTCATCTCGGGTGTTTCTACGGTTCCGTCCAATACTTCGAACGTCGTAACTATTTCTGCAATGAACAGCGGCAACGTTACGCGCAACCAAACGATTACCTTCGTCACTGGTGGCGCGGCCGACCCGTATTGGTCAAACGTCGTGGCATTGCTGAATGGTCAATCGGGCAGCACATCGGAAATTCTGTCTGGTTACAGTCAGAAGACCATGATGATTAACAACGATGGATCGTTCGGCGATCTCAACGTTCGTGCAAACTCGGCATTGGCCAAATACGGCACGTTCAGCTACGCGATGGACGGCACCCAAGCAGGCACGGGCTGGAACTCCCCGACCAATCCCCCGAACGTCAACTTTGGCACGGGCGATTTCACTTTCGAACTTTGGGTCTACATCAAGGGCTTCAACGCTGCCGCAACTCAGGGCCGCGTGACGCTCATCCGTCTGGCTGAAAATGGCTCGAACGGCAGCGGCTTTACTTGGTGGCTGAACGGTAACCTCGGTAACCAGAACTCCACCACCATCGTTTCGTCGTCTCTGGACCTCTACGGCGGTTTCGCGGGCACGGCTGGATATACGTTCGGCACGCCAGTCACCTTCAATTCTTGGAACCACTTCGCGTGGACTCGCCAAGGATCGGTCGGCCGCCTCTTCCTGAACGGCGTCCAATATGGTGGCGACATCAACCACGGAACGTCGGCTCTAAATCCCAGCATCAACGCGCTGTGGAGCTTCGGTTCGTCGAACGGTGGCGCGAGCGCCGTGGGCGCCCTGAACGGCTACATGACCGACATTCGTGTTACGAAGGGTGTCGCTCGCTATACCTCGGCCTTCACTCCCCCGACGGCCGCTCTGGTGCCGGTCCAAGACACGACTCCGCAGTGGGTTACTGCTGCCGGTCAGCTTGTTTCGGTCGGCAACACCGACGCCATCAACACGTCAGTCAGCGCGACAACGATCAACGGTGCTCTGGTTTCCTACGCTGTTACGAGCGGGGCGCTTCCGAGCGGGGTCACGCTCAACGCCAACACTGGTGTTATCACCGGAACTACCCCGTCCGTTGGCAGCCCGACAACCTACAACTTTACGATTACCGCGACCTCGACGGGTGGTTCCTCGGGCCGCGCCTTCAGCATCTTTGAATCGAACGCGGCGGTCTACGACATGCTCGCAGTCGGCGGTGGTGGTGGTGGTGGCTATTCGTCCGGCGGCGGCGGCGGTGGCGGCGAAGTCCGTCAGACCTTCGGCGTCAATCTGGCGGTCTCCAACTACACGGTTACCATCGGTGCGGCCGGTGCACCGTTCGATGCGAACGGCGCCGCTGTTTACCAGATCAATGGTAACTCGGGCACCAACAGTAGCGTCGTCAGCAGCAACACCACAGTGGTTTGGTCCGCAGGTTACGGTGGTGGTGGCGCATCTTACGACAACAGCAACAACGCCCTCGGCCACGGCTCGAACGCCATCGGTGGTGGTGGTGGCGCTGGTGGTAACGGCGGCGCCTTGGGTGGTCTCAGCTTCGGCTCTGGTTTCCCCGGTGCTGCTGCTGTTAACGCCGCCGGTGGCGGTGGTGGCGGTGCTGGCGCGGCTGGTATCTCCGCTGGCGCCGGTGGTGCGGGTCTCCCGAGCCTTTTGGCGAACGGCACGATCATCTACTACGGTGGTGGTGGTGGCGCGAACGGCAATCCGCCGGGCGCGGGCGGCCTCGGTGGCGGTGGCGCTGGTGGTAACACCACGACTACTGCGCTCGGTGTCAACGCTGTCGTCAACTCCGGCGGTGGTGGCGGCGGCGGTGGCTTCCTCGGCACCCCCAAGCGTGGTGGTTTCGGCGCCAACGGTGTCGTCGCGCTTCGCTATCAGGGCACCCCGAAAGTCGGCACCGGCTCGAACAGCACGACGACGACGTATACGCTCAACAGCATCACCTACACGTCGCACGTCTTCACTGCGAACTCCGGCTTCTCTCTGCCGTTGACGAGTGATCCGCTCTGGTCGAACGTCGCGCTGCTTGTGAACGCCGAGTCTGGCGCAACTGGAAACGCCGCACTCACCGGCATGACCGCAAACACGATCACGATGTTCCCGAACCAATCGAACGTCTCGATTGTCTCTGGTGGATCGGCGAAGTTCGGCACCTATGCGCTGAGCTTCCCCGGCAACCAACCGGCTGGCAGCAACGACCTCGCAAACGCGGCGGCCTACGCTTCGTATGTCGCAAACGCACCGGTCGGCACGAACCTGAATACGTTGCCGTGGACGCTGGAAGGCTGGTTCTACGTTACCGACACTACGGTCAACCAGAATGGTCCGGGCCAAGGAAATCCGGGTTGGAACTCGCCTCTGGTCAGCCTCGACTACTCGCTGGACTGGAAGTTGGTCGCTGGCGCACAACACGCGGCTCCGTCGGCCATGGGCTTCCAAGCCATTGCCGGTGGTTCTACCCAAGCCGTGACTTCGTGGGCCTGTGCGACTTCGTTCAACACTTGGTATCACCTGTGCTTGCAACGTTCTGGAAACACCCTCTACGCCTTCCAAAACGGTGTCCTACTCGGAACGTTTGCTCTCCCGGCCAACTACAGCTTCGAGTATAACGGAAACCTGCACTGGAACCTCGGTGGCGTCAGCGCGGCGTCGGGCTACAACGCAGCGTATGCCGGACGAATGGATGACGTGCGCATCACGGTGGGCAACGCCCGTTACTCACTGACGGGCTTCATCCCGCCGGGTAAGGCTCCGACCCAGTAAACAACATCAACTCCCCGATTTCGGTCGGGGAGTTGAGCTAGTTGTAGATTCCAACATCCCAGCGCCAGAGATACCCACCGACGCGGCCGGTTTCGTTCATCTCGTTGATATAGGCGGTGGCGATGGAGCACGGGTGCTTGACTGCGACCGAGCTTCTTTCTTTCCGCGTGTCCCATCCTTCGACGGTCAGTAGAGCCAGCAGGCGATTGCGGATGTCGAGCAGCACTTCGTAGTCATCGCCCTCGACGATGATCGCGTGCTTGTTCACGCTATAGCGTTGGCCTAGCGGATCATCATGCATGGCCACATCGGCGTCACCGATGATCTCACGCATTTTGCCCCACAACCGGCGGTTCAGCTTTTTTCTCTGTGCTTCAGACATATCAACTTTCTACCATGCAACTTTGGTTGACCAAACCAAAAAGTCAGGTAGTTTGGCGGAAATAGTCACAAGGGAGCGCATATGGAAGTCGGAACGCGGGTCAAACTTACCGCTTTGCAGAAGACCTTCAACGGCGCCTGCGCCAAGCCTCCCCACGTCGGCCTGACCGGCGTGGTCGTGAGCGACTCCTTCACCCCGGCGGGCAAGACAGCCGTTGAGTTCGACAGCTTCAAGCTCGGCTATCTCGACGCTGAACCGATCACCTACTACATCGAGAACGATACCATGGAAGCGTGGACCGTGCTGGACGAATACGTCCGCCTCGCCATGTTTTCCTATCCCATGCTTCACCCGAACCGGATGGCCGTGCTCCGGCACTCGTTCCTCGTCAACGGCAACGGCGTAGGCTTCGGCGCGGACGGCAAGCTGCCGACCGCCCAATACGAAACGTCCATGCAATACGACGATCTGGACGAACGGCTCGCCGAATACACCACCGGCTCGTTCAGCAAGCTCGGCGGGACGATCCTCGAAGGGATGAAGGCCGAACTCGCCGCCGAGCGCGCTGAGCGCCAGCGCAAGGAAGCCAACATCTACGAACTGGCCTGCGCCAGCACCGCCGACGTGAAGTTCGGCGACGGTGGCTACTACGAGAAGGCCGCCAACCTCGTCTCCCATGTGAAGGGCGGCTACCTGACCATCAACCGGATGCCGAAGAAGGTGGAGCGTTCGTGCTTCAACGGCGCTCTGGAAGTGCTGGACGCCGTGGCGCGAAGCACCGCCGCCGATGATCCGGCGTTGGCCGAACTGCTGCAATTCCGCGCCGACCTGATCGCCCGCCACGAAGTCTTCAGCGAAGGTCCGGTCGCCCCGGCGGCCCCGAGGGTTGTCGAGCCCATCGCGGAGACCGCCAAGATCATGCTGCGCGAATCCAATCCGTGCGGCTACGTCTGCGTCCTGATCGACGGCAAGGAAACCCGGCGCTTCAGCGAGTATCGCTCGGCGGCCGAGCACGTCCAACGTGCCTACGGCCTGTCCGATGGCGAACTGATGGAACTCTACCACGACTACAAAGCCGACTACGAAAACGAGGATTGATCCATGGCCAGCAACGACATCAAGCAAATCCTGACGGATCAATATCGCACCGCGACCGCCTATCCCGATGACTGGAAGCGACTGTCGAAGAAGGTCTACAAGGCCGCCAGCGGCAAGATCGAAGTCCGGGTGTTCGGCAGCGATATCCTCAAGATCGAAGTCGTGACCATCGAGTATGACGGCAAGGTCGGCATCGTCGAGACCGAAGCTGCGCTGGTGGCGTTCGCCGTCAGCTTGGGTGATTCTCCGGCGGATGCCGCCGCGAAGGTCGCGGCTCTCGGTCTGACGTTCGGCGGTGCGGCTCCCACCACCGCTTCGGCTCCCGTGGCCGCCAAGGCGCCAGCCGCGCCCAAGGCTCCGAAGGCCCCGGCTGCCCCGAACAAGAAAGCCCTGATGAAGAAGGGCACCAAGTGGCGCGTCACGCAAGACTGCGTCATCCACGGCTGGGTGGACAACCCCGCCTACTACGCCGAGATGCGACGCCTCGACGCCGCGCGCATCAGCGGCCAACCGCGCGTGGACGCCCTCCAAAAGGTCGGCAAGAGCATGAAGGTCGTCGTCGCCAAGCTGAAGGCGGACACGATCCTGACGGTCTCCGGCAAGCTGGTTGCGGACTTGGACAATAGTGTGTGGTTCAACGGCGGCCAGAAGACCGAAGGCAACGGCCACGGCGTGCCCTTCACGCTCAAGCTCGGCGCCAACGAGTTCCTCAACGCCAAGGTCCACAAGCCGGTGTTCCCCGGCCATCAGCCCTATCTTCAGCCGGGCGAAGCGATCATCACCGGCGATGATGTGACCGCCGTGCTCGGCTACAAATTCATCGAACCGTTCGTCGAACTCGAAGGCGAAGCGGCCGAGCAGTTCATCTACCTGCTGCGCAACAAGGATACCGGCCTCTTCTACCGGATGCCGCGTCACGAGGCTCGCCACCATGTGGTGAACCCGGCCTACGAAGCGCACCGCCGCGAGCGCGAAAAGATCACCGGCCCGCATGGTCCGGGCTTCAACATGCAGGCGGGCTACGACTGGGACGAAACCCATCCGACGCCGAGCTACGGTGGCCGCAAAATCCGCCCCGGCGTGAAGCCGGAGGATTGCTTCGAGTGGGAGGCCAAGCCGACCAAGGCGAAGCAATATCCCGACATGGGCAAGATGAAGGCGTCCATCCTGACGTTCGTCGGCTATCACAACGGCCTCGAAGAAGGTGCGGGCGAAGGCTGGTTCAACGAGACCATCGACCGCGATGACGACGAGGGCTTCCCCTTCCTGCCCGGCTTCGAAGCCGTGAAGATGGAAAAGTTTTCCAAGAAGGAAGTCGAGATCATCGACCTTCAGGGCTGGTATGATCGGACCATCCGGCTGCGGCGGATCACCGCGAACTTCGGTTCCTCGGTTCGCAACCTCTACAACAAGCTGGACAAGGCGGGCGAGATCGACTCGTGGCCCTACGTCGTCGTGTTCAGGAGCGGCAAGAAGGATCGCTGGGACGACCGCACGGCCGATCTCACGCCCGAGCAAACGGCGGCCATCGACGACACCATCGTGCAACTCGGTGGTTCGCCGAAGAAGCTGAAGCGCGTCAAGGCCGTCGGTAGCCTTGCCGTCGCCGTGGACAGCCTGTCCTTCGGTTTCGGGCTGAAGATGGGCGCCGAAGACACGCCGTCGGCCATCATCGAACTGAAGACGATGCAGGAGATGGTTCAGGAATGAACCTCTTCGGCGACACCCCCGATGGCTGGGAGCCGACGGGTGATCCGATATTTTGGATGACGACCAACCACGACTATACGGTGGTCGAGCATCTGACGGGGTGGGTCATCCGTGACCCGCAGGGTGTCACCGTGCCACGTCGCTTCTTCAAGACCGCCGGGGCAGCTTGCCGGTCGGCAAACGATCTGGGATTTGGGTAATGGGCACCGTCTACTCCCTCTATAAGGCTGACCATCCCGAGAGCTACGAACTCGGGAAGGGCGAGTGGTTTCCGATCTGCAAGGATCGGAACTTTGTGATCTTCAAGATGAACGACCTGTGGTCGCTGGAAGCCCTCACCAAGTTCGTCCGCAAGGCGCTGTCGGTCCAAGGCGGCATCACGGTGCGCGAGGCTCGCGCCACGGCGCAACACATCCTCGACTGGTGCGGCGATGAGAGGATCGTGATGATCCCCGACAGCTTCGACGAGCGTGAGGAAATGAAGACGCTCGGCATCAAGATGCGGAAGCGTCACCAAGAGGTGGGTTCCCGTTGGGACATCTACACGGCCGCCAGCGGGCCGCTCGAAATGAACGCTCGCGAGAAAGCTGAAAGCGACAAGCTCGCTCAGCAGGTCTGGAAAGAACAGAACGACATGATGATGGACGCCGTGGGCCATGCATTGGTCGCCAAGGCGAAGCAGACATTCGGTCTGAAATGACCTTCCGCGCCGACATGATCGAGAAGGCCATCCACGGCACGCCGTTCCAGACGGTGATGACGGTTTCCGAGCGCGTGTTCGTGCTCGGCAAGATCATCACGCGCTACCCGAATACCGTCACGGCGTTGGAAATCATGGGGATGGTGTTCGCTTACGAAGAGCAAACAAAGCCGCGTGGCTATCAGATGGCCAAGGTTCACTTCCTTCGTGGGGTGGATTGGGAAACCAAGATGACCACGTTGATGTTCCAGCCGGAGTTCGACAATGAGGGCTCGTGGCCCAGCCGTCGCGTCTACAAGAACGTGCCGCCCTATGTCGTGCGTTGGGGCAAGGAGAGATTTCTCGAAGTCACCGACGTTGATTTCTCCGGCAACGACGACACGTTCAAGGCCAACATGCTCTACGCCAAAATGATCGGCGCCGATCTGGAAGATTGGCAAGGAACAGTTGACGCCCTGACCTGATCTTCCTTATATTGGGGAAGGTAGGACGTATTGGTGCCGGAAGGCCGTGATCGCAGCGGGTGGGTTCGATTCCCACCACGTCACCGGGGACGCTCGGAACTACCGCTTACGGTTCGCGCTTGGCAAGTTCGTGACGGACGCCAAGGCTCCAAAACATACTTGAGTCCTTCGGGCCGCTCTGGACCGGCACCCAGCCATGGGGGCCTTTTACGTTCACTTCCCACCAAAGTTCCTTCTTACCGAAGGGATTGCGTTTCGGGACAATGACGATGTTGTCGGCAAATTGAAGCGGTTCCGGCAACTTGCCCTCAGTGAGGGTTTGACCGGCGAGAGTTTGAAGGCGGCTGAGATCGTCCATCATCTATTTATTGACCCAGCAGTTCTGGTTGACTAAATCTCAATTGTCCGCCGCGTGCTCAATGGAGGCGTGGGCTCGGACGCTCGGTCGGCTTTCGCGTAAGCTGACCCGAGGATAAAGATCACGCCGTCGCTTTCGTCCGGCCGGGTTGGATTCCCGGTGATGAACCCTTCCGGGGGATTAAGAGCGGCGGCGTTTATCCCACAGTTCCCAAGTGCTGGGTTTTGTGGGATAAATATAGACTTTGACGCCTTAGCAAACAGGAGACTAGGCATATGTGGGACGTAAGAAGCTAACGAAGACCTTCGATCATCGCACCGAAGAGTCCTCGATCTATGAGAATTGGGAGACCAGCGGTGCATTCGCCCCTCGCGGCGACGGTCCTGCTTATTTTCTCCCGATGCCACCGCCGAACATCACCGGCATCTTGCACATGGGGCACGCACTCTTCGCGACCCTGCAAGACATTTCCACCCGCTACCATCGAATGAAGGGCGACTGCACATTATGGCTGCCCGGCACCGACCATGCGGGCTTGGCCACGCAGGACAAACTTGACGCGCTCATGATCGAGCAAGGTCTCGATCCGCTGGGTGATGAGTTCGACGCCTTCGCGGCCGACTACAAGGCCAACCTCAAAGGCACCATCACCGGCCAGCTTCGAAGCTGCGGCACCAGTTGCGATTGGTCCCGCGAGACCTTCACGCTGGACGACCGCTATTCCACGGCGGTTGTCACGGCCCTGAAGCGGGCCGCCGCCGCCGATATGCTCTATCAAGCCGACGGCCAATGGTGGCTGGACATGCGGGCTCTGGCGGCCCGTTTGGTCGCGTCCCTTGACGCGGGTGAGATGACCATCATCCCGGCCGGACAGGAGGGCACGCTCCGCAACTTCATCGAAAAGATCGAGCCGTGGTGCATTAGCCGTCAAATCCGTTGGGGCCATCGTCTCCCGATCTGGACGAACGATTTGTCAGAAAAACGTATACAAATTTCGGACAAATCTCCCGGCGAGGGATGGACACAGGAAGGCGGCTGCTTGGACACATGGTTCTCGTCGGCCCTCTGGCCCTTCGCCACGCTTGGCTGGCCGGAGGACACCGAGGACATGCGTCGCTTCTATCCGGCGGCCATGATCGAGACGGCCGATGACATCCTGTTCTTCTGGTGCGCCCGGATGCTCATGATGGGTCTGCTGCTCACTGATCGCCTGCCCTTCGACACGATTTTCCTGCACGGGATCATCCGCGACAAATTCGGAAAGAAAATGTCGAAGTCAGCGGGCAACGGCATCGACCCGCTCGACATCATCGAGCGCCACGGATGCGACAGCATGAGGTTCGCGCTGGCCGAAGCTGCCACGCCCGGACAGGACATGCGCATGTGGGACGACAAGTTTCAGGCGGGCAAAGCGCTCCGCACGAAGCTGTGGAATGCCGCTCGCTATTCTCTGGCCCACTACGAACGGCTGGGAAGCCCGCAGGAGCCCTTTAGGCCCTCGAAGCACTACGACGACCTAGAGATGTCAAAGCGGCTCACAGCGGCTCACAGGGCCGCTACAGAGGCATTTGACGAGTTACGTTACCACGAGGGTGCACAGATCATCAGAAAGTTCATCTTTGATGACTTGTGCGGGTGGTATATCGAGGCCACGAAGAGCCGTCTCTACGACGATGACGACATGGGAGCACTCAACACGCTCATGTGGGCTCTTGATGGGACGCTGCGGTTGCTTCACCCGATCATGCCGTTCGTCACGGAGCGCATTCGGGAGGCATATTCTCCGATTCCGCTCATCACCGACCGGTGGTGAACTTTCCTGTGGATTGTCACAGAACCGTGGGTGACAGGCGTGACGAATTCTGCTCGGTTCGTCACGCCATTCCTCGGAGGCGATGATGACCTGCATCTTCTCATCCCGTGACAGACTTATTCGGGCGATCTGGGAGCTACAATTGGACGGAGTGCCGCAGCACGAAATCCGCACGTTTTGCGGACTATCGGTTGACGAGTATCGCGAGGCGCGCGGGGAAGCCTTAGTGACCTTCGAGCCAACGCGGCACGACATCCTTCGCGTCAAGAATCATCATCTTGGTGCGTAGGGGTCGCGCACGTAGAGCACCTTTTCGCTCAAAAACAGTCTGAAGAGTGCGGCATCTTCGGCGGCCGTCATCACGAACGAGCCGCCGTCGTGCCCCTCGTGGAACATCCACGGGGACTTGAGGTTCACCTCGCACCAATCCCACAACCCATGAACCCTGCAACACTCGGCGCCGGTCGCAGTGCGATTGTAGTCGCGCGAGAACAACCGGGCTTCGTAGATGGTCGGATCGTTGAACAGACGGTGTCGAGACAAACCTTCTGCATCGACGCGTTGGGTCATAGCCAGAACAATTTGAAAAGCGCCGCATCCTCTTGACTGGTGGTTTCGAGGGTCGGCTTGAAACTGATCCCTGAATACCAAGGCGATTTGAGATTGTCTACGCACCAATTCCATGCATCGTTGCGCATATAATAACCACCATCGAACTGAGCACCCTCGCATATTTTGAAGGGGAGCAAGACTTCAAAAGTCTGCGTGCCTTTGTTCTTCAGCGCCCACCAGTCATCGGTTGTGCATCTGGCTGAATTTTCAAGCTGGATCGCCATTTCTTAACCATAGCATGGCTAAAGTCTGCCGACCAAAATCTCGTTGACCAAAATACCCGACGTGCTACTGTCCCGAGATGGCTAAGAACACTGGCGAAACGACTATCGAAGACGACGGCGAACTCGGCGCCGCGTCGGAGTATGTCCGCAAGTCGAACGCGGAAATCCGCGAGCTTGCGCTCGCCTGCCGGAGCGGCACCGTGTTCGGTAGCTGGATGATGCACGAATCCGACATGAACCTCCTGCCCAACGTCTTCATGCCGATCCTCTTCATGTCGGACATTCAGCGCAAGGCGCTGGTTCGCGACGAGGTGATCCATTTCTACGGCATGATTGCCGATGCGGCGCCGCGCGCCATCAACGGGATGCCCATCTTCTTCGGAATGCGGATGCTGAACAAAGAAGACACTCAGCGGCTCAGCGCCGCGATGAAGGCCCTCGACGCCTTCATGTCCGACGACGAAGTGGGGGCCTGACCGTGGCGACGACTCTGCTGACCGACGAAGAATGGCGGGCGATCAAGCCGCCCTTCGTCTACATGCGCGTGAAGAATTCTAGCTGGCAGTCGGTCCATCGTCAGATGATCGTCAAGTGGCTCGAAGAACACTGCGGTGCGGGTTTCGTCTACTGGGACAAAATCGACACCTACGTCTTCGGATCGCCGGGCGACAAGCTGATGTTCAAAATGTGGATCAAGAGCGATCCCTTTTCTGAAGATGACGGTGAGATCGAAAGTGCGTGATGAGGCTCTGTTCGAGATTCTCGATCAGATCATCACTCGCGTCTACTACCACGCGGATGGCATCGTCCCGTTCTATGGTAGCATCGGAACCATAGGCGACCTTCGTTTTCATTTTCGGCGTCATAGCGATGGGCCTATCCATCGCTTGACACGCTGGCCAAGCACCGATTGGCAAGTGGTCTTCGAGATGGACTTTCTTGAATTTGTTCGCACACGGAAGCCGTCGGTTTCCCATCTCCGCGAGATCGAAGGACCGGAATCCTTCATGCGCGACATGATCTACGCGAAGATGGTGATCTCCGGTGAGTGAGCGCGAAGAACTCTTGCAGGTCTGGCGGAAGGCGCGAGTCGCAAAGCCTCTGCGGGCGTTCGCCAACTTCCTCATCGTCAAGGACAATGAGGACGTGAACGCGATCTCGCACATCTGCGCCATCTCCGAAGACAAAGAGCAAGGGTTCGCCGATTTCATGGCCCTGCGAGCCAGCGAGATCAAAAGCCCCTACCACAACCCCTACTTTCGGGTGCGGGGCGACTCGGAACTGATGCTGGTCCGCCTCCTGATTCCGGTGATGCGGGCGTGGGACTTCAAGACCGGCAAGAAGGTGATTACCTCGTGAGCAACATCAGCCGCACCAACATCTGCTGGAAAATTCGCGACACCGAAACCGGATTTTTCTGGAACGGTTATAGCCACCGATGCAACCACGAAATCGGAACTCGCTTTGATCGGCGTTCCGCGCTCGATGACACCATCAAGCATCTTTGGCGCGTCGGGGGCCGCGATCCGGGCAGGGGCTTCCCGTTGACGTGGGAGGTGGTCGAAGTCCAACTCAGCGAGGCTGAGCGGGAAATCATGTCCGGCCCCGACGCTATCGTGGACCTGCAAATTGAAGAGCACATGGGCAATATCGTCACCCAACGCTTTTCGGCCGGTGGGCGGGAAGTTGCTTCGGGGTGGAAGCTCTTCCGGCGCCTGCGGCGTCAGCATGAATTCGATCAATGGGCTTGCATCGGGCTGCGGAACAAAAAGTTCCAGCGGTGGAACGACGTGAAGGCCACGATGAAGCCGCTCGGGATCGACACTGTCGCCCGCTGCGAGAACAACGAGAACGGCTGGATTCTCTTCAAAGATTCCGAGGCCGCGACCATGGCGCGCATGGCCGACATGCTCAAGGGCGTCGGCGAAGTGGAAGAGCTTCGCGTGGCGTTCGCCCAAGCCATCGGCATTCCGTTGGAGCGCATCTGATGAAGGCGCTGGACGAAGACGGCAACTTCAAGCCTCGGAGGCCCCGCCCCTACAAGGTCGAGCGGAAGCCGAACTCGGCCATGTTCAAGCTGCGCGACCCGAAGACGAAATTGTTCTGGGGACATTCGCGTGCCGACAACCCATGCTTCAACACCACCGGCAAGCACTGGGGCACCCGCAAATCCGCCATGCGGAACTGGGGCGACTATCAGTATCAGCGCATCCTCTTGGAGGATGGCAAGCCGGACCTTGAACTCATTGAGTTCGAAGTGGCTGTCGTCGAGCAAGGGCGCAGTGCGATCAATGGTATCGACCTGACGTTGGCAGCAAAGGTTGCGGCCGTGCTGGGTAGCAAGGCTGGTCGATATTCGCTGGATACATTCCTCAGAGATGTCGCGGTGAAGACCAAGTTCAAGGCTGCCTACGTCATCGAAGCGGAGATGGAACCGACCGATATCGCGTCGCTTCCGATCCCCGACAGCATTAAGTTCCAAGCACACATGCACGACTGGGGTGGTGGCTTTAGTGGACCCAAAACTGCACATTTGCTTATCGCCCTGAAATCGCTTACTGACTTCACGTTCGTGAAGATGGCACTGAGCGAGAATATTGTTGCCATCTACGACATCAGTGAGATCATCGCCCAATATGATGCGGGCGTGCGCGCCAAGGAGGGCAAGTTTTGACAACTCAAATTCCATTTGGCGCAGCCAACCCTTACCCCGACATGCGGCTCTACAAATTCGTGGACGAGGCCACGGGGCTGTTCTGGACCGGCGATCTCAAGGGTCCGTCGGAGAAGCTCTTCAACCAGCGCGGGATCGAGTATCGTTCGGCCAAGGCGGCTGACGAGGCGTTCCGCAACTACGAGATCACCCGCGTCGGGGAGCCCAAGATGGCGCTGCCCGAAGTGAAGATGCTGGTTTTCCGCATCGACCTGATCGAGATCGAGCGCAAGCCGTTCTCATCGGCGCCGGACACTATGCGGCTGACCCGCTTCGCCATCTCGTTTGGCAAGCAAGATCGCCTGACCGGCTTCGTCCGCACGCTGTCGGAACGCAGTCAGCGCGACTTCATGGAGTTCCGCTTCATCGTGCAGCGCGCGCCGCGCGCCGAGGTGGACGCCACTCCGCTGCAAAATGCGGTCATCTCGTCGCGCAAGAGCGGCAAGAAGTTCATCGCCATTCGCTCCGATGCGGACCTGATGTATCTGCGCATGGCGCTGGGCGAGGGTTTCGTCACGGCCTACGATCTGGACACCGGAGAAAAAGTGTGAGGGGACCGACCGTCGTCAACAAGCCGAAAACCATGTCGGATTGGTTCCGTGACCGGACCACCGAGGCCCTGATCGGGCTTCGGAAGTCTGTTGCCGGTGACACCCTTCGGGAGATCAACGACGAGATCGCTCGGCGCGAGAAGTCCGCCGACTTCCAGCGGTCGCGGCTCGATGTATATTGATTCCCTAGACTACGAAGGCTGGCGGGGCGCCAGCTTCAGGCTGAAATTCTCCCGAGGCGTGAATGCCTTGGTGGGGATGAACGGCTGCGGGAAAACCAACACCCTCGAACTGATCGCGATCCTCGCGGGCCACCGTCAGGCGTCCCAATTGCTGCGCGAGGGCGATGAACTGAAATATGCCCGGATCGTCCTCTTCCACAACTCCGGCAGCCTGCACGACGACATGCATGTGCTCACGCTGGGCAATGGTCTCGACCATGAGAAGATCGCGGAATTCAAGGACCGGTTGCCCGTCCGGCCGAGTTTCATCCTGCAACAGGACAGCCTTCGCGACGACCGTTTCGTCACCGAACGGCGCGAGCCTGTTGAATGTCAGGAAAGCATGTTGCGGTGGTTGAAGGATCACGACTTGGGCGTGAACTTTCACATGAAAAACGGCGAGTATGCTTCGCTGCTCGTGAGCGAGACCGGCGCTCAACGCTATCTCTTGACGGTCGGGATGCGCCGGGCTCCCACGGCCACGCCGATGCTGATCGAGCACCCCGAGCGTAGCCTTCACATCATGCTGAAACGGAGGTTGCCGTCGTTCTATCGGGAGACCAAACGGCAACAACTCATCATGACGACACACGACCCGGAAGTTCTGAGCGGTGTGGATAGTGGTGGCTGGTCATCGCACCGGGAATACGAAAACAAAGCCATCGACATGCACGACAAGGCCGTCAAATGGTGACCGTCATTCCGTGGAAGCTGCGGACTGTGGACGAGCCACGATATGAACTCCCGCCGGAGTTCCAATGGATGCTGCCGGTGTCGGCTGGGAGGCATTTTATCATCCACGACCACGGTTCGGCCCCCAGTGATTTTCGTTTGTTCGAACATTGTGCGTCTCCAATCGAAGAAATGAAAATCGACGGCTATACGCGCTATCAGCGGACGCGATTTCACGACATGGGTTTGACCGAGTGGTGCGTGACACCTATCCGATCAAGGAGGACTTCTACTTCTTCAAGATCATCTATAAGATCGAGCGGATATCGCCGGGGCGCCACAGCACGACGTTCATGGCGCACAATTTCAAGAACACCGACGACCTCGTGGTCAAGGCCCACGAGATGATACAGGAGGCGTGCAATGACTGATGTGTTCGCCGACGTGTTCGGGCGCATGAAGCACACGAACTCACTCCTGAAAACCTTTGGATCGCCGCTCTTTTTGTATCTGCACGCGAACGGCGAAACATGCCCGCTCGTTCGTATCGTGGAGACGACGTTTGAGCCACCGCCGTTCATGGGTGGCCTGAAGCCACGCGAACGTGCTCGGATGATTTTCGTTGGGACGATAGATGAGGCTGAGCAGTTCGCGCACGCTTCGATGAGGGAGATGGTCGGTGCGTAAGAGCGAGCTTGCGGCCATCCGGGCTGCAAAATTTGAGGACTTGAACGTTCTTTTCAAAATGTTCGATATCCCGGCATACGCCTACTACAACGAGGGGAAGCCGAACAACGGTGCTGGATGCTGGCGCCCGTATCCTTTCCGCATCGACTCCATCGAGAAGATCAGTGATTCGACCGGCCAGCGGCCGGGTTCGTTGCGCGAGAAGATGACGACCATTCATATGTGCGCCAGTTTGGCCGAGCTTGAGGCCAAGGCGCACAAAATGATCGGCAAGAGTCAGACATGAACCGGTCGGAAATGAGCCGTCGAGCATGGAGGGCGCGTCGTGAACGCGAGGCTCTATTCGATGAACTGAACAGTCTGTTGAAGATGTTCGATCTGCCTCATCTTGTGGGCTACGGCGACGCGCGCCCGGTGGATCATGCCGAGTATCGGTTTCGACTCTACGAGGGCAAAATACCGTTCGCGGTTCATTATGCCCGCGATGCCGAGGGTCTCAGGGAAATCGTGAACCGGTTCATCACGGAGCGGACCTGTGGTTGACTGGGACGAGCAGGCCGAAGACGACGAGATCGCCAAGCTGAATGTCATCCTGAAGATGGCGGGCAAGGCCGGGCGCGTGTTTCGCAACCCGGACGGCCCCGGCTACATCTTTCGTGTCTGGTGGTGCACCGGCCCGGACACCGGGTTCGAGGAAGACGAACTCTATTCGGACGGCTACACCGAGGCTCGGCGCGCATGGCCGCGACTGGCGAGGCGGGTTCACCGGGTGGCCACCGCATACATGGATCGCCATGCCGGGCTCCGCGATGAGCACGCCATCGCGCTCTCCGATGGGCCGCCGAACGTCAAATGGTTCGCGCGCCATTGACCAAATATCCGCCGCCGCATCCCTTCGAATACAACGAGCAGCTTCAGGAGTTGCGGGCGCTGGCGAAAATGTTCGGGCTCAATTACATCATCGGGGCGCACACAACGTGGCCTACTCCCAACACATGGAAGCACAGCTTCTTCGCCGGTGACCTGAACAACTCGAAGCTGGCGGTGCTGACGTGGGACACCTTCGAGGGGCTCGCCGCCTACGTGAAGGCGCTGACCTCCGAAAAAAATCTGGATCGTTGACTAAATAGTATTTGACGGCGGGCTTAACCTCCGGCATAAAGAATCTACTATGACAAACGCACGCACCATTTTCGGAACCGCCAACGCGCCCTTCGGGCGCGATTGCGGCGATATGGGCGGTCGGGGCGAACGAGAACTTCGCGCCGGGATGGTTCGTCATGGTGATTCGACCAGCTTCTAACAGCTAGTCACTCCCCCAAAATCGAAACCGTTCCGGCGACCAGTGGCAATCCCACTGGCCGGACGATTGTCCAACTTCAAATGACAATGGAACCGTAGCTCAGTGGTAGAGCACCGGGTTGTCAGTCCGAAGGTCGCGGGTTCGAATCCCGTCGGTTTCGCCATTTGAAGTATTCCAAGGACTTTGAGCGGTTGTAGCTCAGTGGTAGAGCGACACGTTGCCAACGTGTAGGTCGCGGGTTCGAACCCCGCCAGCCGCTCCAAGTCCTTGGATGTAGACGAACGTCCGAGACAATACCCTCTATGGAGCGTTCGACTATGGGTAAGTCACTAGCCTTTCAAGCTGGGGTAGCGGGTTCGAGCCCCGCACGCTCTACCAATGGACCGTTCGTCTATGGGTAGGACACCACGTTCTCAGCGTGGGGGAAGGGGTTCAAGCCCCCTACGGTCTACCAACTACCCGGCTACGGCCGGTTTGAATTGGATACGCGGGCGTAACTCAGCGGTAGAGTGTCAGCCTTCCAAGCTGTTCGTCGCAGGTTCGATCCCTGTCGCCCGCTCCAATTCCTGTCCGTTTAACCGGACATCAGACCAAAATGTCCGTTTTACCGGACTCATACGGAGCGTTCGTCTATCGGTTAGGACTCTGCGCTTTCCGGCGCGGGAAGAGAGGTTCGATTCCTCTACGTTCCATTCAGTCGTTCAGAGGTTTGCCCCAGCGTTGGAAATTCTCGAACGCCGAACGATCTTCATAATCTTCTGCATCTTCCGGGTCAGGCATCCGGGTATGTTTCATGTTGGCCGGAGCCTCCGACATGAGCTTTTGCATCTGCGCATCCGGCTCACCGCCTTCGTAGCGAGACACACTGTGTCCGCCCGGATTGGCAAAATTCATGGCGAGGTGAGCACGGGCCATTCCATAGGAAGGAAACGGGCCGAAGCAACGGGCCGTGTCGCGCCAATCCCAGCGGTTTCCATAGTCATCTTCGAGCAGCGAATACCAGACGCCGGGTGCGGTCTCAACGAACTCGCACTCAAGTCCGGTGCTCTCATTCAGGATATTCATGGATTCGCGGATGTTCATGCGAGTATTTATGCTTTTGGTTGACGAAAGACCATTCGGTGGTAGCTTCTTCTTAGGCTCAAAAAGGAGTGGCACATGCAGTCGGAGATTTTTGCTCGGGTCGTTGAAGGCGAACCTTCCCTGCTGGAAGTCGCCGCGCGCATCGCTGACCTCTCCGATGAGGCCCTCGAACAGCTTCGGCAGGAAGCCATCCTGTTCGAGATGCCCTGCCATCCGGCGGTGAACTGACATGACTCATATTCGCTTCCTCGATTTCAAAGGGTCGCTCGAAGACCTTTCCCACACAGCCGCCTCGCACTACGACATCGACATGGACGAAGTGCAGAAGCGTCTCAACAAGGTGATCCGGGCCGAATTCAAGGCTATGGGTTTCGTTCTGCCCAAGGGCTCCGCGAAAGAGTCACCGATTTACGATCTCGTAATACAGGTGCGACTCTGATGGTGGACGCCAAATGGATCGTGTGGATCAACTTCGTGCGTGACGCCTACGCCGAAATCCACGACATCGTGCCTCGTCGAAACGCGACCGGCATCCTCGAACGCTATCTGCAAGACCCGCACAACGAGGCGAAGCTTCGTGGGCTGTTCAACTCGGCCACCGGCCACGAAGAGGCCGCCCGTCAGATCGGAGCCCCCAAATGAGCCGCCATCCGAACTCCGAGGGCTGCGCCCTGACCGGCGTGCAGGGCGCGGACCTGATCCGGCGCCCCGGCGACATGCAGCCCATCGGTGAAGTCTACAAGGGCCACGATGGCTGGAAGTCCTATGCGGGCTACAATCTCCCGACCGAATTCTGCGGGACGTGGGACCTGAAGGTTGACGCCATCGCCGCCATCAACAATGCCGACCGGCTTCACAACCGGGGCAGCTATGTTGGGCCTATTTAGAAATCGGTCGCGCCTGCTGGCCGACCGTATCGAAAACCTGTTCCGCTGGTGGCCGAGGGCCGCCGACGGCGAGTATGTCATATCGGCGGGGGACATGTTCCTGACGCCGACCGGCTGGTCATGGGATCGACCGGACGCGATGGTGTTCCGAAGCTACGTTGATGCGGAGAAGGTTCGCCTGAAACTTCTCAGGCGAGATGACAAGCTAGACGGTCTGTTCTCGGTGCGGTTCTATCTGAAGGAGAAGTCATGAGCTACGAACTGCGCCCCACGGGCAAGCGCATCCGCTTCTTGGAAGTGGCCATCGGCAACCCGTTCGCAGCCCACGGCGCGATCTGGGTGCGCACGAGCTATCAGGCCGCGACCAAGCTGGCCTACAGTGGGCTACAAGGCGGCAAGCTGCTGCAACTTCACCATCGACGAGTGCGACGAGTGGGTGGAGTTCGTCAACGTCATCATCGACGGCAACGAGGTGGGCGAGCAATATGGCCCGACCCTGAACCCCGATATCGTCGCGACCCTGCCCGCGCTGTGACCATCAAGCGCCGACAATGGCACCTGTTGCCCGCCAAGTATCACGACACACTGTTCAAGGTGGAGAGCGTGATCTTCGATGGCGACATGCAGAACGGCCCCGACACCATCGGTTATGTCGCGGGGATACGGATCACGGTTCGTGAGACCGACTACAACGCGCGTCGGGGCAGTTGCATCCGGCGCATGTTCTTTCCCGACTGGTCGGCGAAATATGAAATGGAACGCGAGCGCGACGATGGCTACGGCACTCGTTGGCGGCGGATCAATGTCAGCTATCTGGCGACGGACGAATCTATCGTCTTGCGGGACCTGACCTTCGCCAAAATGTCGGCGGAACTGGCTGAACTGGCATGAGAAAGTCCCGCGCCAAGCAGGCGGCTCCAAGCCTCTATCCCGAGAATGTTCCGGGCTACCGCAAACCGACGCCCGTCTTCAAAACGATCAAGGGTGTGCCGGTCGATTTTGTGTTCGAGTTCTGCCAGACGGTGATGACTCGCGGCTCAATCGACCCGGTCTCCGGCGAGGATCGTCACCGCATGTTGATTGATCCGCACCTCTTCACGGTCGGTGGAATCCTGTTCACTGCATTCTATAGCGAGTCGCGCCGGTTCAGAAACTTCACGCTTCTCCATCTCTCTGCCAATGAGTGGACGTGTGAACTGGAACTTCAACACTGGATGATGGGCGGCGAGGATTGCTTCAAGCTGTGGAACAAATACTACACCGTCCATGATTATACCATGGTCGCCAAGCACGCATGGTTGCGCGACGTAACCATCGCGCGTATGCTGACCGACGAATGGAGGTAGGCGATGGCGCAGGACCCTAATCAGGACGTGAGCAACGACGACATCCTAGCGATGCTGGGTGGCGAACTGCTGCCGTCGGATATCGTCGCGCGTCGGGCCGAGAAAAAGCGTCAGAAGGCCATCGGCCGCCGCCAGCGTGAGATCGAGGCCGAGCTTGAGAAGTTCTCCACCGGCAAGCTGCTGAAGATGCGGCATGGCAACGACGATGTCGTCTTCCATGACGGCGAGGAATATCGCCGGGGTCGAGGCGGGGACTATTGCTCCGAGGCCGCCACTCAAGCCGAATACGACGAGCAGCTTGCTCGACGCAACGCGCTCTATGCTGTGCTCTCGCGTCGGCCACACGTTCCCAACAAGATCGAGGGGCACCAAGCCCGCAAGGAAGCAGCCACGCAGCACCACGGCCCCAAGAAGGCCGGTGGCCGTCGCAAGCGGTTCGGTGCAGACGCAACGCCTGTGAAGAAGAGCGCCCGGCGTCTCGAACAGGAAGAGCGCAAGTTCGAGGCGTGGTTCGCCGAAGAGTGCAAGAAGAGTCCGTGGATGGCCCGCAATCCGAATGGCTGGAAGCGGATGTTCATGAGCCGCTATGTCTGACTATCATCCGCTCGACAAAGAGCTTCCCTCGACTGACGTGACGAACGACGAGTTGATGAAAATCCTCGCGGGCGAAATGCTGCCTCGGGACGTGCACTGGAAACGGCGAGACGCCGAACGAAAGAAAATTCACGACGCCGCGTGGGCTGACCTTGCTGGCTATGTCAAGACTATCGACACTCGCTCGCTCCTGCGAGCCCATCGGGATGGCGCCATCCAAGGTTATGCACACATCGGCATCCTCTATGAGGTGAGCTACACCGAGCGGGTCGAGAAGATCATGCGCGCCGAACTGGCTACGCGGGAGCACATTCCGAACAAGGCTGAAGCCAAGGCCAAGCGCCGGGCGGCGGCCACGAAGCACCACGGCCCAAAGAAACGCGCATGACGGTGCCCGCTGTCTCCACACCGATGACGCCCGCCCAGCACGCTCACATCAAAAAAATGTGGGCAAAGATTTTGCTGAACAGCAACTATCGAGCGATGGGGAATAAGCCCACAACGTTTACGCAGCTTTACGGCAGTGGCTTTGGACCCACCATCGACAACCGCCCCGACGTGATGGAATACACCAACGAGACCGGCTACTCCATGTTCATCCTCAAGGCCGAGGCCGACGTTCCGTCACCCCGCGCGCAGGAAGCCTTGGACTGGCTCGAAAAGAGCGGCTTGACTCATACGCGGCAAGACCAAATCATTCGCAATTGCGTCTGGGTGGCTTTCGGTAGACGAGAAGACGCGGCTCTGTTCAAACTGTTCTGGCTCTGAGGGAGAAAAATATCCGATGCGAGATCGCGGCCTCATTCATTTCAACCATCTGCCTTTGCTCAGCGCGTGGGCGCAGGAACGCGGATGGAAGGAAGAGCCGGTCAAAGACCTCTACGAAGTTCTGCGGTTGCGGAACGGCAAGCAATGCGCCATCTTCCACAAGAAGCACGCCGCGCATGAGCATGTGACCGTGTGGGGCGACAGCGAGAAACTCGGCCGCCAGTTCATTCGTTGGCTGGCCGAACAGCCGGTCCAGCAGGAAGCTGTTTCGTAAACGATATTGACGACCAATGCGGTCGTGCGTAGGTTGATTCCATGAGCGACCTGAACGACCGCATCCACGGCTGGTTGGACGACCACGAACTTCTGAAGTTCCTGTTGGTGATGTGCATCGCCATGGGCCTCAGCGTCTTCGAAACGTCGTGGATGATCCAGCACGCCAGATGGGCGCTGATCGTCTACCTTCTGTTCACCGGCTGGTTCATGATCTCGCGCCTCATCTACCTCCGCAAAGGCGGGGCGTTGTGACGATCACGTCTGATGAGATTCGGACACTCTGCCGCCGGGCGAAAGATACCGGCTTCAGGTCAGGGCGCTTCCACTCCTTGACCCTGAACTCCGGCTTGACCCTGCGTATCTACTGCACCGAAGAGCGCAACTACGATGAACGCTCGACGATCATCGAAGGCCCAGACCAACTGTGGTTCCTCGTCGTCAAGAAGTGGAATTTTTCGTTCGACGAGTTGCGATACATCAGCACCGAACGCGAACTGGTTTTCATGATGGCGCCCGAGACCATCGCCTTTGAAATTCGTGGCGACCAGACACAGTTTTTGCAGGACATGGCGCTGTGCCGACTGTTCGACGATTTGATTTCCAACGATGATGTGAGGATGGCGGCATGAAGCTGGTTGTTGGCGCACTGACGCCGCGCGATGACGGGCGGTTTTATATCCCGCTCGTGGTCATGGAACCCCGCGACACTTCGCCGATCCTCGCCCGCGTGGCATCGGACGCCTTTGGTGGTGACGCCGAAGCTGCGACCGCCTTCGCCCAACAACTGGCTGACTGCTACAACGCCTTCCATGGATAACTTCCGCATCGACATCACGGGTGAGGGCGTGAAGACCATGGAGTCCGCCATGGTCATCGCCTTCGGTGGCGGGCATGACGACCGCAAGCCGAGAACGGCTGAAGCCTACGCCATCGACCCCGAAAAGGGCCTGATCTTTTTCTGGACGGCCGGGCTCGACAAGAACATCGTGAAGCTCCCATTCAAGCTCGACGCCATCGGTGCGGCCGACTTCGCGCGCCGCTGGCTGGCCGAGCAGGACTACGGTCGAGAGCCGGATCACGACGGCTCGAACGGGAAGGGCTGGCGGCTCTACAACAATTCGTGGAGCCGGGTCGAAGGTTACAGCGGCAGCATCGTGGCTATTCTGCCCAACTGGGCATGGTATGGTAAATAGCGTCATGAAGACGCTCAAAATGTATTTCGCTCTGCTGATCGCCGCCATCACTGGCAAGATGAGCTAGTAGTCGATCTATTTGGTTGACCAAGTAGAAAAAGATCGTATGCTCTGAGGAAGTAAACTCGGAGGCCACTACCTTGTCCGCACCGCAGCTAAAGACCGTCGCCGTGTATCCCGGCTGGACGACGCCCCTATTCATGTGCGGCATGGGCGGTCTCGGCGGTGCGACCGTCGGCTTCCTGACCACCACGAACGCCACGGCTCGATGGATCGAGTTGGTGTTCATGGTCATCACCCTGATCGCCGCCGTTGTCCCGACCGTTGTCCGTCTGCGTTTCCGCAAGGAAGCGCGCGCACAGTTCGCCGCGACCGGCGGCGACCCCACCACGCTGCACTTCCTCTAGGAGGGCCACATGGGTTACGCTATCAACTTCTTCGGCTGGAATAACACCGACAACCACGACAAGGTCTGGGGCTACGTCACCATCGGCGAAGGCACGTCGGCTGAACTATACAATTTCTGGGGCAAGCGCGGGAAGCGTCTGGCCTTCAAGAAATATCCGACCGGCTATTCGTCGGCCATGGAGCTTCGCAAGCTGGCCGAGAAAAAGGAAGACAAGGGCTACCGGCCCTATCCCGTCTCCGACATCGAGGAAGTGTGCGAGGGCTTCATCGAGCAGTTCGAGAAGGAACTCACGCTCGCCAAGCTGTTCAACAACTTCCGTGGCCGCCAGATCGCAGACGCATACGACTGATGGGCGGGCGCGAGGCTTGGCAGGTTTCCCAACCGTTCGCCCACCTTGGGGTGTTCTCTGAACGCCCCAAGATCGGGTCGCGCACCGGCGCCGGGGACGAGCACCACTATCTCTGGCACATTCGCAAGCACGGTCTCGCCGTCGCCTACGCGAACATGTCCAACGTGGTCGCCAAGGATATCTTCGGTCGCATCGACCGGGGCGAGGTGCGCGAAGAGCGCAACCGGTTCGCGCTGGACCTGATTAAGGCGAAGCCGCGCTGGTGCGCCTGCAACGCCCTGTATCTGTGGACGCCACGCGGCAACCCGCGCGATCCCAAGGGCACCTATCTGCTGCCGCAGACCCACGAGGACGCCGCCGTTCTGTTGATCTACCTGCGGGAGACCGATCCGAAGGTATGGCACGAAGATCGCATCGGGGAGCCGCATTTCAATTCCTTGGTCTAGTGTTTCGTGCTAAATGCTTTCGTGATGCGTATCTTCTGCTACCCCCGCGACCGGCACGACCAGCAACACGATAATTTCGTGGTTGAGGGACCGTGGGCGGAAGTCGAGCGCATCCTTCTTTGGACGAAGGCAAATAGTTCTCCCTACTACGAGACCTACTTCACTCCCTCCGGCGACACGCCTCCGTTGGAAGTCCGCTACTGCATTAAGTTCAAGGATGAGCGTGACGCCATTTTCTTCAAGATGATGTGGTATGGTTTCGCGGAAGCTGCCTGATCGTTTCCTGAAGCCAGAATGGCGCTTCGAAGAAGGCAATAAGATGCCGGATGTTTGGGACGAACCTCCCAAGGATCGCGGCCTTTGCTACTTGGAGCCCGAAGTGGCCGAGTGGTGCCGCGCGACGTTCGCGAAGACACCATCAGTCTGGTTCCTCGATCTCACCGACTACGACAAATGGGTGCAAGAGTGGCGGATCGACTTCCGCAGCGAGGGTGATGCGCTTGCATTCAAACTGCGATGGAGCGATTGGCGCCGATAAATATCGGATGCCGACGTTGCTGGAACTCTTTGATGTGAATGAAGCCGTCCGGGGCGGTGTGCTTTATCACGGCACCGATCCCGACAACGCCGTTCAGATTATGGCCGCCGACCGCATCAACGGTTCCACCCCACACAACGCCAAACCCCTGCGGGTGGTCAACGGCGTGAACAAGCTGGTGCCGCTCGGCTTCCGTCAGCACGAGATTGAACGGTTCGACAACGTCTATGGCGTGTCGCTAACCCGCGACCCCAACTTCGCCCGGCGCTGGAAGAGTGGACAAGGCGTGGTGCTGGTGCTCGATGAGCAAAAGCTTCGTCAAAAATTTCGCATGATGCCGGTCAACTACTATGGCGACCGGACTGAGTCCGAAGAGTTCGTGGTGGGCGCGATTCAACCGCTGTCGCGCTATCTCGTGGCTATCGAAGTCGCGGAAGGCGTCATGCAAGAGATGGTCGAAGAAGACGAAGTGTATGCGCCCGGCGACGGCCGTTACGAACTCATCACGAACCATCCGTTGCTCCGCGTGAACGGAGTCCGGTGGCACCCCATGACTGGAAAAATCCAGAAGGTCGCTTAGCCTATTCGAGAACGAAGATGTCCGAACCCGACGAACTGTCGGGCGTGCCGTCCCATTCAGCGAAGTTGCTGCAAGCCAGCCACAAAATTTTGTCAGCAATCTCTTCGTCGCTCAGTGCTTCGAGTTCTTCGGGCTCCCATGCGCCGTAGCCTTGAAGGCAGTCGATAGCCTTCTGGCGGTCAACGGTGAAGTTCAGCTTCTTGCGCCAGTATTCGACCGCTTGGTCTTTGGCGCCGCCGCCCGCGCCGCAATCCTGCACGCATTCTTCCGGCAGGTCGTCGATGCTCAGATCGTAACTGACGTGCAAGCCACCGCCGTTCTCTTCTTCGAGGGGCTCACCGGGCATTGCATCACCGCGCATGGCTTCACCACCGAAGCAGAACACGGCATAACCAGTCGGCTCCTTGTTGTAGTAGAGGGCCATCATCAGGGCGTCCTTACCAGCCGGACCAGCGGGCTTCACGATTTCACCAGTGGGATCGAAGCGGATATAGTAGGTGGTCTTCTTCGGCATGATCGAAATCTTGTCGCTGACCTTGTGCCACTCGCCGTAGGGCAGGACGGTTCCGTCCTTCTGCTTGTAGCCAGCCGGATCGGCGGCTTCGTCAACCTCGGGGGCGGGCGAAGCCTTTCGTGCGATGCTGTGGCCAGCGTCCCAATCATAAGCTTCGGGGCTACCCGACTTATGGGGATTTTCCCACCACTTCACACCAGCATGGTGGGCATCGTGCCCGGCGCGGTGATTGGGGGTCGCATCCACATCTTCGGTCACTTCCGGCTCGCCGGTCGAATCCTTGTGGCAGATATAGTCGATCACGTCGCCGCCGGAAGCAGTGCCGCCATGTAGATCGTAGCTCCATGTGAAGCGCGGGTCTTCGCCCTCGCCGTCTTCATGGCGGGCCACGTCCACGACGTAGTAGGGAGCGATCTTGGCTTGCCATGCGTCGGCCGCAGCCTTCTCTTCGGGTTCGAGACCGGAATCGTCGCCGTTGACCAGATAGCTCGCCCAGTAGGCCGGGCCGGTGACGCGCTCAACGTCGATGCCTTCGTTCAAAGCCTTGGCTTCGGCCTTTTGATGTTCGCTGAACATTTTGTCGAGGTGATAATCGAAGCCTTCTTCCTCGACTTCGGGTTCATGCATCTCGAACTGATCCATGTATTCGTCGTGGCCCTTGATGCAGGCCGGGCAGGTCACGTCGTTGATCTCTGCGGTGCAGTTCTCATGATCGACCGGGGCGCCGCATTCACTGCCGCCACGCGGGCGCAGGAGATGGACAACTTCTCCGATTTCTTCATCGACCATCGGTCCACGCGGCGAGATCATGCCGTTGCGGCCTGCATCCATGTCGGCGAAAAATTGGTCAACGTGCGCTTGCTGCTCGGGGTCCAGATCGACCGGCTCGTTGAGTTCATCGTAAGCCGTGCCGTTGCGCAGCGAGGCGATGAAATCCTGCACGCCTTCTGCCGGGCCGCCACCAGCCTTATAGCCCGCGAGCGCTTCTTGTTCTTCTTCCGAGAACGGCGGTTCACCGGCCGTCCAAGCCGCGTTCATCTTGCCACCCTCATCCAGTTCCGGCGCCACGAGCACGTCTTCGGGGAGATTCTCGCCGTAAGCCTTTTGGTTCGCCAGTTCTTCGGTCGGCTCGGAGCCTTGGCCCACAATGTGCCCGTTGATCGACCGCGTCCAGAACCACTGGCCCGTGCCCATCGGGTCTTTGTCCTGATACACGTTGACGCTGTCCAAACCGGGTTCTCCACCCCACGCCTCGTTGACGTTCCCCCAACGAGAGAAGTTCTTCACCGGCGAGCCAGCGTCTTCGTTCAGCATTTGCGGGGCAGTCTCTTCGGACTTGCCGTTCGCAAGGTCAATCAGGCGGCGCATATAGTCGGACAGGCTCATGGTGGGCTCCAAAATCTCACAGTATTTATTCGCGTGCACGATGTTGTGAGTTTCGGTTCTCTCCGGCCTTCTTGGGCTCTATCCGCCCTCTAAATATTTCCCATGGACATGAACATTATGACCGTCACACTCAACCTGCGTGATGCGGCTGAAGCACGGTATATCGAGACGTATTTCGGCAACCATGCCGACAGCATCGAGAGCTACAAATTCACCGATGATGACTCGCAAGTCACGGTGACTTTCAAGTGGCGCTCGCACGCCAATCGTTTCCTGCAATGGCTGATGCCGGAAACGCCGCTGGTGGTGAAAGAGAAGGAAGTCGTGAAGGAAGTCGTGCTGCCGGTTTGCCCGGTTCCGCTTCCGCCGGTTCCGCATCCGGTTGTCGTTCCGGTGATCCCGAAGAAGCACAAGAACTGGCTGCAAGTTCTGCGGGACGCCCTGTCCTAACCTTCGGCGAAGGCCATGTAGAAAAGCATCCGGTGGCGTTCGTGCCGAAACGCGAACGCCCTCGTATGCACTCTCGACGACCATAAATCGCCGAAGCGGTTCGGCTCCTTGTGGCCAAACGTCGAGGCACACCACTCACGCATCTCGCGATACCGTTCGATGTCGAGCGCGTTCGGATCGGTCGGCCACAGGCAATGTGGCTGCATCATCGGGTTGGCGAACTCGGGCTTCTTCGTCGTCCAGAATTCACCCACGGAAGGCCATCACGAACATGGTCATGTCTTCCTCGCGCCGGAACGAGAAATCGTCGTTGCGGACGAACCACATGCCGCCTAATTCAGGCATCCGCCCACCCGGCCCGAAAGTGGCCCGGCAATAGGCCACCATATCCCGATGCTCTTCGGCGGAAAGCATCCGGTTGGGATGGACGCGGTGGCGGTATATCTCGCCCGATTTCTCGTAATGCGGATATAGGCGCCACTCAACGGGTGGCGGGGTGCGAGGCACCGGGATGAAACTCGAAAACACGATAGGTCTCATCTGGGCGGCGGACGCTTGATGACCTTCAGCAGGGCTTCGGCCGTGCGCACTTGGCTGGCCGCGTTGTTCCACGCGACACGCAGGTCATTCTTGGTCAAGGGAAGCGGCTCGCTGCGCTGACCGTTCTCGACTTCCTTGTAATAGGTCTCAAGATCGGAGGCGCGCTTGGCCATGTGGTCGATGCCGGACTGCACCAACGCTTCGAGAGCCGCATAGTCCACGTAGCCGAGTTCGAGCCGGATCACCAACGCCTTGTGGTCGTCGGTGAGTTGGTCGGAGATCGTGTTGATCGCCTGCACCACGGGCATGAACTTCTCTTCGGCGTCGGACATAAGGGTCTCCTTCCCCGACAGTCTACTTGAATTTCAGATTTCGTCAACCAGAACGAATAAATACCCGATGCCTGAGATTCGCAAATACATGGACCTGCTTTCGGAAGCGATGCTGACCGAATTGAACTGGCAGGACAAGTCGCCTCTGGCCCCGGTGCTTGCGAAATATCCCGGCAAATTCATCCACTTCAGCCAGATCAACAAGCTCGGCATCAATCCGAAAAAGAGCCACAGCGATCCGCACGGCATCTATTTCTATCCGACCGATTGGCTACGCACTACCGAATACGACCGAGTGCAACACGGTAACCAATACGGTCTAGACTGGCCCTATTACTTCATCGCGGATGTGAACTGGTCGTCGCCGGGAATCGTGCTCTCGAAGTTCTCGGCCGCTGATCTCAAGACTGTCGCTGAACGCAACGGGTGGGCTAAGCTCCTGCAAGAGTATCTTGCGAACGGCACCATCACTGTCGGGGCCGATAGCCGAAAGGTCACCCTCCCCCACTATGCCAAGGAGGACCAACCGGGAAGCATTCTCTGGCATCTGTGCGACGCGATCCAGAAGGAACGCCTAATGACGTGGGGACAAATGCTCAAGGGCATCGCCTACATCTATGACGACGGCAATGCGATCATCCATTCCAACGAGCCCGCACAGCTTCTCGTCCTCCTGCCGAACGCCATCAAGGTGATCGACAGCGGCAAGAACCAGAACGTCAGTTACCGCAACACAGAAGACTGGGCGCATTGGAGCCACGCGATCAAGACCCTATTCGAGACCGTGGCCGCGAACTATGACGGCAATCTCGTTTGGAAGAACAAGCGCCCGAAGGTCTATTTCTCAGTGGGTGAGAAAAACTTCGAGTTGGAATTCTACGAGAAGTGGGGTATGTCTCTATATCTCCACTTCACCTATGGCCGCGCCAAGGGTTATCGGAAGATCGAATCCACCGATCTCCGCAACCTCTCGGCCGAAGACCTGCTGGCCAAAATCGAAGCCTACATCAATGAGATCGTCGAGTTCGACTCCGATCTCCTGTTCCAACCGTTGATCCCCGAGGATCGCGCCCACCTGTTCGTCGAAGGCAAAATCTTCGACAACCTCGACGATGTGGTCTGGGAAACCGAGATCAACAACGACGACGACAAGTATGCGAAGATTCTGACCTACGGGACCTATTCCAATGTCGCGGACGGCATCTCCGTCGAGCCGACCGTTCGGATGACGATCTACCACGACCACTTCACGATTGGACTGAACCTGAACGTCAATGGGCAACTGTTGTGCACGGCGCAGGTCCAGCAAGATTTCCACTACGCACCCGACTGCATCGAGCCGTTGTTCGACGCGCTGGCCAAGGGCCTCGGGCATGTGGAAGACATTTACGTGAAGCAACCGGACGACAATTACTACCGCCCGAAATTCGATGACACTGCACAGTGGAGCCAATTTCTTGGGTTCACACTATCCAACTGCGGACTGTCGTTCGGTGGAAGGCTTGAGCGATTTTTCGCTAAACAGATAGAAGCTTACGAGCAAAGTGACAAAGAAGACCTTGCTTACTATACTCGCAAGGTGATGAGAAAGATTTGATGAAGATCACGGAACTTTTTGAAGCAAAGAAGGATTTCGAGACGCTGTATTGCAGCCGGAAACTCCTGAACGGCGAAGACATTGTCAAGTGGGCCAAAGAGCAAGGTTTCAAGAAGGTTCTTGAGCCGAGCGATATGCACGTCACCGTTGCCTATTCCAAGGAACCCATCGACTGGACGGAAATGACCGACAGCTTTGACACTGTCGTGTCTCGCAAGGATGGGAAGAAGGACAAGACCAAGCGTGCAGTCAAGGCGTTCGGTGAGAAGGGCGAAGCCATCGTGCTCACCTTCGAATGCGAAGACCTCAAGGCCCGCTGGAAGGAATTCATCGACGACTTCGGCGCCTCGTGGGATCACGACGGCTACCACCCGCACGTCACCATCACCTACGACGGTTTGCCCAAAGACTTGAAACTCGAAGACATCGAGCCCTACGAGGGTGAGCTTCGTTTCGGACCCGAAAAATTGGAGCCGGTGAACACGAAGTGGAAGTCGAGCGTCAAGGAAAAGAAGGTCAACGAATCCGCGCTCTATTTCGTCCAGCCGGACGGCAAGTGGAAGCAGGGTGGCGATGGCCGCAGCAAGGGCCGCACGAAGGCTGAAGTTGAAGGGCTAGGAGGTGAGATCGTTGAGTCTCACGCCACCTTTCTCGACGCAACTCCCCAGAACATAAAGCGCGCCCGCGATTTCGTTCTGACGAAATGGAAGGAGCGTGCGGCCGAGCTTGGACGACCCGAACCGGCCGATCTGAGTTCATCCTGCAAATTCTCGTCGCTGTTCGTTCAAAAGATTTTCGGCGGGAAAATCATGGGCAATGCCGACCATCAATTCGTGCGGCTGAATGGCAAGGTCATCGACCTGAATATCGACGCAGCGGATGTGCGTGAATTCGGTGCGTCGGCGCACCACCATGATCCGATCTTCTGGCACAAGAATCCCGAGCACAAAGAGTCGATGCGGTCTTGTGAGTCTCGCGTGGATGCGTGGGTGAACGAGTTCCGTTCGACGGAAAATCTCACCGAGTCGTATAGCCAAGCTCGCCTCATCAGCCTTGCCGAACCGCACGAGAACAACATCTTCGACGAAGACGATCCGCTTGGTGGCGCTGCCTCCGAGTGGACATGGCGTTATGTGAAAGATTTCCCGATCTACTATCTCCTTGAGAAGATGGGCAAGGACGAGTTCACCGGCGTCGAGATGCATGACTATCACGACGAACTGTTCGACGGCAGCAAGATCAGGGAGCCGATCACGCTCGTGGAGCGGGACGGCGTGATCGGTCTCTGGGACGGGTGGCATCGGGTTTCCGCATCTATCGAGATCGGCCGAGCGACGCTTCCAGCCATTATCGGAACCAATCGCGTGGGGCCTGTCGAAGAAGATTTCCACCTCCAAGATGTTGGAGACGTGGACCAGTTCTACAACGTATTCAAAACGAGCTACGAGGATCAGACCGGTGCCTCGTGGAGCGAAGACAAGCTCCTGTCGCGCGCCCGGAACTGGACCTTCTATGGTGACGAGCAGGGCTTCGTGGCTGTGCGCGTCCAAGGCTCCGGTATGAAGAAACTCGTGGCGGTCGCGGGTGATCCCCGCTCTATCGTTAAGGGCCTGAACGAGCTTCAAGCCAGTGGTGGGCCGATCTGGGGCGCCGTGAGTGCACCTCTGGCCCTGATGGCAAAGAAGCGTGGCATGATCGTGCCCCATCTGATCCCCGGCGGACCCTTTTTCATCAAGGTGCTGGCGAAGACCATTCCCCCGGCGGTTTTCGGTGGCCACGAACCGCAGGTTACCAAGGATGGCGGGCTGGTGTTCAGCTACGAGGACGTGGGCGAGACGACGAAATACATCGTTGGAAACAAAGAGTATTTTAAGACCATGCTGTCGCTTCCGCACGTCATGCATCAGCTTCAGAAGGTCCCCGGTCTAGAACGCTTCCTGAAAATGCTCGGCGCTGGTTGATTCTGGTTGACCAAATTAAGCAAATCGCCCATCGTTGGACATGGTTGGATTATACTGGTGGAATGACCACCCGAGAACCGTGGCAGAAGTGATGACTGAGCAGAAAATCGCAGACCGCGCGTTCGGTGGCATCCGGCCCGTTATTCATGAAGGGGAGAGCGTTTGGCCACCTCGGCGGAAGCCGGGTTGGAGTGCGATGGCGATCATCAAGCGCATCCAAGCGTTCATCACCGGCGGCCAACTGGTCTGGCTTCGTGACCACGATGAAATCCAATCTCTGGCGGTGGCGAACCTCGCCCGCGACGGCAAGCTCTACAGCGCCCGTTTCTGGCCGGGCTTCCGTGCGCTGCGCCTGAACGAGAATGGCACCGTGGTCTGCCTCGACAACGAAAACGGAAAATATACACGGAACTGGGTGGCCACGGACGAATCCAAGATGATCTTCATGGCCATCCAAAACAGCGAGGTTTATGCCGAGCCGCTGAAAGACCACAACGATCAAGAGGCCGCAGCATGAACCGGATCATCATCAACGGCGTCGAGATCGTCTCGTCCAGCGGGAACGTGGACATCGTTGGCGGCCGGGTCGTCATCGACGGGGTCACCCAGTCGGTGGACATTTCGTCCGGCGCGGAAATTCGCGTGACGGAAGGCTCGATCAATAACCTGACCACCGATAGGTCGGTGCGCTGCCTAAACGTCGGCGGCAACGTCGAAGCGGGCGGCTCGGTGAACTGCGACAGGATCACGGGCAGCGTCCGGGCCGGTGGCTCGGTGAACTGCGACGACATCGGTGGCGACGTGCGAGCCGGTGGTTCCGTCAACTGCGACGACATCGGTGGGTCGGTCACCGCAAGCGTGGTCAAGCGGGGATGAGCGTCACCCAACCGGAATTTCGCGTTGGTGACACTCGTATTTCTTTCCTCTTCGACCGGGCACATGGTGTCATCCACAAACTGCCGGGCGTCGTCGCTGCGCAACGCGGACTTCTGAGCAGCGTCCATCACCACAACAAGCCGGGCGGGGAACCCGATCTGGTCATCAACGAGTTCGTCACTTCCGTGCTGCGGCACGAGGAAAGTGATCTCACGGATGGGCGGTTCAAAAAGTTTTCGGACACGAACTTCACGCTGAAGAACGATGTCTGCATCAACTATCTCGCGCTGACTTCTGAAATGCTGGACTGGCTTTCTGAGAACACACTGTGTCGGTGGGGTGTGCGAAATATCCATCATCACAACGCAGATCGGTCGGAAACCGACAAGCGCGAGATCGTTCGAAAGACGTATCTGAGCTTCGAGCGTGCCAAGGACGCTATTCACTTCAAACTGAGGTGGGTCGGGTAGCATTATTGTTGACGATTCCCACTTCCGGGTTACCTTCAGCTAACAAAACGGCACAGAAGGAGAATCGTCTTGGGCGTCTACAACTATCTGCTCACCACGAAGACCATCCGCGTTAAGACGGACGAAGGTCGCGAGACGATCAACCTGATGTGCTACGTCAGCAAGCAGTCCTCGTGGGAGACGCCCGCGTGGGAGACTGCACTTCTCAGCCGCATGGAATACGTGTGGGCTCAGCGCGAATACCCGAAATATGTGACCGGCGACGACACCGGGCCGGGCTGGTCCGTCTACGAAGAAATCCGGTCCGCCTCGTTCACCGACGACTATCCCTCGACCCGCATCTTTGCCGGGTATCTGCGGGCTGGCTCCGGCAAGATGCTGCACTTCGAAAAGTGGAAGCGCGTGCGTGTCGCCGTTGAGGCCAAGCGCGGCGATGACGGCCACTATGCCGCTCAACGCGAAGTCCAAGACAAGCTGCGCGAAAGCGGTCTGATGGGCGGCGAGTGGATGACCAGCCGGTTCACCGACCGCGAAGGTAAGGTGTTCATCTAAATCTACGCCAAGGATGACGCCGACATCACCCGCGCCAAGCTCGTTCTCGCTGGCGAACACACGTTCGTCCCCGAGTAAAAACGTCGCACCTCTAGGATGCAGAAGGCCCCGGAAACGGGGCCTTTTCATGTCTGCCCACTTTGCGGGCACTTGCTGCCCTTCACGATTAGAAAAATCGGTATGGTCGTCAATTTTTCGTGCGCCAAATCTCGTTAACCAAACTTGCAACGACCCCCGTTATCGTGCGAGGATAAATCATTATAGTAAGGTATTAGTTACCGGAGGTTCTTCAAGTGCGTTCCAATCTAGCCGATATTTTCAAAGAGAACTTCACCAAGTCCAAAGTTGAGATGATGGAGTTGGAGGATTATCTCGAACTTTGCAAAACCGACAAGCTGGCATATGCAACCTCCGCTGAACGGATGGTCCACGCGATTGGCGAGCCCAAGCGTCTCGATACTGCCAGCGATCCCCGCCTTTCTCGGATTTTCCTGAATAGAACTTTGAAGGTCTACCCGGCTTTCAAGGATTTCTACGGCATGGAAGATACCATTGAACGGGTGGTGTCTTTCTTCCGCCACGCGGCCCAAGGTTTGGAAGAGCGCAAGCAAGTGCTCTACTTGCTGGGTCCGGTGGGCGGCGGCAAGTCGTCCATGGCCGAGCGCCTGAAGGAACTGATGGAGGCATACCCCATCTACGTTCTGTGCGCCGGTGATGAAATGAGCCCGGTCTTCGAGACGCCGCTCGGCCTGTTCCCGGCGGCGAAGTATGCGGAACTGATGAAGGACCGCTACGGCATCGACAAGCGTTACCTGAACACGATCCTCAGCCCGTGGGCGGTCAAGCGCCTGCGCAGCTTCGACGGCGACATTTCGCAATTCAAGGTGGCCAAGGTGTGGCCGTCGCGTCTGGAACAAATCGCCATCTGCAAGACCGAGCCGGGCGACGAGAACAACCAAGACATTTCCTGCCTCGTGGGCAAGACCGACATCCGCCAACTGGAACACTTCAGCCAGAATGACCCGGACGCCTACTCGTTCTCCGGTGCGCTGTGCCGGGGCAACCAAGGCATGATGGAATTCGTCGAGATGTTCAAGGCGCCGATCAAGGTGCTGCACCCGCTGCTCACCGCGACGCAAGAAG
>Ga0105248_10000297_pt1 | contig 59111 bp, 52 predicted proteins | sample KBSS34metaG_FD_81524 | JGI IMG/M metagenome (GOLD analysis project Ga0105248, IMG submission 81524) | Switchgrass rhizosphere microbial communities from Kellogg Biological Station, Michigan, USA - KBS S3-4 metaG | ecosystem: Host-associated > Plants > Roots > Rhizosphere > Soil | place... | reverse complement strand
TGCTCACCTCGCTGTGGGCCGAAAAGTTCGACCATGCTGCGGCCGTCACCAATTTCGTGGTCATGCCGCTCACGTTGCTGTCGGGCACCTTCTATTCGGTCGACCGGCTCGCGCCCGTGTTCCGCACGATCAGCCACGGCAATCCGATCTTCTATATCATCTCGGGCTTCCGCTACGGCTTCGTCGGCGTCGCCGATTCGCCGGTGTTCACTGGCGGGGTCGCGGTGTTCGTGCTCGACATCGCGATGGGCGTGCTGTGCTATTGGCTGCTGCGCACGGGGTGGCGGATCAAAAGCTAGGGGACAGCGTCGGTGCGATCTGCGTCCGACGTCCTGGCCGTCCACGAAAGCAGGCGGACCAAGACCAGGATCAGCGTTGAAGCGCAATGCGCTCGAGATCGCGACCGACGATGATCTCTCCCTTGTAGATTCGCCCGATCCGCCGCCTGAGCTTGGCCGCAATCGCGGGATCGTCGGGCACGACAAGGTGCGTCAGGACGAGCTTTTTCACTCCGGCCGATAGGGCAAGCCGGGCTACGTTTTCGGGTGTCAAATGCTCCTGGTTCATGTGCTCGGCAAGTTGGGCGGCAACGCTGCCGGCTGCGACTGGCGATGCGCCGGGTCGGGCCTGGGGTGCGACATACACTTCGCTGACGAGCACGTCGGCACCCTTGGCGAATAGCGCGAGCGCGTCGCTCGGCCCAGTGTCGCCGGTGATCACGATCGCGCCCGCCGCCGTCTCGAACCTGTAGGCGAGCGACAGGTCGCGCGCGCCTGTGCGACCGGTCGAAGCGTGGCCGAAATGGCTATTCTCCATACTGCGCACGGTGACTCGCCCGTCGTCGAGCGCGATCCCTCCGCGACCGTCGAGTTCATGGGCAGCGAAGAGCGATCCGGCTTTCGGCAGCGAGGGGATTCCCGCGCGAAAAATGCGCTCAGAGACCGAAATATAGCTAAGCGCGGCCTCGACCAATTCCTGCGTGGCGGGAGGTCCATAGATCTTCATGGGGGGAGCGGCCGGCCCGCGTAGGCCCGCGCCGATCCAGGTCAACGCCATCAGCGGCTCGAGACCTGCAGTATGATCGAGATGATGATGGGTGATGAACACGGTGCGGATCGCCGGCGGAGCCAGTCCGACCGCGGCCAATTGGCGCGCCGTCCCTTCGCCGACATCGACGAGATACGGCGCTCCGTCTACCAGCAGCAGCGTCGCCGGCTCGGAACGCTGGGCATCCGCGGTGGGGCCGCCCTTTGTGCCGAGCAGGACGACCTCCGTCTTGTGCCCCGCAGGCGATGACGCCAGCGCCGGCATGGGAGCTGGGAGAAGGAGCGCGACAAAGCTCGCCGCCGCGGGCATGGCGTGGCGCGCTCTCATCCGGAATGTCATCGCAGCTCTTCCTCTCGTCGGGTCAGAATTTGATCTTCGCGCCGATCGTGAAGCGTCGGCCGAGGACGTCATAGAGCTGCGCATTATGCTGCGTCGAAACGCCGCTCAGCGTCGTGAAGGCTGGCGTCAGCGGCGGGCTGCGGTCGAACAGGTTGGTCGTGTTGAAGAACAACTCCAGCCGGCGTCCGTCGAATTTGAACGCCTGCGACAACCGCAGGTCGATATAGACTATTCCGGGTACATGGTTGTCGGCGATCGTCAGACCTCCCGGAATGGGCCCGACATCCTGCACTCCGGCGCCGACGTAGCGGCCCTGTACGTTCAGCGCAAAGTCGTCGCGACGGTATGTCAGGTCGCTGGTCAATTTGAACCGTGGGTAGGGGAAGTAGACCTGGTCCGACTGTCGCGCGCCGACCTGTCCGGCGTAATCGACAATATTGCCCTGGCTGTCGGTCTCGGAGCGTTCGAGTAGCCAGCTGGCAAAGGCACGCATGCCCAGGCTCTCGCTGCCGCCGAGGACATGGACCGGGCGCGCATAGGCGAGTTCGGCGTCGATGCCGCTCGCCTTCGACCGCGCCACGTTGACGAAGACGTTTCCGACCAGGATGATCGCGTTGCTGGCTGGATCCACGGTGACCAATGCGCAAAATTCCGGTGCATTCTGGAGGAAGCAGCGATTGACCACTTGTTGCGGGCCGAGCTGGCTGATCGCGTCGCGGATACCGACTCGGTACCAGTCGACCGAGATCGACAGGCCCGGAAGGAAGCGGGGGTGGAACACGGCACCGGCGGTCACCGTATCGGCCTTTTCCGGGCGTACCGAAGGATTGCCGCCCGAAAAGATCGTGACGTTTAGCGTCTCGACGACATTGGGCGTCCGCGGATCGTCGATCGACGTGAATCCGCCGGTCTTGTCGAAGCGCTCGGATAAATTTGCGGCACGCACGTCGCGCGAATAGGTGCCGCGGAAACGCAGCGCGCTGGCGAACTCGACCTCGAGCCCTCCCTTATAGGCCCAGACCGTTCCGGAGCCGCTGTAATTTGCCCAGCGGACCGCGCCGTTGGCGGCCGCCGAGGTGACGGGCCCCGAGTCCTTGAGCAGCGGCACCTGGAGTTCGCCGAACGCCTCCTTGACGGTGATTGCGCCTTCGATGTTCGATACTTTGGAAAACTGGATGCCCACGCCGTTGGCGCAATCAGGGGCGCTTACTCCTCTCAGGCCGATCGCGGCATTGTTGCACATCACCGGCCGATAGGTGTCGAAATTCGAAGCGGGATTGCTGGGATCACGGACGATCTGGCGGATGCTCTCGCGCCGCCACGCGCCGCCGACCGCGAGTGCCACCGGCCCCGCCCAGTCCTCGAACAAATTGCCCGAGGCCGAAACCTCCGCTTGGTGTTGTCGGTAGGTGGTAAGATTAACTTTCTCGGCAATCGAGGTGTAGCTGTCCGTCTCGCCGCGGGCGAAGCCGCTGTCGGCGAAATAGAGCGGCGTGGTGATCTGCTGGCCCGGATCATAGCCGACCACATAATCGACTGCCGCCGACGAGGCGTTCCCGGCCCCGAACAGGTTGATCGGCTGGCAACCGGGAAAAGTTGCGGCGCCTGCGGGATTAAGCGAAACCCGGCAGACGACCTGCCCGTTTGGCGCGCGGACCGCATCGGTCGCGGCAAAGATCCGATCGACTCGGAGGCCGAGCTGGCGCCAGTCGCGCAGCGATTGCCCATATTGATAAAAGGCGTCGACCTTCCATCCCTTGAGCAGTCCGCCGGCGATGTTCCAGGTCAGCCCGCCGGTCGCGATGTTCTGGGTGGTCGAATCGCTCAGTTTCAGATTGCCCACGTCGAGCAGCGAACCGATCCGCCGCAACGTGAACGAGGCGATGTTGTTTGCCACCATGATCTGGCGGAGACTGTCGGGAAGAAACGCATTCTCCTGGAAGATCGTCAGGGCCGTCGGCGCGCCGAGGAATGCCGCGCGACCTGCGTTAAAGGCCCGGGTGCGGTTCCAGCCGCGAATATACTGGGCGTGGAGTTTCAGCTGGCTCGATGCCTCGAACTCGGCGTGGACGAAGATCGAATAGCGCTGCTGATCGGGATAGACAGTGACCGCCTCCGAATTCAGGTCGACGCCGTCGCCGCCATTGGCCGTCGAGGCACGCGCGCCCGGCGTCCCCACCGCGCCCTGAATCGGCGAGCCGGGCGAATAGCTGGTGATGTTGCCGGTCCGATCGAAGGCCAGGCTGTTGATCAATGTGTTCGGCGACGAGATCACGCCGTTGAACGTCGCCTCGGCCGAGACGACGTGCGGATAGAAGCGGATCACCTTGTCCGACCCGGTGATCGGCCCCCAGGATTGATACCAGTCGCGCCCGGCGAAGCTGTGGACGCCGGTCTGGTTGAAATATTCGCCCGAGACCAGAATGTGCAGCCGCTCTCCGACCTGCCTGCCGAAAGCCAGCGTGACCTGCTGGTTGCCGGCGTCGGCCCGGCTGCTCACGCCCGCCTGGGCGCTGAGCTCCAGCCCCTCGTATTTGGTGTTGAGGAGGAAGTTGACGACTCCGGCCACCGCGTCCGTGCCATAAGCAGCCGAGGCGCCGCCGGTCACCGTCTCGACGCTGCGGATCATCGCGGACGGGAAGACATTGACGTCAACGCCACCGAAAGCGCTGGCAGCGGGCATCCGGCGGCCGTCGAGCAGCGTCAGCGTGCGATTGATGCCGAGGCCGCGCAAATTGAGGTTGCCGTAACCGCCGCGGGTGAAGAAATTCCCGGCGTTGGGAGTCTGGTTGCCATAAAATTGAGGGAGCTGACTGACGCCGGTGATCAGCGACGACGGATCGAGCTTCTTGAGGTCATCGGCTGCGATCGCGGTCACGGGTACCGGACTCTTCATGCCTACGGCCGACAAGCGGGACCCGGTAACGACGATGGTGTCGGCCGGTTTGGTGGCATCTGCCGACCGCGTCGAGGGCGTGGCTTCCTGCGCACGGGCGGCGATCCCGATACTCAGGGAAGCCAGGCCGGCGGTCGCCGCGAGCGCGACGCGGCTTGCCCTTTGATACTGCATCCCATCCCCCAAGTCGCTGTTGCGTTCAAAACTGTGTGCGGGGGCTGAACGCGCCGGGCAACGGATCGCAAAGTGATGACAGGTGATAATCCCGACGTTATGACTGGCGCGGAACCAGAATGCGGAACCTCCCATTCACTCTGCGGCAACTCGAAGTATTTGCCAGCCTTTCGCGGACATTGAGCTTTCGCGTCAGTGCGGAGGGGCTAGGCATCTCGCAGGCATCGATCAGTAATCAGATGCGTCAGCTTGAAGAGCAGCTTGGCTTCGCATTGTTCCTGCGGCGCCCCGGTCAACGTCCCTTGCTTACAGCCGAGGGCGCTGCGTTCCTTGCGGATTTCGAAACCTTTGCAGAGGCGGCGCGCTGCCTTGCCGCGCATCGCCGCCAGAGCCCGCATCACGACCAGCCCGTCGCATATCGTGTGCGGATCGGCGCGGTCATGATGGACTATTATGTGCGCAGCAAGCTTGAGCAATTTTACGCCGCCAACCCGATGATCGAGCTTGATTTCGACGCATCGCCTCCCGCCACGAACGATAAGGACGAGTTCTCCCGCGGACTATATGATTTCGCGTTGTTTCACCGGCTCGCGGATGCTGCGGCGGACCAGCAGCTCCGCGTCCTCGCCGAATTGCGCGCGGGAATTTGGGGCCATCCTCGCTTCGCCGCAGGACGCAAATTGCCGCTTTCACCGGCAGAAATAAGCGACATGCCCTTCATCCTTCCGAGCGGGGGGCGGCGCGAGACCTCGATGCTGGCGGCACTGGCCAGACTCGGTGTCGTGCCGCGCCGGGTGGTGCACCATAGCCAGTATTTCGACGTGATCGCTGCGATGATGGAACGAGGACTCGGCGTCGCCTCGTTCCTCGAGGCAATCGTTCCGCCCGAACTGCGCGGCCATCTCGTCGAGCTGATGCCGACCGTACGCTGGCAACTCGTGTGGTATCGCGCCGATCAGCGGCCGGATGCCAGGCGCGACGCGGTCGAAAAATTCCTCATCGCCAGTGTGCTCGACGACCCCTTCTATCGGGTCGTGAAACGCTTCGTCGCCTAAGGCGGATCGCGCTGATCTGAATTGCCTGCCGCCTCCGACCCGCTGCGGTCCAACCACATCGTCGCGCTGGTCGGAATGCACGCGCCGAGGTACAATAGCCAGCGACGGACTCACATCGACTCCCGCACGTCTCTCCGAAGGGGGAACACCCGCATGCTGACGCTGAAGGTGAACGGAACCGAGCGCACGTTGAAGTCGTCGCCCGATCTGCCCTTGCTCTATGCCCTGCGAAACGAGCTAGGGGTGATGACCCCCAAGTTCGGCTGCGGCATGGCGCAATGCGGCGCCTGCTCGGTGCTGCTGGACGGCAAGGAAATCCGGTCGTGCATCACGCCGGTCTCGGCCGCCGCGGGCAAGGAAGTCACGACCGTCGAAGGCCTGCCCGCGCGCTGGGCGAAGCAGAAAAAGGCCGCGATTGCGCCGGGCACGCTGCATCCGGTTCAGGAAGCCTGGATCGACGAGCAGGTGCCGCAATGCGGGATCTGCCAATTCGGCATGATGATCAAGGTGACCGAATTGCTCGAGGCCACCCCGACTCCGAGCGATGACGAGATCAAGGCGGCGCTCACCACCTCAGGTCCATCGCCGCATCTCTGCCGGTGCGGCAGCTATGCGGCAATCCTCGACGGCGTGCACCGCGCCGCGCGCATCATCGCCGGCGAACGCGCATGACCGCGCCCGAAACCATGGCGGTGCATGGCGCCGAGCTAAGCCGCCGCGGCGTGCTCGCGTCGGGAGGCGCGCTTGTCGTCGCGCTGGGGTTGCCGCTCTCGGTGACGCGCGCCGCGCCGCTACCGGCAAACAAGCTCGATGCATCGAAGCCGGCGTCGTGGATCGAGATTGGTGCCGACGACAGGATCGTCCTCCGCACCGGCAAGGGGGATTTCGGGCAAAGTTCGATCTACACTGCCTATCGGCAGATCGTCGCCGAGGAACTCGACGTCCCGCTCGAATCGATCACGACCGTGATCAGCGGCGATACCGACGGTACGCCGGATGGCGGCGGGACCTTCGGCCTGCTCGGCGGCGCGGGCAATCTGCGCAAGGCCGCGGCCTATACGCGCGAGGCGGCGCTCGAACTCGCGGCGCGCCAGTTCGGCGTACCGCGCGATGCCTTGTCGGTCCGCGATGGCAGGATCTCGGGCGGCGGCAAATCGACGACCTATGGCGCGCTCGTCGCGGGCCAGGATCTGCGGCTGACGATACCGGTGCGCGGCGAAATCACCAGCTTCTTCGGTCTCGAAGTCACCGGGGATCCGCCGCTCAAGCCGGTTTCCGCCTATAGGATCGTCGGTCAGCCGGTCAAAAATCCGATCCATCGCCCCAAAATGTCCGGCGAGACGGTCTGGGTGAATGACGTGAAGCTGCCGGGCATGCTCCATGCCCGCGTGGTGCATCCGGCAACGCTGGGATCGACGCTCGTTTCCGCCGGCAAGGTCGCGCGCGCGGAGTTTCCGACGGCGAGAGTCGTGGTCGTCGGCAATCTCGTCGGCGTGGTTGCCGAGGATGAGTGGGAAGCGATCCAGGCGGCGCGTACCGTCGCGGCCGACACGAAATGGACCGAATGGAAGGGCCTGCCGACCCACGAGAAGCTGTTCGATCACTTGCGCGACAAGGTCGATTGGCGCGAGCTTCCCGAAGACAAGGGAGCGACGAAAGGCGACGTCAAGGCTGCATCGGCGGCGCGTACGCACGCCGCGACCTACTTCTTTCCCTATATGAAGCATGCGCCGATCAGCCCGACGGTCTCGCTTGCCGACGTCCGGCCCGACGGTTCGGTGGTTCTGCATACGCATAGCCAGAATCCCCAGTTCCTGCGCATGGCGCTCGCCAAGATGCTCGGCCGGCCCGAAGCGGACGTCGTCATTCGCACCTATCCCGGGGCGAGCCATTTCGGACGGTCGAACGGCGGCAATGCCGGTTCGGAGGACGAAGCGGTCCTGCTGTCGCGCGCGGTCGGGCGCCCTGTGCGCCTGCAGTGGATGCGCGACGACGACATGCAATGGTCGACGCAGTCCTCAGCGTCGATCTCCAGGATCAGCATCGGCCTCGATGCCAATGGCAGGATCCAGTCGTACCAGGCGGACCATAGCGGGCCGCCCATCCAGGACGATCGCCCGATCGGTGCGGTGCTCGCCGGGCTTCCCACGATCGGAGCGCCTGCGCCCGACAATGCGGTGGGCTTTCAGCGGATGTCCATGGGAATCGCGGACGCCTGGGTCTACGGCGAGATCGCCAATGTCGCCGAACTGGGGCACGTCACCTACCAGCTCGGGCAGCGCGAATCGCCGCTCGCCATCGGCCTGCGCGATCACTCGATGCGAACGCCGAGTCAGTTCCAGCAAAATTTCCCCAGGGAAGTCGCGTTCAGCGAGGCGGCGGCGCTCGCCAAGGCCGACCCGCTCCAGTTCCGGATCGACCATGTGCACGATCCGCGCTTCAAGACGATCCTCGCACGCCTGCGCGACGAGTCGGGCTGGCGCGCGCGGCCGTCGCCGTCGCCCGACGCGCGCGCCGCGGGCGCGCAGGTCGTTCGCGGCCAGGGCGTGTCGATCATGCTGCGCGATAACGGCTATTGGGCGTGCGCAGCCATGATCGCGGTCACGCCCGAAACCGGTGAGGTCAAGGTTGAGCGGATCACCATGGTCATGGACCTCGGGATCATCGTGAATCCGCTGCAGCTGCGGCGCCAGGTCCAGGCCGGGTGCCTGATGGGCGTCAGCCAGGCGCTGCACGAAGAACTGGGCTTCGACGAGCGCGCCGTCACGTCGTCGGACTGGTCCGGCTATCCGATCCTGACGATGGCGGAGATCCCCGAAATCAAAGTCGTGATGCACGACAACCCGGCGATCGGCGGCTATGCCCAAGGTTCGGAGAGCGCGAATGCGCTCGCGGCCCCGGCGATCGCCGCCGCGTTTTTCGACGCGACCGGCAAGCCCGCCCGGCGGCTTCCACTGCGGCCGGAGCACGTGAAGGCGATGCTGACGGCCTGACGCGGCTGAAGGCAGATTGGATGTTCGCTGCGGGGACAGGTTGCGGCGGGTAATCGGGAATGAGCTCGTGTATTCAGCTCGGAAGGCTGCTGCACCAGAGGGGAGAGATGATGCGGCGACGGCTACAAATGGGGGGTGCGCTTCTCGCGCTCCCCTTGGCAATGTGCCCGAGCGCGGCTTCCGCGGGGTGCGTCGTAAAGCGCTTTGCGACACTCGACGTGACGATGGAAGGGAGCGTGCCTGTCGTCCGCGGCGAGATTAACGGGCATCCTGTCCGCTTCTTCATCGCCAGCGCGTCTTTTTACAGCACGATTTCGCCAGCGGCCGCCCGCGAGCTCGGGCTCTCGATCAAGGCCATTCCATCGAACATTGGCATACGCTGGAATGGTGCGACCGGACCGGCCGGTCGCGCCAATGTCGAAAAACTCAAGCTTGCCAATTGGAACGTCGGCAGCACGGATTTCATCGTTGGTGGCCATTATGACGGTGAGGTTGGTGTGATCGGGCAGAATATCCTTGGGCTGCGCGATGTCGAATATGACCTGGGGCACGGCCTCTTGCGCTTGGCGCATGCGGAGAATTGTCTGGGCGCCTCGCCGGTGTATTGGGCCGCAAAGCGGCTGGTCATGAGTCTGCCGATCGAAGCGATGGAAGATTTTGATCAAAGCACCGTTGGAACCGTGCTGGTCAACGGCATCAAGTTGCGCGCCCTGTTCAACGACGGTGCCAGTGGCTCGGCAATCTCGCCCAAGGCAGCCGCAAGGCTCGGGGTCGCGCCCGGGAGAGCCGGTGGAGAGGCCGTGGGCAATGGCGACGGTGGCAATAGCGTTAAATTCGACCGAATTGACATCGGGGAGGAGACGCTACGCGACGTTACGCTCGGCATCCGCGACCTGGGCGATAGCGAGATGGATATGACCATCGGTTCGGACTTCTTCCTCGCGCATCGCATCTATGTGGCCAACCAAATGCACCGGATGTACTTCACCTATGAGAATGGCCGCGTGTTCGGCGTCATCCCAGCGCAGGGCGTTGCGCCGACTTCTCTGGGACAATAGCCGCCGCTTCTTCAGCTAGCTGACGCATCGACAGCTTCGTCGCAAACAGCGGATTACGTTGCCGGCCCGCCCAGCCGACACCGCCAGCTATCGAGCCGCCTCCTCCTGGCCATCGTTCCTGGCCGTAGCACCGGTGGTGGCGTGCACCAGCATGTGCGCGAGACTGTCGACAAGGTGCTCCCGTTCGGGCGGCCGGCCGGAGAATAGCCAGTCCGCGAACAGGATCGAGGCCATGACCATCCCGAGACTGAGACGGACAGCGGTATCCGGCGCCACGTCCGGAACCGTGCCTTGCTGCGCGTGTATCCGCCGCACCTCTGCTGCCGCGAGATCGTAAAAGGCTTCGAAACCCGAAGGCACCGGCGGCGGCCCGCCCGTCGCGCTCACCAGTCGCCGCGCGGCGAAGGACGCGAGCAGCGTTCGATTGTCGTCGACGAAGGTGAGCAGCGAAGTCAGGAAAGCGCGCGTGCTGGCGATCGGATCGGCGCTTACCTGGTCGGGACTGTGCGACGACAGGAAGTCGTTCAACAGCCCGCCGATCGGTGCGAAGAGCAGCCGGTCGAACAACCCGGCCTTCGATCCGAAATAGCGAAACAACAGGGTCTCACTCACGCCGGCCCGGCGCGCGATTTCGCGCGTGGTCGCACTGTCATAATCCTGCTCGGCGAATACAGCACGCGCCGCCTCGATGATCCGCGGTTCGCATTCGGAGCGCTTGCGGCGGCGGGCAGGCGCTGGCGCACCCGCGATGGGTCGAGTGCCCACGCCCGTCACGCCGCGGAAAACTCCGAGAAGAAGCTGCCGACTTCAGCGGCAAAAGCGGCCGGCTCCTCCATGGCCGCGAAGTGGCCGCCGCCGGGCATCTCCGTCCAGCGCTTCACGGCATAGGCACGCTCCGCGCCCGTCCTTGGCGGATAGGGCATGAACTCGCCCGGATAGAGCGCAAGTCCGGTCGGGACCGTGACGCGCGCACCGTCGCGTCCTTCCGAAAAGATCGACCGGTACATCCATATCGCGGACTGGACCGCATCGTTGACCAGGTAGAGCATGATATTGGTGAGCAGCTGATCCTTGGAAAAGCGGCTTTCGATATCGCCCTTCGTGTCGCCCCAGCCATGAAATTTCTCGACCACCCAGGCGGCAAATCCGAGCGGACTGTCCGCCAGTGCGAGACCGATCGTCTGCGGCTTGGTGGCCTGCTCCATCATATAGGCGGACTCTCGCATCTGGAGCGCCTGCATGGCCGCACGGTACGCCGTCGTCGCGGCATCGTCTTCAATGGTGTCCGCCGGCGCCATGAACAGGTTCAGGTGGATCGCGGAGACGACATCGGCGTGGTCGCGCCCGAGCCAGGTCGTCACGGCGGATCCCCAATCTCCACCCTGCGCCCCGAAGCGTGCATAGCCGAGCCGCTCGATCATCAATTTGCGCCACAAGCCGGCTATTCGGCGCGGCCCGACGGGCGTGGCCGGCCGGCCGGAAAAGGCATAGCCGGGGAGCGACGGCACCACCACATCGAAACCCTGCGCCACCAGCGGGGCGATGGCCGCATCGAATTCGTAAAAGGATCCGGGCCAGCCATGCGTCAGGATCAACGGCAACCGCGCTCGGCCATCGCCCCGCACATGGATGAAGTGGATGTCGAGCCCGTCGATCGCCGTGATGAAATGCGGCCAGCGATTGAGCGCGCGCTCCGCCATTCGCCAATCATAGCGATCTCGCCAATGATCGAGCAGCCCGGCCAGCCATGCCGCGTCGGTCCCATATTGCCAGCCATGGTCGTCTGCCGGGGCATAGCCGACCTCGCTCAACGCGAGCTTCGCGCCGATCCGTTCCAGCACGGCATCGGGCACGGCGATGGTGAACGGGCGAACGGCGGCTTCGATCATGGCAAAAGCTTTCAGCGGTTCGGAACGGCGGCCGGGCGACGCGCGATCGTCAGGTCGCGACCGGATCGCGTCCCATGTCCCCATTCTTTTCGAAGCGAGCGAGATAGGCCTCAAGACCACGCGGCGCGGGTTTCAGCGCGGGATCATAAAAGGGCGACAGCGCTTTCAGGATCGGCGGGAGCATGTGGCGCTTGGCAAGATCGCTCACGACCTTCAGGTTTGCCCGAGATCGCGCAAGCGCCTTTTCGTCCATCGACGTGCGATCCGCCTCGATCATATGGGTTCTGACTGCCTTGGTGTAGCTGCCGAGGTGGCGGACGGCGACGAAGATCCCATAGGCGCGGTACAGCCAGCCATTGGCGAACCGGCCCCACAGCGTCCGGGCGTATAGTGCGCGGAACAGGCGAAAGCAGACGTCGCGGTGTTCGAACTCCTCCGCCATGTGCCACTTCCATAGCGCGACGGCTTCATGATCGGCGCCTTCGAGCAGCGCGTCGCTATGTTCGAACCACAGGGTCGCCGAAGGCGGCCCGAGCGTCTCGAACCCTTCGGAATAGGCAAGATTGAACTTGAGCGATCGATGGGCGAGGAAGCCGTCGAGATCCTGCTTCAGCCTGGCCTCGAATGGCGCGATGCCCGGATAGGCTTCGCGAATACGGCGGTTGAAGCCGTTGTGCTGCCGAAAATGTTGCGACTCCTGCGCGATGAACAGGTCGACTTCGCCGTGCAGGCGCGTTTCGCTGGCCGGCAGGATCTGCTTGGCCCTTTGCATCACCTTGATCAGATAGGGCTCGACGTAGCTCGGGATTGTCGAGGAGGCATTGCGGTCGTGCGCGAACTCCCGGTTGGGCGACCAATCCGGACGAACCTGCGAATAGTCGATCTTGGGCAACCGGACCTGCATCGAAGCGCTCCCTGCCAACCCCCCAAGCGGCGAGGTCTACCGGTAGTGTAGTGACACTACACTAATCGGAAGTCGCGTCAATCGGCGCTTGCGTTGGGCAGGAGATGCCGGGGTGGGAACGCTATTCAGGCGTGGCTAGCCAATGACGGATTGCCGACCTGTCGATGTCGGTTACGGGAGAGTTTCGCAGTCACACGCTCAACCCGCCTTGCCAACTCACCGCGCGAACCGCCAATTGTCGAAATTGAACAGAGGCCGCCCTTCCGGCCCGCGAAACACCAGGAAGAGGTCGCGCGTCCCGCTGGCGCCCGACACTGGCGCGGTCATCGTCCGCCATTCGTCGAGGCCGCCCGTCGGCTCGACTGCCAGCTTTCCAATCAGCGGTCCGTCGGTGCGATCGAGGTGCAGCTCGATCGCGCCGGCATTGCCGGCACTTGCGATCGTCGCGCTGAACCGCGCGGGGCCCGGCGTGCCGAAACCGACGCCCGCCACCTTGATATAGCCGAGGTTGGTGATCCGGGTCACATAGACGCCGACCTTGTCGCTCCGCTCGGTCGTCACTCCGGGCGCCCAATAGAAGGGACGATCGCGATCGCGCTTGATGCGCGACGTCCATGCGATCGTCTCGGCCTGGACGAGCTCATACGGATTCAGCGTGCCGATCTGCGGGGCCTTGGCCCGATCCCACCAGCCGAGATCGGGGATGGTTCCGTCCGGATGATAGTCGAACTTTGCCACCGTGACGGCGCGCCGCTCATGATGGATCGGCGTCATCGCGAAGTTCAGCTCATAGCTGAACCCGAACACATAGGATCCGCCCTTGTAGTCCACGATGCCGGGATGGTTGCCGGTAGCGGCCGGATTGTGGTCCATGATTGGCCCCTTGTACGTCCATGGGCCGGTCGGCCGGCTGCTCATCGCGTAGCCGATGCCCTCGGGGCAACAGGTCGAGGCAAACGCCAGATAATAATTGCCTTGGCGTTTATAGAACCAGGGACCCTCCTGATAATCGCCGATCCGGGGAGCGATCTTCTCGATCTTGCCCGAATAGGAAATCATGTCCTTGTTGAGCCTGACGTACCAGAGGTCGGGGTTCCCCCAGTACAAATAGGCCTGGCCATCGTCGTCGATCGCCACCGTCGGGTCGATGAAGCCGTCGGCGGGGCCGACCAGCGGATGGCCGAGCGCATCGGCGAATGGCCCCTCGGGCCGATCCGCAACTGCGACGCCGATGACGTTCTTGGGGCTGCCGGGAACGCTGATCGGCACATAGAGGTAGAATTTGCCGCCGCGCTCGATCACTTGTGGCGCCCAGGCGTCGTTGGATTGCACCGCCCACGGAAAGGTCTTTAGCGAGGCGACCGCGCCATGGTCCGTCCAGTTCGCCATGTCGGTCGAAGAATAGAGCCGCCAGTCGATCATCTTGAAGCCGGTGGCATCATCCTCGTCGTGGCTCGTGTAGAGATAGACGATGTCGTCATGGACGAGCGGCGCCGGATCCGCAGTGAAGCGCGTCTGGATGATGGGCTCGCTCGCGTGCGCCGGAACGCAGCTTCCGCCGAACAGCGCGGCAGCGGCAATCGGCCGCCAGCATGATTTGCCCTTCATCTGTTCCTCCACTCCCGCCATGGCAAGGCCGCTGGCCGCCGCGCATGATCCATCCGCTATCCCGGCATAACCGTCAGGCATCCATTTGATCTACGCAAACCGGTTTTTGCTCGTGAAATGTCGATAGGCAAGTCGGCCGCGATCGATATACTTATTCGTGGCTTCGATCCCGCCCACGCGGGGTTGAGGAACCCGTCATTCGCTTGTCCCGGAAGACAGGGCTGGAGCGGGTGCAAAGGAGAGGGAGAGCAGTGAAACGCAGGTCGTTCCTGGGTGCAGGCCTCTTGCCTGCCGCTGTTCCCCCCGCAGGATTGCTCCGGGCAGGCTCGTTGTTCGAAGGATCGCGCGGCCACGGTCCGTTCAGGCCGTATTGGGAATCGCTTAAGGCCTATCGAACGCCGGAATGGTTCCGCGACGCGAAGTTCGGGATCTGGGCACATTGGACGCCGCAGAGCGTGCCCGAAGCGGGCGACTGGTACGCGCGCAACATGTATATTCAGGGCACGCCGCAATACGAACATCACGTCAGGACCTACGGCCACCCGTCGCGCTTCGGCTACAAGGACATCTGCAATCTCTGGAAGGCCGAACGCTGGAAGCCGGACGCCCTCATTCGGCTCTACAAACGCGCTGGCGCCGAATATCTGGTCGCCATTGCCAACCATCATGACAATTTCGACTGCTGGAATTCGCGGCACCATGTGTGGAACGCAGTGAATGTCGGGCCCCGGCGCGACATCGTCGGCACCTGGGCAAGAGCGGCCCGCGCGCAGGGCTTGAAGTTCGGTGTCAGCTATCACGGGACGCCGCACCGCACCTGGGACGAGTTCATGCCCGTGCGCTACAACAGCGACCGAACCGGACCGTTCGCAGGCGTTCCCTACGACGGCCGGCTGACCGCCGGCGATGGCGCAGGCAAATGGTGGAGTGGGCTCGATCCGGTCTCGCTGAATGGCCCACCACACGCGAAGAACTCCCCCTGCCCGGAGTTCGTCGAGCACTTCCTGGCGCGCGTGCAGGATGTGATCGATCAATATGATCCCGACATGCTGACGTTCGATGACGGCGTGAAATTCTCGTTCGACGCGGGCTGGGCCGGCGCGCCGGATCTCGGCGTGTGGCTTGGCATACCGGATCTCGCGCCACAGATTATCGCCTATTATTACAATCGGAACATGGAACGCCGCGGGGGACGGCTGGAGGGCGTCCTGAACCTGAAGGAAGTGCCCGAACCCGTGTGGCGGGCGCTGACCCGGGACCTCGAGATGCTGGTTGCCGACAAGCTCCAAACCGAGCCGTGGCAACTCGAAGCGTGCATCGGCAACTGGCATTATGATCGCCAATTGCTCGCGACCGACGGCTACAAGAAGCCATCGCTGATGATCCCGATGTTCGTCGACATCGTCAGCAAGAACGGCAATTTGCTGCTTAGCATTCCGCTGCCCGGCCATGGCGAGCATGATGTCGCTGAGCTCGCCTTCCTCGATGAATTTGCCGCCTGGAATGCGGTCAATGCCGAAGCGATCAAAGGCACGCGTCCATGGTCGATCTACGGCGAAGGCCCGTCGACTCTGCCCGGTGCCAACAAGGTCCAGTCTTACCAATTGGACAAGCTGGCGTTTGGCGCGGACGACATCCGCTTCACCACGCGCGGCACCACGCTGTACGCGATTGCGCTTGGCTGGCCGGCAGACGGTATGGTCCGGATCAAGGCGCTCGCTCAGGGAGCTTCGCACTATCCGCGCGTGATCGGCGCGATCAGCTTGCTGGGATCGCACGCCGATCTCAAATGGTCGCGTGGCGCTGATGCCCTCAAGATTCGCTTGCCCGAAAACAAGCCATGCAACCACGCATTCGCGTTTCGCATCCGCGCCGCCTGACCCCGGCCGATGGTCCCTGCGACTTCCGGGGCTGGAAGCAGACGACGGGACTTGGAATGTTGGACGATTCATTGCATCAGGAGCGCATGGAACAGAACGCGAACCTTACTCGGCCGCACTCGCAGCGGATCGCTCGGCCATCGTGCGCGAGCCGCCGCCAAAAGCGGGGCAAATTGGCGACGAATGGCAGCCGTCAACTTGGTCAACTTCGTTGGATTTCGAAGGGGCGCTCGAAGGAAGAAGGGCGCGACCGTGCTGGGCCCGGCACGCCGAATCCTGGACGTGCGCCCCTCCACTGGCGCTCCGAATCCGCAAACCATTCGCATTTGGAATCGCCGGCCGGCAACACGCGGTTGACGCGAGCCGTCGCTAGCTTCTAAAGGCGCGCTCCGGGCGGTTCCGTTGGGCCGCCTTTTTGCGTTTCCGGGGAGTTTCCCAAGCTTTCTTAAGGAGGAGTCCGATGCCGATCACCGCGCTCATGCCCGTCTACCCACGGTGCGATGTGCGACCGGTGCGAGGCGAGGGCTGCTATCTCTATGGCGAGCGTGGGGAGAAATATCTCGATTTCGCGGCCGGCATCGCGGTCAATGCGCTGGGGCACGGCCATCCGCATCTGGTGAAGGCGATCGCCGACCAAGCGGCGACGCTGATGCACGTCTCGAATCTCTACGGCTCGCCGCAGGGTGAAGCGCTGGCGCAGCGCATCGTCGACAACAGCTTCGCCGACACGGTGTTCTTCACCAATTCGGGCACCGAAGCGATCGAATGCGCGATCAAGACCGCTCGCCGCTATCACTATGCCAATGGCCAGCCGCAGCGTAGCAAGCTGATCTGCTTCGAAAATGCGTTCCACGGCCGCACGATGGGCGCGATCTCGGCGACCAACCAGCCCAAGATGCGCGACGGTTTCGAGCCGCTGCTGCCGGGCTTCGCCTATGCCCGGTTCAACGACCTCGAAGGCGCGCTGGCGCTGGTTGACGACACCACTGCCGGATTCCTGGTTGAAACCGTGCAGGGCGAGGGTGGGCTACAGGCGGGGAGCCGGGAGTTCGTCCAGGGCCTGCGCAAGGCCTGCGACGAAAAGGGCATGCTGCTCGTGCTCGACGAGGTGCAGTGCGGCTATGGTCGTACCGGCACTTTCTTCGCCTATGAACAGTACGGCATCACACCCGATATCGCCGCGGTGGCCAAGGGCATCGGCGCCGGTTTTCCGCTCGGCGCATGCCTCGCCACTGAGGAAGCCGCCAAGGGCATGGTGTTCGGCACCCACGGCTCGACCTATGGCGGCAATCCGCTGGCGATGGCGGCCGGCATGGCGGTGCTCGACGTGATGCTCGAACCCGGCTTCTTCGACCACATCAAGAAGATGGGAGACCGTTTGCGCGCGTCGCTCGAGCAGATGATTCCCAACCACGACCATCTGTTCGAAGAAGTGCGTGGGCTCGGGCTGATGCTCGGCATCAAGCTCAAGGAGCCGGCGGTGGTGCGCGAATTCGTGGCGCATCTGCGCGACCGGCACGGGCTGCTGACGGTGGCGGCGGGGGAGAATGTCGTCCGCATCCTGCCGCCCTTGGTGATCGAGGAAAGCCACATCGCCGAGTGCGTCGAGCGGCTCAGTGAAGGTGCTCGGGCCTTCGTGGGGGTGAGCGATGACTAGGTCGCTAGCGGGCGCGCTTTGTACCGCGGTCGGCATATTCCTGCTGGTTTTTGCGCGTGAATGGCATCGATGGGTGTTGGCCATGTACGCAGTGGGGACGCGTGCCGAAGTCAATCACTTGCCGATTTTGTCATTGGCCGCGGGGTTGGCGCTGATTGGTGCAGGGCTGTGGCTGATGTTCGGCGCGGGCAAAGCGACGGGCGCGTCGTGATGCGGCATTTCCTCAACCTGAGCGATGCCGGCGGCGACGGCGTCGGCGCGATGCTCGCCGACGCGGTCGCGCGCAAGGCGGCGCGTGCGGGCTTGCCCAAGGGCAGAGTCGACGCCGATTCACCGCTCGCCGGCCGCGCGCTTGCGATGGTGTTCGAAAAGAGCTCGACGCGCACGCGGGTGTCGTTCGACATGGCGATCCGCCAGCTCGGCGGGTCGAGCATCGTCCTCGACGCGAGCTCGTCGCAACTCGGCCGCGGCGAGACGATCGCGGACACTGCGCGCGTGCTCTCGTCCTATGCCGATGCGATCATGATTCGCACCGACGATCACGCCAAGATCGAGGAAATGGCGCGCCATGCTTCGGTGCCGGTGATCAACGGCCTCACCGACCTGTCGCATCCGTGCCAGCTGATGGCCGATATGCAGGCAGTTATCGAGGCGGGGAAGGCGCTCCCCGGCACGAAATGGGCATGGCTCGGCGATGGCAACAATATGGCCAATTCGCTGATAGAAGCGGGCGGGCTGATGCATTTCGACGTCGCGCTGGCATGCCCCGAAGGCTATGATCCCGACGCGGCGATGCTGCGCGCCGCGGGCAATCGCGCATGGTTGACGCGCGATCCGGTCGAGGCTGTCGCGGACGCCGATGTCGTCGTCACCGACACCTGGATTTCGATGGGCCAGGCCGGCGGCGCGGAAAAGCTTGCGGCGATGATGCCCTATCAGGTCACCTCGGCGTTGATGGCGCGCGCGCGACCCGATGCCGTGTTCCTGCACTGCCTGCCCGCGCATCGCGGCGAGGAAGTGGTCGGCGAAGTGATCGACGGTCCGCAATCCTTGGTGTGGCCCGAGGCGGAAAACCGCCTCCATGCGCAAAAGGCCGTGCTGCGCTGGTGCTTCGGCCAGCTGGGCTGACTCGGCATGGCCGAGTTGTTTCGGCCGCGCCGGCTCCTACATCGGCGGTGCCCGCGAAAACGGGCATCTCTCTCCGGCCATTCCGCCGCACGCGGCGTGAGACCCCGGCCTTCGCCGGGTGACGAGGTAGCATGAACAGTTCCGCCCTTACCGACCGCGCTCGCTTCGACCTGGATCGCGCGATCGGCTTCACCATTCCCGGCCGGCACGCGCGCGGCCGTGTCGCGCGGCTCGGGCCCGTGCTCGAGGAGATCCTCTCGGCGCACGCCTATCCCGCGCCGATCGAGCGGGTCCTCGCCGAAGCGCTGACGCTGACCGCATTGCTGGGCAGCACGCTCAAGGATCCGCAGGGCCAGCTCACTCTCCAGGCACAGACGCGCGGCGGGGTGATCAAGCTGCTCGTGTGCGACTTCCACGGCGGCAAGCTGCGCGGCTATGTCGACTTCGACGAGGAGCGGCTCTCGCTGCTCGGCAAGAATCCGTCGCTCTACGCGCTGTTCAACACCGGCTATCTCGCCGTGACGTTCGATCTAGGCACTACGGGCGAACGCTATCAGGGCATCGTGCCGCTCGACGGCGACAGCCTCGCGGCGGCGGCGGAGCATTATTTTCTGCAGTCGGAGCAGATTCCCAGCCTGGTTCGGCTGGGTCACCGGCGCGGCTCGGACGGCAAGTTGGTTGCGGGCGGGCTGTTCCTTCAGCATCTGCCCGAGGGCGAGGAGGGGCGCGAACGGCTGCATGTCCGCCAGGATCATCCCGAATGGCAGCATGTCGAGGCGATGGGCGCGACGATGGGCGCCGACGAGCTTGCCGACCCGGCGCTGCCGCTCGAGACGTTGGTGTGGCGGCTATTCAACGAAGAGCCCGAAGTCCGCATCCTCGCCGACACTGCGCTCAGCCGCGGTTGCCGGTGCGACGCCACCTATATCACGCAGGTGCTCGCCAAATTCTCGCCCGAAGAACGCGCGGAAATGGCCGAAGACGGCGTGATAACGGTTGATTGCGCCTTTTGTGCGAAGAAGTTCCCGGTGCCGCTCACCGACGTCGCCTCGTAGGTCCGCTTGTCAGCGGTCGGCGTAGTGACAATATGGGCGTCGCCGGGTCGTACGGCGGAGGGGGATTTGAGTTGAGCAAGCAGTGGCGCGTGGCGCTCGCGGGCGTCGTGGGCATTTTGGCGTTGAGCGGCGCGGCGCCGGGCGTGACCGCGCTGCAGGGACTCGCGCGCGGCCAGTGGCAATTGCGCGAGGCCGACGGCAGCTTGCGCAGCCTGTGCCTCGGCGACGCGGCGCAGCTGCTCCAGCTTCGTCATGGCACGGCGGCGTGCAAGGTCACGGTTCTGGACAACAGCCCGGGCCGGACGACCGTCCACTATAGCTGCGCCGGCTCCGGCTATGGTCGCACCACGCTCACTGTCGAAACGCCTCGGCTGGTCCACGTCGATACCCAGGGCATCGCCGAGGGCCAGGCTTTCGTGCTCGACTTCGAGGGGCGCCACGTCGGCGCGTGCCCGGCGCAGGCGCATACGCGCGATTGAGACCCGCTTCATCGAACGCATAGCGATGGGAGGCGGTCAGCTACGGCGCGTCGTTCCCCGGATCCATTGCTTAGCGCGATCTTTACCATGTTCGCGCTACGGGGGGCCTGCGTCTGCGGGCGTATTCCTCCTTGATGGGTATATCCCACACCTTGGGTCGCTTCGGCGGCCCATTTTCTTTGGCGCGGATCGAGGCATTGCCGGCCGCCCGCGCAGGTTCTACGTCCGCCGCATGCTAGGTTTCGCAGTGGTACTCGTCTCGGGCGGGCTGGATTCGATGGTTTCGGCCGCCCTTGCGCGGGAGGCGGGGTATCGCCTGCTCGCGCTGTCGATCGACTATAATCAGCGCCATCAACTCGAGCTCGCTTCGGCGCGCCGTGTCGCCGCCGCGCTCGGTGCGGAGCGCCACATCGTCCTACCGATGGATCTGCGCGCATTCGGCGGGTCGGCGCTGACCGCCGACATGGACGTCCCCAAGACCGGGGTCGGCGACGGGATACCTGTCACCTATGTGCCGGCGCGGAACACGGTGTTTCTCAGCCTCGCGCTCGGCTGGGCTGAAGCGTCCGGCGCGCGTGACATCTTCGTCGGTGTCAACGCGCTCGACTATTCTGGCTATCCCGACTGCCGACCCGAGTTTATCGCCGAGTTCGAGCGGCTCGCCAATGTCGCGACCAAGGCCGGTGTCGAAGGGGACGGGTTCCGCATCCACGCGCCGCTGCAACATATGACCAAGGCCGATATCGTGCGCGAGGCGGTGCGCCTGGGGCTCGACGCGGGGATGAGCTGGTCGTGCTACGATCCGGCGCCCGGCGCGCTGCATTGCGGGCTTTGCGACAGCTGTCGGTTGCGCGCCAAGGGCTTCGAAGAGGCCGGCGTGCCCGATCCGACCGTCTATGCGGTCGCGCCGTGAGTTATGCCGTCAAAGAACTGTTCCTGACGCTCCAGGGCGAGGGCGTGAATGCCGGCGCGCGTGCGGTGTTCGTGCGGTTTGCGGGGTGCAACCTCTGGTCCGGGCGCGAAATCGACCGCGCGACGGCGATCTGCCGCTTCTGCGACACCGATTTCGTCGGCACCGACGGCGCGGGGGGCGGCCGTTTCGCCAACGCCGAGGCGCTTGCTGACACCGTCGAGCGCCATTGGGGCGCGGGGCGGGACGCCCGCTTCGCGGTGCTGACCGGCGGCGAGCCGATGCTTCAGATCGACGATGCGCTGGTCGATGCGCTGCATGCGCGCGGCTTCCGCATCGCGGTCGAGACCAACGGCACACTGCCGGCACATCCCGGAATCGACTGGGTGTGCGTCAGCCCCAAGGCGGGAAGCGCCGTGGTCCAGCGTTCGGGTGACGAGCTCAAGCTGGTGTGGCCGCAGCCCGGCACCGACGTCGAGACGCTCGAGACTTGGGACTTTGCGCATTTCCTCGTCCAGCCGATGGATAGCGCCGAGGGCGAGGCCAATCGCCGCGCCGCAGTCGATTTCGCGCTCGCGCGGCCGAAATGGCGGCTTACCCTCCAGGCGCACAAGCTGCTCGGACTGCGATAACCGCAACTTCCCGGGACGTTACCTCGCCCGGGTCTGGGGCTGGGCCTCGACCTGTGCGAGCGCAGGGCCGGTCGGAATGCGGCTGTCCTTCAGCTCCCACGCCCATCCGCCGCATACGTTGGCGTTCCACTGCGCGTCCTTGGTCCAGCAATCGGCGCGTGAGAAGGGCGGCGTGTACGGCTCCGGGTACCAGGCAGGATAGGCAAAGAGCTGCTCACCCGACAGTTTCAGGCTGTTGCGCAGTTCGCGCATATGCTCACCGGCCATCTCACCGAGCCGCCCCGCCGGCGTGAATAGCGCGCGCTGGCCGAGCTTGTTCGCGGTGGCGCAAAAAGTGAACTGCGCCGAGATCGTCGAGAAGCCCGAATAAACCCGCGTACCGAACGTATCGAGGGCGTTTTGGCCAAGCTTGACGTTCTTCTTGTTGACGCGAAGGAAATAGGCCCTGAGGGCGTCGTAGGATTTCTTGAGCTCGACCGCGTGATCCTTGATCACGGCATTGTAGTTGGGAACGGTGAGCATCGTCGGATTGAAGTCGCATTGCAGTGCCGCGACGTTGAGCGCCGCGCGAAGGTTCCACACCAGCGCGGCACGCAATTCGGCCGGCGTCGCGCCCGGCAACTCGACACCTGTGATTCCGGGCTCGGCGCCGGTAACGACCTCGCCTTCGAGCGCCGGTGGCTTGATGAAGAATTGCGCCGAGGCCGGTGCCGCTGCGGAGAGCGCCGCAAGCGCGCCTGCCAATGTCAGCCCGATACGGATACGCAACGTCATCCCCTCGTAAAAACCCTTTTGCCCGCGACAGATTAGGCGCTTTTGGTCCGTCACCCAACCCCCATTCGCGTGCGAAGCGACGGACCGAGTCAGTTGTGGGACGACCGTCCGAAAATTTGGGGTGCCAAAACGCGGCGCACACAAAGCAAAGGGGCCGCCCGGTCGCCCGGACGGCCCCTTGGAAACTTCGGTTTCGCCGATTACTGGGCGTTGCCTGCGCTGTTGGTCATCGCGCTCATGCTGTCGTTGGTCGTCATCGACGAGCCATTGGCCGCATCCACCGAGGTCATGTCATCGGTCTGGTTGATCTCGGCTTCGGTGTAGTTGGTCTCGGTCACGTTGACGCTGGTGTTGTTCTCGCTGCTGCACGCCGAAACGAGCAGGGCGGCACCGGCAATCATCGAGCCAGCGACGGCCTTGGAGAGGATTCCACGCATGTATTGCTCCCTAGATATGGATCTGAGCGGCCGGGCAGGCCGTTAAACCCCAAATCGCGATGGACATTAATCGCTTCGTCAGCATCCCTCAAGCCTCGAAATCGCCACGATTCGTGCCGGGACTTCCCGGTGCGCCAAGCTTCGCGAGGAACGCGTCCGTTCCTAACGCAAGTGCAGCATCAAAGGTTTCGGGGGCGACCGATTTTCCCAGTGCTTCCGCGCTGGTGACCGGAAATTCGGCGATGCCGCACGGCACGATCCCGCCATAGTGGCCGAGGTCGGGTGCCAGGTTGACTGCGAATCCGTGGAGCGTGACCCAGCGCCGCACGCGCACGCCGATCGCGCCGATCTTGGCTTCCTGTCCGCCATCGCGTGTCCAGATGCCGATGCGGTCAGGCACCGCAAATGCCGCGATGCCGAGCTCTCCTAGCGCGCCGATCACCCAGGCTTCGAGCGCGTGGACGAAGGCGCGAACGTCTCGCCCGCGCGCGCCGAGATCGAGCTGGACATACCCGATACGTTGCCCCGGCCCGTGATAGGTGTAGCGCCCACCGCGCCCCGTGGCGTGCACGGGAAAGCGCGCGTCGATCAGCTCGGCGGGATCGGCGCTGGTCCCTGCGGTGTAGAGCGCAGGATGCTCGAGCAGCCATATTCGCTCGCGCGCGCGCTTCTCGGCAATCGCTGTGGCGCGTGCGTCCATGTCGGCGACGGCCTCGGTATAGTCGACCTGCCCATCGGCGACTTGCCATTCGATGTTTTCTTGCGTTTCCGGCATGCAGGCGACTTGGGCCGCCGCTTGGGCAGATGCAACTGTGGTCAGGCCGATCGAGCTAAGCTAACAGAGCCGAAAGGATCCGACGCGGGGAAGCCAATGGTGGAAATGGGCAATGTGTGGGATCGCACCGGTGAGTTTGTCAGCGACAATCTTGCCTCGGTCGTTCCGGTAGCACTGCTGACGTTGTTCGTGCCGATGTCGATCATCCCCAACCTGTCGGATGCCATGACCGATGCCCCGCTGCTGCCGAAGGCACTGATGGCGCTAGGCACGATCCCGCTCGCGCTGGTCAGTCTTTGGGGACAGCTGGTGCTCACGGCCCTGGCGCTCGACTTCGGCAGCGATCGCGAAGCCCGCGCGGTCGCGCTGCGACGGCTGCCCGCCGCTATCCTCGTCGCGGTGATCGTCGGCATCGGCGCCGCGCTCATTTTCGTGCCCTGCTGGGTGGTCCTCTACGCGTTCGGCGTGCCGCTGGCATCCGACGCCCTGCGGACTCTGCCCCCCGCGGCGGCGGCGCGCCCGCTCGCGTTCGTCGCGCTTTATGCGCTAGTCGCCATGCCGTTCGCCCTGTGGCTGATCGCGCGCCTGCTGGTGACGACGCCGGTGATCGTCAACGAGGCGATGTCGCTGGGAGCGATCGTACGTGCGTTCCGGCTTACGCGGGGCGTGGCGCTCAAGATCGTCGGGGTAATGATTCTCTATTTCATCGTGTCCTGGGTGGCTGTAACCGCGGCGAAGCTGGTGTTCGGTTCGATTTTCCGCCTGGTCGCGGGCGGAGGCGGCACCATGTCGCTTTCGGCGGTGCTGACCTCGGTCATCGTCGCCGCGATCCAGACCGTTTTCGGAATCCTCGTCGCGACCTTCGTCGCCAAATTATACCAGGCCCTCATCTATGCCCATGCCACCGCGCGTGCGTAACATCGACTTCGGCAAGGCGTTCGCCGATGCCAGCGCACTGTGGCGCGCGGAGCGCGAGCTGCTGGTGCCGATCGCCGGCGTCTTCTTTTTCGTGCCCCTGCTCGGCATGGTGATGCTGCTCGCCACGAGCGGTATCAAGGCGTCGGAGAACGACCCGCAAGCAATGTGGGCAGCAATGAACACCCTCGCGAGAACGGCCCTGGTTCCGATGCTGCTGTTCAACATCGTCACCAGCTTCGGCAGCTTTGCGATCTTGAACGTCCTGCTCCAGGGTGGCGGGCGTACCTTGGGCGAAGTGCTGTTGTTCGCCGTCCGCCGTTTCCTTCCGTTCCTCGGCATGGACTTGGTGCTGGGGATCGCCTTCAACATCGGCTTCTTTTCGCTGTTGTTCGTGCCGGGCTTGTTCCTGCTCTGTCGTACCTGGCTCGCGGCGCCTGCCTATTCCGCGGCGCCCGAGCGCGGACTGATCGCGGCGCTGCAGCAGGGTTGGTGGTTGAGCGGGCGCTGGAACTGGCTGATCGTGTTGCTCGCGCTGGCGGCGGTATTCTTGGGCACCGCCGCAATCGCCACGATCACCGCCTTGTTACTCAGCGTGCTGGCGGTGTTCGGGCGTGAGGCCGCTACCGTTGCTACGATTTTCGTGGCCGTTCTCCTGACCACTGCCGCATGGCTGGCCCTGACGCTGCTCCGCGTCGCACTCTATCGCGCGAGCGTCCCCAAAGAAGGGACGTGAGGCGCGGCGTCTGCGGGCAGCGTGCCGTCGAGCCGCGGATCGGTGAAGGTTTCGATCGCGCGGTGATAGGGCACGAAGCCGCTCTTGACGTAAAAGCCGAGCGCCGCGGGATGATCGAGCGTGCACGTATGCACCCACACGCGCCGGATGTCCGATAGCCAGGCGCGTTGCAGCGCGTGCGCCATCAGCCATTTGCCGTGCCCCTGGCCGGCGAGCTCGGGGACCAGTCCGAAGAATGCGAGTTCGACCTGGTTCGGCTCGCGGAAGTCGAGTTCAAGCATTCCGACTTCGATTCCCCGTGGATCGACCACTGCCGAGACGCTCACGTCCGGGTCCTGGATGATGCGGTTCAGCCGCACGTCGTCCATCACCAGCCGCGAGAACCAGAGCCAGGGCGCGCCGACGCGCCGGAACAATGCGCGATACTTGTCCGGCTCCGGACGTTTCCATTCGATCAGCCGCAGCGGTGAATCCGGCAGCGGCCGCGGCTTGGGCCGCGCACGCATCTCGAGCGACGTGACGACCGTTGCGATCTGGTCGTTGGCGAGCGGAGTCAGGCCCATGCGTGGTTCAGCTCCACGTCGCGAGCGGAGGCAGGCTCATCAGGATCGCGTCGATGTTGCCGCCGGTCTTGAGTCCGAACAACGTGCCGCGGTCATAGACCAGGTTGAACTCGGCGTAGCGCCCGCGCCATTCGAGCTGACGGGCACGGTCGGAGTCTGAGAATGGCGTCGCCATCCGCCGCCGGACGATGCGCGGGAAGGCGTCGAGGAACGCACGGCCCACGTCCTGTGTGAAGGCGAAACTCGCGTCCCAATCGTCCTCGAGATGGTCGTAGAAAATGCCGCCGACGCCGCGATGCACCTTCCGGTGGGGAATGTAGAAATAGTCGTCCGCCCATTGCTTGAACCGCGGATAATGCGCCGGATCATGCGCGTCGCACGCGGTCTTGAGCGCGGTGTGGAAGTCGCTGGTGTCCTCGTCGTACGGGATCGGCGGATTCAGGTCGGCGCCGCCGCCGAACCAGCGCTTGGTGGTGACCAGAAAGCGCGTGTTCATATGCACTGCGGGCACGTGCGGATTGGCCATGTGCGCGACCAGGCTGATGCCCGTGGCGAAGAAGCGCGGATCCTCGCCCGCGCCGTGGATCGTCTTGGCGAACTCGCCTTCGAACGCGCCGCCGACCGTCGACACGTTGACGCCGACCTTTTCGAACACCCTACCTTTCATCACGCCGCGCACGCCGCCCCCGCCGTCGGCACCGCTTGGGTCCGGTCGGTCCCAGGCGAGATAGTCGAAGCGCGCGTCGGATTCCGCCTCGCGCTCGATCGCTTCGAATTCGGCGCAGATCTCGTCGCGCAGGCTTTCGAACCAGGCACGGGCGGCGGTTTGCTGCGGGTCGAGCGGGAGCATGGATTTCCTCAGTTTGTGCGGGCGCGGCGGGCCAGGGCCGCTATGCCGAGCACGACGGCGATCGCGGCGCTGTCGGCGATCCAGTCGAGCAGCTCCGCGTCGCGGTGGAGCATCGGGATCATCTGGACGAACTCGATGAACGCGCCGAATGCCGACAGCGCGATACCGATGCGCAGCGGCACGACCCGCGGAAAAGCGAGCGCTGCGAGCGCGCTCATCGTCGCGAACGCCGCCATGTGCTGGACCTTGTCGGCCGGTTCGCCCGGGATCGGCGGCGGATGCGGCAGCGTCGCCATCACGAACGAGAAGGCGACCGACAGCCAGAACAGGATGCGGAGCGTGCGATTCATCGCGCCTCTCATAGAAGCAGTCGTGTGCGGATCAACTCGGCCAACCATCCGTCTGGCGGATCGCTTCGGCGAGTCCGATTCCGGCGGCGACCGCCAGATTGAGCGATCGCATGCCCGGCAGCATCGGAATCCGTACGCGCAGATCGGCGCGGGCGTGGACCGCTTCGGGCACTCCTGCGCCCTCGGAGCCGAACAGAAGCACATCGTCTGGCGCGAACCGCGCCGCGGGCAGGCGTTCGGCGCCGCGCGTCGTGAACAGCGCGACCCGGCCGGGCGTTGCCGTCAGGAACGCGCTCCAATCGGCGTAGCGCACGGCCTCGGCGCGCTCGGCATAATCCATCCCGGAGCGCGCGAGCGCCCGGTCCGACCAAGGGAATCCCATCGGCTCGATCAGATCGACGGCTACGCCGAAACAGGCGGCAAGCCGCAGAATGGTCCCGACATTTCCGGCGATCTCGGGCTGGTAGAGGGCGATGCGCATCCCGGGTCTCTGCCGCAGTTGCGAGCGAACGTCACCCCTATGTCAAAATGCCTGTTGGCAAAGTCGGCAACCCGCGTCTATCAGGCCGGCCAGCCACCGGGGGCACCGGGCGGCTTTGGTGGGGTATTCCATTCCCGCCGCGTCCGTGAGCCGCGCTCCCGCGCGGAAAGTTTCGAAGTGCAAGGGCTGATGCATGGCAACGCTTGATGATGGTGTTCCTTCCGACCACACGGCAGGTCACGACGATCTCGAGAATCCGCGTCGCCGCGATTACCTCCAGTTCGCTGCCGTGGCGGTTGCCGGCGTGGGCGTGGGCGTGGTCGCGCTGCCGCTGATCAACTCGATGAACCCCTCGGCCGACGTGCTCGCGCAATCGACCACAGATATCGATTTGGCGGCGATTACGCCGGGGATGGCGATCAAGACTCAGTTCCGCAAGCAGCCGTTGTTCGTGCGCAACCTCACCCCCGCCGAGATTTCCGCCGCGGAAGCGGTCGACGTCGCGTCGCTGCGCGACCCGCAGTCGCTCAAGGATCGCACCAAGCCGGGGAAAGAAAACTGGCTGATCACGCTCGGCGTGTGCACCCATCTCGGCTGCGTGCCGCTGGGTGCGGGCGAGGGCGAGAATCGTGGGCCCTTCGGCGGCTATTTCTGCCCCTGCCACGGCTCGGCCTATGATACCGCCGCGCGCATCCGCCAGGGGCCGGCGCCGAAGAACCTCGCGGTTCCCCCCTACACTTTCACGTCGGACACGACGGTCACCGTCGGCTGAGGATCTCTGGCATGAGCTTTCCCTGGGCAAAACATTACGAGCCGAAGCACCCGCTGATGAAGTGGGTGGACGATCGGCTGCCGCTCCCGCGCTTCGTCTACAACGCGGTCGGTGGCGGCTATCCGGTGCCGCGCAACCTCAACTATTTCTGGAACTTCGGTGTCCTGGCGGGCGCCGCGTTGGCGATCCAGATCGTCACCGGCATCGTGCTTGCGATGCACTTCCATTCGGATGCGGGCGACGCGTTCAATTCGGTCAACGGCACGATCATGCGTGACGTCAACGCCGGTTGGTTCCTGCGCTATGCGCACGCCAACGGCGCCTCGGCGTTCCTCGCGGTGGTCTACATCCACATGTTCCGCGGGCTCTATTACGGATCGTACAAGGCGCCGCGCGAGATGGTGTGGCTGCTCGGCGTGGTGATCTTCCTGCTGATGATGGCCACTGCGTTCATGGGCTATGTCCTTCCCTGGGGGCAGATGAGCTTCTGGGGCGCGCAGGTGATCACCGGCTTCTTCTCGGCGATCCCAGTGGTCGGCGAATGGATCCGCATCTGGTTGCTCGGTGGCTACGCGCCCGACGACGCCTCGCTGACGCGCTTCTTCTCGCTCCATTATCTGCTGCCGTTCGTGATTGCGGGCGTGATCGTGCTGCACATCTGGGCGCTGCACATCCCCGGCTCGTCGAACCCGACCGGAGTCGATGTGAAGAGCGAGCAGGATACCGTTCCGTTCCATCCCTATTATACCGCGAAGGATGGCTTCGGACTCGGCGTATTCCTGCTGATCTTCGCGCTGATGGTGTTCTTCTTCCCCAACGCGCTCGGCGATCCGGACAACTATATCCCGGCCAACCCGCTGACGACGCCCGCCGAGATCAAGCCCGAATGGTATTTCTGGCCGTTCTACGCGATCCTGCGTTCGTTCACTGCGGACTTCATCCTGCCGGCGAAACTGTGGGGCGTGCTGGCGATGTTCAGCTCGATCCTCGTGCTGTTCTTCCTGCCGTGGCTCGACACGTCGCCGGTGCGCTCTGCCAACTACCGGCCGGCCTATCGCGCGTTCTTCTTCATCCTGATCGCGGACGTGCTGCTGCTCGGCTATGTCGGCGGCCAGCCGGTCACGCCGATCAACGCGATGCTCGGCCAGTTCGCGGCGGCTTGGTATTTCCTCCATTTCCTGGTGATCCTGCCGATCATCTCGCTGATGGAGAAGCCGCGGCCGTTGCCGAATTCGATCACCGAGGCGGTATTGAGCAAGCATGGCGGCGGCGCCGTCACTGCGGCCGAATAAGGACAAGACGACCATGGTTCGTATCATTGGGGGCATCATCGGGCTTGGTTTCGCCTTCGTCCTGATGCTGGCGTTCTACGGCACGGTGACGACGCCAGCGCCCGCGGAAACGGCTGCAGAGAAGTTCCACGTCGCGCCCAGGTCGGCGGGGCTTTCGTCGGACGGCGTGTTCGGCAAGTTCGATCTGCGGCAGGTCCAGCGTGGCTTTCAGGTCTATAAGGACGTGTGCTCGTCGTGCCACTCGCTGCACATGGTCTCGTTCCGCGACCTGAAGGACCTCGGCTATTCCGATCCCGAAGTGAAGGCGATCGCCAAGCAGTGGGACGACAAGGCCAAGCAGCCGACGTTCGACGCCAAGACCGGCCAGGCCGGCGAGCGCGGCAATATTCCGTCCGATCGCATTCCAATGGTCTATTATGCCGCGCAGGGGTCGCCGCCTGATCTCTCGCTGATCGCCAAGGCGCGGCACGGCGGCGGTGATTATGTCTATTCGCTGCTCACGGGCTACAAGGAACAGCCGGCCAAGCTCCTCAAGGAGTTTCCTGACGCCAAGACTCCGGACGGGCTGTACTTCAACCCGCATTTCGCAAACCTCAACATCGCGATGCCGCCGCCGCTGACCGCCGAAGGCCAGGTCCAATATGCCGACGGTACCAAGGCGACCGTCGACCAGATGGCGAAGGACGTCTCTGCATTCCTCGTGTGGACCGCCGAGCCGACGCTGCAGAAGCGGCATTCCGCGGGCTTCGCGACGCTCGCCTTTCTGCTGCTCTTCTGCTTCCTCGCCTATGGCGCCTACCAGAGCGTCTGGGCCGGCAAGAAGCACTAGGACCTGGTCCCAGGTCGAAACCGATCGAGGCCCGCTTCGTGAGAAGCGGGCCTTTTTCGAACCAGCGGAAACACGCGATGCCCAGCCTAGCCGACCCCAACGACGACCTCCGAGCGCATATCCGCACGATCCCCGATTTTCCCAAGCCGGGGATCATGTTCCGCGACATCACGACGTTGCTGCTCGATCCCGACGCGCTGCGGCTCGCAGTCGAGCGAATGATCGCGCAGGTGAAGGGTCCGATCGACCTCGTCGCCGGCATTGAGGCGCGCGGCTTTGTGTTCGCGCCAGCGCTCGCGCTTAGGCTCGATGCCGGCGTGCTGCTGATCCGCAAGGACGGCAAGCTGCCAGGTGCGACGATCGCCGAGGACTATGCGCTCGAATATGGCACCGATCGCATCGCGATCCATGCCGATGCCTGCGCGCCGGGGGCACGGGTGCTGCTGGTCGACGATCTGATTGCCACGGGAGGCACTGCGCGCGCGGCGGTGCGCCTGCTGCGCAAGGCGGGCGCGACGGTCGAGCAGGCGGCATTCGTGATCGACCTTCCCGAACTCGGCGGTGCCGAGGCGCTGCGTGCCGAAGGTATTGCGGTTTCCGCGCTGGTCGCGTTCGAAGGCCATTGAGGGCCAGCCCCGCCCGCCGTTTCCCCGGAACCTGCTGAGCTTCCACGGGTTCGTACTTGCGAGGCGGCGCTTGCCGTCCCCGGCGCGCCAGGGGCGCACGCCGCTATTGCGGAGAGTAAGATGGCGCAATGGAAACGATGGGCCGCAGCGGCCGCACTCGGCTGCGGCGCTGCGCTCGCGGGCTGCACCGATTCCGGCATGAGCCGAACGCGTGTCGCCGTCGGCTACAACGCCGCCTGGGGTGATCCCTATTGGGGCTGGTACGGCGACTATTATTACCCCGGCACCGGCATCTATGTCTACGACCGCTATCGCAATCGCGCGCCTTGGACCGCGCAACAGCGCGGCTATTGGGAAGCGCGGCGCAACGGCTGGCGCGGCGGGCGTCGCGCCAGCAACTGGCGCGATTTCGGCCGGCACTGACGCTCAGGCGGGCCGCCGTCCGATCAGTGCAGTGGCGATGAAGCTCAGCACCGGCTCGTCGTGCTGGTTGAACGTCGTCAGCCGCGTGCGCAGGATCCCGATCGGCTTGGTCTGCGACGGCCGTGCCTCGAGCACTTCGGTCTCGGTGCGCAACGTGTCCCCAGGATGGACCGGCTTGAGCCAGCGCAGCTCGTCGACGCCGGCTGCGCCCAGGCTCGCCTGTGGATGCTCCTTAAGATAGCCGACGAACATCGCCATCGTCATCGCGCAGCTGTGCCATCCGCTCGCCGCAAGCCGCCCGAAATGCGTGACTGCCGCGCCTTCGTCGGAGAGGTGAAACGGCTGTGGATCATATTTCCGGGCGAATTCCAGCACTTCCTCGTGCGTGACGGCGTAGCTGCCGAACGCCGCACGGTCGCCGATCTGAATGTCTTCGAAATAGCGCATCGTCTTTCCATAGGGACGATCGGGCGACGATCACAAGTCCACCGTGATTCCCGAGGCAGTCACGCTTCGGCGAATCGCGACATGCGCTTCCTGAGCCGCGCGCGCGCGATCAGCGCTACCGGAGCGGCGATCACCAGCCACGGCAGCAGGAAGATCGCGAGCATCAGCAGCGCGCGCACCACGGCGATCACCACGCTGCCGGATTGTGCTACCGCGTCCTGCAAATGTCCGGCGAAGTTGCGGGGCGTCGGCGCAGTCGTGGTGACCGGCACATAGTTGATCGTGAAATCGGAAAAGGCGACGCGTCCGCGCAGCTCGCTCAGCCAGCCCTTGGCCTGGTCGAGCTCCTCCTGCGCCTGCGCGACACTGCGCTCGGCTTCGACCAGTTCGCTCACGCGGCCCTTGCGGTTCCGCAGCATGTCGGTCAGCCGCGTGACGAGTATTTCGCGCTGGCGGATCCGCGCATCGGTGTCGACCAGCTGCTTCGACACGTCTTCGGCGGTCACTTGCGCATCGGCCGCGCGACCGCCCGCCTTCCTGATCAGCGAGCCGAGTTCGGACAAAAAGCCGGGCGCCATCGCACTCGCCACGCGCAGCTTGAGGTTCGCGCTGGCATTGCCGTCGTCGTTGCTGCTCCGCTGCATCGACAGCAGCTGGCAGCGCGCGGCGCCGAGCCGCCGACAGAGCGCCACATGGGTAGCCTGCGCGCCCGCGACAGCGCTGCCGGGCAGGCGATAGCCGAGCACATAGCTGTACGCGAGCTGCGGCACGTTGACCGCGATGGCGTCGGTCGCCGGCACCGGGCCATCACCACTCGATTCTAAAGATGCGATCTCAGCCGGCGGAGGAGGCGCGTTCATCGTGGCGGGAGCGGATTCCTGCACATCATAGGTCATCAGCATCTCTGCCGCCTTCTTCACCTGCGGAGCTTCGCCGGCTCGGAATAGCATCACGCAGAAGCTCACGACGAACACCGCCGCGAGCAGGCCGCACGCCAAAACCTTTGCACGCCGCCGCATCGCGCATCTCCCTCACTTCAATATGATATAACATCGCATCAAATGGGAATAGGCAAGGAGTTTCGATCGGCGACGCAACAGCAACTTGCGAGACCGCGTCTATCGCGCGCGCTTGAGCACGCCCTTGAACGGGTTGTCCGATCCGTCGAGCCCCGGCTCAGCCGGCAGGCCGATCAAGTCGCGCAGCAGTGGCTCGACATCGACGTTGCTGATGTCGGGCAGCCGCTTGCCGCCGATGAACGTCGGGCCGCTGGCGACGAACAGCGCCGCCATCTCGGGCGCCATCTGGTCCCAGCCGTGATTGCCGCCGGTCTCGGGCTTCTTCGGTGCGGTTTCCGCGGTCAGCCAGCCGACGTCCGCCAGGCAGAAATAGGGCGGAATTCGCGGGTTGGTGCCATAGCCGAAGCGCGCCGGCATCTCGCCCTTGCGCCAGCATTGCAGATGGTCGTGCGGTGCAAGCAGTGCCTTCTCGACTTCGGCTTCCTTGCCGGGCAGTGCCCATAGCGCGGCATAGGGGCCGGTCTCGACATAATGGACCAGCTCCTTCGGCACGATCGTGTCCATCCCGATCGTGCGTTCGCTGCTCGTTGCGGCCATGCCGTGATCGGCGACGACCACCAGATTTGCCGGCTGACCGAGCGCGCGCAGCTGCGCGACGAGCATCCCGATGACCTTGTCGACCGCAGCGACTGCCGCAGTCGTGCGCGCATCGTCGGGGCCATATTGGTGGCCTGCGTCGTCGACGCTTTGGAAATAGAGCGTAATCAGCTTCGGACGCGTTGCCAGGGGACGGCGCAGCCAGTCGATGATTCCGCGCACGCGCTGCTCGGGCGGGATGTCGCCGTAATAGTGCCAGAAGTCCGACGGGCGCGTGCCGCCATGGACCTCATACGGCCAGTCCTTGTCCTTGGTGCCGCCGAACGCGACGTTCGCGCCGGGCCAGAACATCGTCGCGGTGCGGATCCCCGCCTGCTCGGCATCGACCCAGATCGGCGTCGCCCGGCCGTTCCACCACGCCGGATCGTCGGTCGACATGGTGAAGATGTTCTTGGGATTCGCCATGTCCTCCATGCGGTTGGCGACGATTCCGTGGTGGTCGGGCGTGAGTCCCGTCACGAGCGTCCAATGATTGGGATAGGTCTTCGACGGGAACGACGGATGCATCACTGCGCGGATCCCGGTCGTCGCCAGCTTCGACAGCACCGGCGTCACGCCGCGATCGAGATAATCGGCACGGAAGCCGTCGATCGAGATCAGGATGGTGACCGGCGTGCGCTGGGCGGGGGCCGCCTGCGCGGCGGGCACGAACAACAGGCACAGTGCGACGGCGAAGCGGGTGAACCAACGCATCGAGGGAATCGCCTTTCGAAGATAGTCTCGCATCGCCGCCTGATGCGGGCGCGTCAAGCGGCTCGGGCGGGTTGCCGCGCCCGGTCGCGCATCTCATAATGGTCCAGCATCATGCGGCGGAGTCCGGCTCGGAAACACATCATGGGATTGGCTCCGCTTGCGACGCGCCTGCGCACCGGGCTGATCCGCGGCGTACGCTCGGTGTTCAACGATAGCGCCAAAGGCGAGAAGCCGGTCCAGCGCAGCGACAATGCCCTGTTCGCCCGTGGCTCCGTGACCTGGCGCGTCCACGGCGACGTGATCACCATGAGCGTCGGGGGTGTGACGGCGCTGCTGCTTCAGATGCTCCATCCGCGCGTGCTCGCCGGGGTGTGGGATCATTCGAGTTTTCGCGGCGACATGCTCGGCCGGCTGCGCCGCACGGCCCGATTCATCGCGCAGACCAGCTTTGCCGACCGTGCGATCGCGGAGGCCGCGATCACCAAGGTCCGCGAAGTGCACGCGCATGTGCGCGGCGTGCTGCCCGACGGCACCGCTTATTCGGCCGAGGATCCCGACTTGCTCGCCTGGGTGCACGTCACCGAGATGTGGAGCTTCCTCGCCGCATGGCAACGGTATGGCGATCCGCTCGATCGCGCCGCGCAGGATCGCTATTATGCGGAAGTCGCACGGATCGGTGACGCTCTCGGCGCCGATCCGGTGCCGCGCAGCCGCGATGATGCCGAGGCGCTGATCACCGCGACGCGCGGCGCGCTCGTCGCCGATAGCCGCACGCGTGCGGTCGCGCGGCTGGTGCTCGACCAGCCGGCACCCAATCTCGCGATCGCGCCGGTGCAGGCGATGATCTTCGCGGCCGCGGTCGATCTGCTTCCCGAATGGGCGCGTGCGATGCACGGGCTCGACGCGCCGCGCTTGGCACGACCTGCGCTCCGTGCCGGGACATACGGCCTTGCCAGCACCTTGCGATGGGCGTTCCGCTGACGCGAGTTCTCGTCTAAGCCCTGACCAGCTGAAACATCAGCCGAGGTCGAGACCGTAATGACAAGCGTAAAGCCGGATGCAGACGCCGAAGCGAAAATATCGGTATGCATTTATCTGCCCGACGAACGGCTACGCAGCTTTGTGACATTTTATTATTTCGTCGAAAGTGACATGCCGATTGAGGACTTTCTCTATCCCGAATGGGGCAATGTCCGCTTTCCAGTGCGTGGAAGCTGGCTCGTGCAGCTGCCCTACACCAATTGGGAAACGCCCCTCACAGGTGCGCTATTCGGTCCCACCGACCGCGCAACGCGCGTCGCGAGCCTCGGCGGCAAGACGGTCGGATTCGGGCTGACTCCGCTCGGCTGGGAGTGCTTCCTGAGAATGCCGGCCGACAGCCTCGCCAATCGAGTGGCCGAACTGGACGACGCCTTCGGTATGGCGGCCGTCGATATCCATGCGCAGTTGATCGCCCATGTCAGTGATGCCGAAGGCGTTGCGCTGTTCGATACGCTGTTGCTCGCGCGCCTCGACTCCTCCCCTCCCAACAGCAAGGGCGCGCTTCGATCCGATCAAGCGTTGCGCGAGCGCCCGCACGACGTCGAGGCCTTCGCCGCCGCCGCGAAGCTGCCGACGCGCACCTTGTCACGGCTCTGCCACCGGCTGTTCGGCTTCGGTCCCAAGCGCCTTCTTCGTCGCCAGCGTTTCCTCGACACGCTCGGGTTGATCCGCGTTACCGAGCATCCGCAGTTCAGCGCGCTGATCGGCGAGGCGTATTTCGACCAGCCACATTTCAATCGCGAGTTCCGCGAGTTCATGGGAATCACGCCGAGCCAGTATCTCGCCGCACCGCGCCCGATTTTTGCCAATGCCGCGCGCGCGCAGGCCGCCGCCGGCATCCCGCTGTCGTTCACGCTGCCACCGCAGCGTGGCGTCTAGTGAATGGCCACGCCGTCTGGCGCGACGTCGTCGGCGCGACGACCGAAGGGCGCGAAGCCCTCGACAGGCTGGTCGAAGCGCTGGGGCGTCTGAGCGGCACTTGCGCGGTTCGCGTCCCCGCGCCGGCCGGTCGCGTGTGGTGCCGGAACGGATAATGCGGACGCGCCGTCGCATTTGAACGCGGCCGCATGAGTCGCAAGCGTCGAAACTTCGATTGACAGATTGCGCGCCGCCGCCGAGGCCTCGCCGACCATCGTCGCGTTCTGCTGGGTGCTGCTGTCGAGCCCGGCCATCGTCGTCGCGATCTCGCTCATCGTGCGCGACTGGTCGTCACTGTCGCGCTGGTGGCGTTCGAGCAGCTCATGAAGCGCGTCGACGTCTTCGGCGATCGCGGCGAGTTGGCGGTCCATGCGGTGCACCGCTTCGACTGCGGCGCCCACGTCCTCGCGCGTCGCGCCGATCAACGCGCGCACACGCCGTGCTTCTTCTTCGGCACGCTGCGCGAGCGCCGACACCAGATCGGCGACCACCGCGAAGCCGCTGCCTGCGGCCCCCGCGCGGCCGGCCTCGACCGCGGCATTCATTGCCAGCACCCGCGTCTGGAATGCGATCTTGTCGAGACCGTCGATCACCGATCCGATATTCTCGGCACTGGCCGCGACGCGATCCATCGACGCAGCGGCTTCCTCGCCGGTTGCGCGGCCTTCGCCCACGGCACGGATCGCCTCGCCGGCACGCGACATCGTCGCCTGGGTTGCCTCCAGTCCCTCGCGCACGCGCAGTTCGGTCTGATGGAGCGCAACATTGGTCTCGGCGAGATTGGCCGCGCTTGCTTCGGTACGCCGCGCAAGGTCGTCCGCGGCAGCCGCGATTTCGTGCGCGCCGCGATCGATCGTCGCGGTGCATTGATTGACGCGCGAGATCATCTCGCGCAGCGCCTCGACCGCTGCATTGAAGTCGGCGCGGAGCCGCTCATAGGCGGGCGGGAAGGGGGTATCGATCGTTCGGGTCAGATCGCCTTCGCGCAGCGCTGCGAGTCGTTCGCCGAGCGCGGTGTTGACGATCCGTTGTTCATCGAAGCGGAAGGCATCAGCCTGTTGACGTTCCGTCGAAGTGGCGCGGAAACTCTCGAGCGCGTTGGCGATGTCGCCAAGCTCGTCGCGGCGGCCGCGATGCGGGACCTCGGGCGTTTCGCCGGCCACCATCGCGGTGGTCACTGCGGAAAGCTGTGCCATCGGGTGGATCACGCGGCGCAACAGATAGAGCGTGCAAGCGGCCACACCCGCGAACACTATTACCGCCAGCACCGAAAGCGTCGTGACCATGATCGCGATCGTGCGCTGTGCCTCGGTCTCGACGGCCGTCTGATATTTGCCCGACGCCGCAACCAGTGCATCGACGGCCTGGCGATGTGCCGAATAGGCCGATGTCAGTTCGGCATATGCCGCCTGCATGGCCAACTGGTCGCCGGCGCTTGCCGCCGGAAGGAATTTTGAATCGAGGATCTGCCAGAATTTTCGCGCCGGTTCGTCGGTCGTGCGCACGATCTGCCGTTTGAGATCCGCCGACAGATCCGACGCCGCCCAATAGCTGTGGCGCTCGTCATATTGGCGACGGAGTTCGGCGAGACGCTTCGCGCGAATCCTGGTTTGACTCGAGTCGAGCTCGATCAGCGAGGATTCGAGATAGGCTTCGATGATATATTCGGGCGGCGGGAGGATGTCGGCGACGAGGTCCGCGACCTGCTTGGATTTGAGCTGCATCGCGCCGCCCATGCGCACAGTGTTGATCTGCCAGCCGATCAGCAATCCGCCCGCGAGCAGAAGCGCGAGCAGCGCGCCCGCAGCGGCTCGAACGAGATGTGCGATTCTCAACTGCCCCTCCGCAACCCAACTGGCATTCTACGCACCGCCGGGAATCATTATAGGACGGAGTTCAGTTTTCCGTGCGTTTCGCCTTCAAATCGCCCGCCGGAGTATCTGAGCCCGCGCGCGGAACCGCTATCGGGCGGGCTGCCAGGCCGGATCGCCCGCGCGCCACAGGATGAATGCGGTCATGTCCGCCTCCTCGGCATCGCGCGTCGCCTTGGTCGTGCCGAGCCCATGTCCCGCCTGTTCCTCGAGCCGATAGAGTACCGGCCGATGGCCCGCGATCTGCTGCAGCCGAGCGGCGAGCTTGGCACCCTGCCAGGGTTCGACACGTGGGTCGTTGAGCCCTCCGGTGATCAGAAAGGCGGGATAGCGCACACCATCCTGCACGTGCTGGATCGCATCCATCGCAAAGAGATCCTTGAACCCCTGCGCGTCCTTCACCGTGCCGAATTCGGGGATATTGGCCGGACCGGCCGGCATCGTCTCCATCCGCAGCGCATTGACGTCCCCGACGCGCGCGATCGCGCCGGCGAACAGCTCCGGCCGCTCGGTTGCCGCGCGCCCGACCATGATCCCGCCCGCCGACGTGCCGGTGATGAACAGCTGGCTCGGGGTGGTATAGCCTTTTGCGATCAGTTCCTCGGCGCAGGCGATTGCGTCGCCCCAGGTGTTGGGCTTGGTCGGACCCTTACCGCCCAGCCGCCACGGTTCGCCGAACTCGCCGCCACCGCGCACCGCGCATTCGGCGCGGCTCACGCCGGCATCCACGTATGACAGCATGCGCGGACTGAAGAACGGGAACGACGGCACACCATAGGCGCCATAGGCGTCGATCAGCACCGGCCGCGGCTTGATCGGTCCGGCGGGACCGATCAGCGTCAACGGCACCTTGGTGCCATCTTTCGCGGTCGCCCATAGTTCCGCGACCGCGTAGCGCTTGGTGTCGACCAGGGGGTGCGTGTCGAGATGGAGATCGACGAGCTTGTGCGTCGCAGGATCGACGCGGTAGTGGGCGAGCGGGCTCGCCCAGCCGTCGAGTGCGATCACGGCGCCCGGTGCCTCGACATCGGTGCTGAGCGATTCGATCGACCCGCGCACCGGCAGGGCGATCTCCTCGACCTTGCCTTCCTTGCCGACGTGCAGCAGCTTCGAGTTCAGACCTTCGCGCACGGTCACATAGAGCCCGTCCGCCGCCACGCCGATGCTCTCGACCAGCCGGTCGTCGCGTGCCGCTATCACGGTCCGGGCCTCGGCGAGCGCGCCGCCCGCGGGCACTGCGAGCACCTTGAACCGCGGTGCGTCCTTGTGGCTCAGCAGATAGACCGTGTGCCCGTCGCTATCGACCTTGGTGACACCGTCGTCAGGCGTGACGAACGGCCTCCATGTCTCCGATCCGCCGCGCACCGCGTCGCGCTTGCCCCACCACAGCGCCGCTTCATTGGCGACGCCATTCTGTGCCGCGAGCAGCATCCAGTCGCTGTGCGGAACCTGCAGCAGATAGGGGAAGATGTTGGTATCGGTGATCGGCCCCTTGCCGAGGCTCGGGCCGACCAACGGCCGAGTCTCGCTCTTCAGGTCCCAGAAATCGGCGGTGATGTTCTGATATTTGTCGGTCGGCTTGGCATTGGGGCCGAGCTTCTGCAGGCGTGAGAAGAACAGCCCCGATCCATCGGGTAGCCAGTTGACGCCACCGACCTGCGCGCGGTCGACCGGACCGGCAAGCTCGCGGCCGGACCTCGAATCGAGCACGGTCATCACGCTGTTCTCGGAGCCGCCACTCGACACGCCAACCGCGATCTTGCCGCCATCGAGCGACGGAGCGAACCAGTCGATCGCATAAGGCTTTCCGCCATGCGCGCGCATCAGCGCCGCGGTGTCGATCAGTGTCCGTGCCGCGCCCCGATCCTGAACCTTGAGATTATATTGGTCGGCGCCCGGCGCACGCTCGAGATAGAAGACCTTGCCGCCGGCGAGCGCGACGCTGCTCACTACGCCGAACTGGCCGCCGAACCGGCTCATGCCATCGAGGTAGGCGGCCTTGGGCTTGATGCTGTCGAGCACGCCGTGCGCCCATGCGCTCTGCGCCTTCATCCAGGCGGTGGTCTCGGCGTCGCGGCTCTCCATATAGCGGAAGCGGTCGGTGACCTTGGTGCCGAAATAATCGTCGGTCACCGGGCGCTCGGGCGCCGCGGGCGGCTGGTTGGCCGGCTCGACCGGTGCCGGCGGAAGAGGGTCGGCGGCGGCAAGCAGGAGCAGCAGGGCGAGCGGACGCAGCATCGTTAACCTCCCGTTTTTTTGAGAGCGTACACGACGCGTGCAAGGCCGCAATTGCGAAGACCTGCGCTTTCTGAAACGCCGTCTTCGGCGCGTGTCAGAGCACGCTCGCTACACGTTGAACCGGAACAGCATCACGTCGCCGTCGTGGACGACATACTCCTTGCCTTCGGAGCGCAGCTTGCCCGCCTCGCGTGCGCCGGTCTCGCCCGAGTAGGCGATATAATCGTCAAAGGCGATCGTCTCGGCGCGGATGAAGCCGCGCTCGAAGTCCGAATGGATCGCGCCCGCCGCCTGCGGCGCCTTGGCGCCGACTTCAACGGTCCAGGCGCGCGCTTCCTTGGGGCCGACGGTGAAGAAGGTCAGCAGGTGCAGCAGCTTGTAACCCGCACGGATCACGCGCGCGAGCCCGGTTTCCTCAAGCCCCAGCTCGGACAGGAACTCGCCGCGCTCATCGGCCGGCATGGTTGCGATTTCGGCCTCGATCGCGGCCGAGACGATCACGGCCTCGGCGCCTTCGGCTTTGGCCTTTTCGAACACGCGCGCGCTGTGCGCGTTGCCGTGGGCGGCCTCGCCCTCGTCGACGTTGCAGACATAAAGCACTGGCTTGCCGGTGAGCAGCTGCGCCAGTGCCAGCGCCTTGCGCTCTTCCTCGTCGCGTGGTTGCGTGAGCCTCGCCGGCTTGCCTTCACGCAGCAATTCGAGCGCCTGTCCGAGCACCGATGCCGCGACCTTGGACTCCTTGTCGCCCTGTGCGGCTTTCTTCGCCAGATTCGGCACGCGTTTTTCGAGGCTCTCCAGATCGGCGAGCATCAGCTCGGTCTCGACCGTCTCGGCATCGGCGATCGGATCGACTCGGCCTTCGACATGGGTCACGTCGCCGTCCTCGAAGCAGCGCAGCACATGTACGATCGCATCGACTTCGCGGATGTTCGCGAGGAACTGGTTGCCAAGCCCTTCGCCCTTCGACGCGCCGCGCACCAGGCCGGCTATGTCGACGAAGCCGAGCTGGGTTTCGATGATCTTTGCCGAGCCGGCGATCGCGGCGAGCTTGTCGAGCCGCGGGTCGGGCACCGCCACATTGCCGACATTCGGCTCGATCGTGCAGAACGGATAATTGGCTGCCTGCGCCGCCGCGGTCTCGGTCAGCGCATTGAACAGCGTCGATTTGCCGACATTGGGAAGACCCACGATGCCGCAGCGGAAACCCATTGATGATCCTTGGAGCGAGAGAAGGCTGGCGTGGCCGATAAAGCCTGGTCGGCGATAACGCCACCCCTTGGGCTACGAGGGCGGGCGCGAGTGCGCGGGACATGCGGCTTGCGGCCGTCGCTGCGAACAGAAACATCCGAATCGGCGGCATAAACTGGAAGTTGTTTTTCGTTTGTTCTATCCACGTTCTGCGCGCGAATCGCTTTGGAACATTGGAGAAGAGCATGAAGCTGCATCTGTTTTGCGGCTTGGCGGCGCTCGCCTTGACGCTGCCGGCCACTGCGCAAACCCCTTCGCGGGGATATTATAATCGTTCGCGTGATAGCCGCGCGATCGACAGCCGCGCGAGCGATCGGCGTGCAAACTACGATCGCGCCGCGCTGCGCTGCAACGGTCAGCTTGCGACGATCCGCACCAGTACTGTGCGGCCCGGCAAATGGGACGAGTTCGCGCGCGCCGTCGCCGCGCACGATAGCTGGTATGCGCACCACGGCGGGAGCGCCAAAGTCACGCTCGCTCGTGTCATCCACCGCAACCCGCGCAGCGGCGCAAGCGATTATGCTGATGGCGAGGCAGTCACCATCACGGTGTTTCGCGACGCCAATGGCAGCGCGCCGCAGCATGATCGCGGGTGGGACGATTTCGTTTCCGCTTACGCCGCCAGCTCGCAGGTTGCGAAGGAAGCGCGTGTGTGCCTGCCGGCGCTCACTTGAGACTGCTCCATGCGGTTACAGGAAGGCGCGGAGGTGGAGTTTGACTCCACGCCTTCCGTGCGTCGGTTGGCCCGTCCCACGTGCCAGCGGCTAATCAACCCGGATTGCGCTGACGCCGCTCGCGTTCGCGTGCCTGCTGTTGAGGGTTCGGCCGCGGCGCTGCCGGTTGCGGGTGCGGATGCGCCGCCGCTTGTGCGGCTTGGCGGGCAGCGACCTGTTGGGCCTGCGCCGCCTGGCGGGCGGCGGCCGCCTGCTGGGCCTGCTGCGCCTGCTGCACCTGCTGCACCTGGCGGGCAGCGGCAGCTTGCTGCGCCTGGGCCTGCGCAGCCTGTCGCCGAGCGACTTCGGCCTGCGCGACCTCGACCTGGCGTTGCGCGTTTCGCGCCTGGGCCTGTTGTGCCTGTTGGGCTTGCTGTGCCTGGCGCGCCTGCGCCTGGCGCTGGGCTTCGCCCGCGCGCCGCGCTTGCTCGGCTTGTTGAAGGCGCTGCTGGTCGGCGCGGACCTGGTTCGCGCGTTGCTGACGAGCTAGATCGGCTGCCTGGCGTGCCTGCGCCGCCTGCTGGTCGCGTGCCTGTCGATCGGAGGCCGCGCGCTGCGCCTGCGCCGCGCGTTGCGCCTGATCCGCTTGCTGCTGGAGCTGGCGGTCGGCGATTTGTCGATCGCGGGCTGCACGCTGCGCGTCGGCGGCACGCTGGGCCTGCGCGGCGCGGTCGGCCTGGGCCTGGCGCTGCGCGTCCTGCTTACGTTGGCGGTCGGCTGCCTGTTGCGCCTGGCGTTGTTGTACCTCACGCTGCTGCGCCAACCGCTGCGTCGCCTGCCGCTGCGCAGCCTGAACCTGTGCGAGACGCTGTTGCGCCTGCAACCGGTCGCGCGCGGCTTGTTGCTGGATCTGGCGCTGCTGGATCTCGGCCTGCCGCTGTGCCGCTTGCGCCTGGACGAGGCGCCGTTGCGCTTGCTCTTGCTGTTGCTCGCCCTGCTTCTGGGCAAGACGCTGCTGCGCTTCGGCCTGGCGTTGCGCAGCCTGCGCCTGCACGACGCGTAGCTGGGCTTGCGCCTGCTGCTGCGCGGCCTGCTGCTGGATTTGGCGCTGCTGTGCCTCGGCCTGACGTTGCATGGTCTGCTGCTGCGCGAGGCGCTGCTGCACTTGCGCCTGTTCCTGTCGGATGCGCTGCGCGTCGGCCGGCGCGAAGCGCGCCTGTTGGGCGGCGAGCACGGCTTGTTGCTGGCGCATTGCCTGCGCTTGTCGTTCGGCGGCGGCGCGCTGGTCGGCGCGCGCCTGCTCGGCTTGGCGCGCTTGCTGCTGCGCCTGGTAGCGCTGCCGATCCTGCGCCCAATCCGCGCGCTGCCATTCGGCCGGGATCACGCGCGCGGGCGCCGCGCCAGCAAAGCCGCGCCGCTGCCAATCGGCAAAACCTTGTGCCTCGTCGCGCCGGCGCGCGCGTTCCTGCGCCCAGTGATCGGCTTCCTGCGCAGCGACGCGGGCGTGATAGTCGCGCCATGCCGCCTGTTGCGCCTGTTGCTGCGCGAAGCGCGCCTGCGAGGCTGCGATCGCCGCGGCCTGCGCCTGCCAGTTCGCGCGTGCGACGGCTTGGCGCCGGTCGCGGCGCGACGCCGCCATCAGGGCTTCGGCGCGCGCCAGATAGCGGCCGGCATAATCGGCGCGCGGGCCATAATCGTCGTAGGGGAGGAGCGCTCCGCCCGGCCCATAGACCGCGACCAGCTGGCCGTCGTCATAGCCATAGCCGTAATCGGGATCGCGGACATAATAGGGCCGCCTGTCGCCCGGTCGGTAGTAATAGCTGCGATAGCCGTCATCGACCGGTTCGACGAACACCACCGAATCGTCATAGGCCTGCCACGCCCAGGGGCGCGATCCGTCATAATCGAACGCATAGTCGGGCGGCGCGTCGAACAGCGCATCGCCCATTTCCCAGGCGTCGTCAGGATAGGCATAGGCCTCCTCGGGGCGTGCGAGCCGTGCGCGGCGCACCGGCGCGGCGGCGGGCAGCGCGCGAGCAGCGGGCGCCGGCGTGAACATCGGCGCGGCGCTATTGTCGAGTGGCAGTGTCGCTGGCAGCGCCGGAAGTGCGGCGGTGGGTTCGTTCGGCTTGGGCTTGCATGCCCCTAGCACCAGCGCCGCTCCAATCGGGATCAGGCTCAGGCGTCGAATCTTAATGGACATGGCGTCGCTCCTTCTGACGCCCCCTCAACTGCCGGCTTTAGGCGGCTGTTCCTGAATTCGCGCTGGGCACGCTGTTCAGCCGCGGTCCAGCTGCGGCTAGTCCTGCTGCAGCCGCAGCGCAACGTCGCTCATGAACCGCGCGTCGTCGCCCTCCGCGAGCCGCGGCGCCTCGGCCGCCAGCGCGCCGAGCAGGTCGGTCAGGTCTTCGATCTCGCTCTTGGCGTAATTGCCGAGCACATAGCCGGTGACGCGATCCTTGTGCCCCGGATGGCCGATGCCGATCCGCACGCGGCGGAAGTCGGGGCCGATGTGCTGGCCAGTCGAGCGCAGCCCATTGTGCCCGGCAGCGCCGCCGCCGCTCTTCACCTTGACGCGAAACGGTGCGAGATCGAGCTCATCGTGCCACACGGTCACGTCGCCGGGCCCGAGCTTGTAGAAGTCCATCGCGGCGCGCACCGAGCGGCCGCTCTCGTTCATATAGGTCGCGGGCTTGAGCAGCACGATCTTGTGGCTGCCGATGCGCCCGTCCTGCGTCCAGCCCTGGAACTGCTTCTTCGGCGTCGCGAAGCCATGCACTTCGGCAATGGCGTCGAGCGCCATGAAGCCGACATTGTGCCGCTGCATCGCGTGTTCGGGACCGGGATTGCCGAGGCCGACCCAGAGCTGCATCACAAGACCCCAAACGACGATCGCCCCCGCAGCGGGTGCGGAGGCGATCTATCCAACCACCGAATGCGCGGTAAAGCCTTACTCGCTCTCGGTCTGCTCTTCGCCTTCGCTCGACTTGAGCGCGCTGGGCGCCACGATCGTCGCGATGGTGATATCGTCGGTCGCCGCCGACTTGGCGCCCTGCGGCAGCGTCACCTGCGAGATGTGCAGCGAGGCGCCGACGTCGAGGCCCGCGAGCGAGATCGTGATGTCATCCGGGATCTCGGCCGCGTCAACGATCAGCTCGAGTTCGTGCGTGACGATGTTGAGCACGCCACCGCGCTTGATGCCGGGGCTCTGCTCTTCGTCGACGAACACGATCGGCACATTGACGTGCACGCTGCTGTGCTCACCGATGCGCAGGAAGTCGACGTGCACGGGGCGATCGGAGACGACGTCGAACGAGACGTCCTTCGGCAGCGTGCGCTCGCCGTTCACCATCACCACCGAATTCATGAAATGGCCCGTGTTCAGCAGCTTCATGAGCTCGCGCTCATTGACGTGGATGCTGGCAGGGTCCTGCTTGTTGCCGTAGATGACGGCGGGCACGCGGCCTTCACGACGAAGCGCACGGGAGGCTCCCTTGCCAACCCGGTCGCGCGTCTCGGCCGACAGCGTAAGCGTGTCGCTCATGTGTCGTTCCAATGCGCTAGAGTTTCATTCACGCCGGCCAGGCCTCCAGGGATGACCCTGACCGGAAGGCGGGGCGCATAGCGGCAAAGCTCTCGAAGCGCAACGTCTATTGCAGCCGCTTCACGAGCAGGCTGCGTGCCGCGAGTGCCGCCTGCAGGCTATCGCGCCCCGCGAGATGCCCCGCGCCGACTGCGACGAAAACGACGCCTGGTCTCTGCATGCGGCGCGCGATCCAATCCGCCCAGCGCGCGTTGCGGTTCCGCACCAGCGCCGCCGCGAGCTCGGAGTCGCCCGCAGTCTCATCGTCGGTGATCCGCGCCAGTGTCGCCAAATCGCCGCTTGCCCAGGCGTCGATCGTGGTATCCATCGCGCGGCCGGCGCTGGGTACGGCGACGATGGCGCGCGCGAGGAACCGACGTTGTGCCCTGTCCGACAGCCGATCGAACGCGCCGAACTGGTCCTCTGCGGTCTCGAGCGCGAGGTGCGACTTGCCTGCCGCAGCGAGCACGGTCTCGGGTCCCGCCGCGTCCGAATAGCCCAGTCGTTGCAGCGGCAGGACCGACAGTTTCATTCCGGCGAGCCATGGCTTGTCCTGGTCGAGCAAATGTCCGTCGAGCCCGATCGAAGCCAGCGCGCGTGCAAGCCTCTCGGTTTCGGCCGGACCGATCCGCGCGGGAAGCGGCGTCCTACTCCCGCCGAGCCGGCGGATCAGTGCCTGCAACTCGGTATCGGCCGGCAGCACGATTTCGGTGACGAGCGTGTCCGAGCGGTCGAACGCCGCGCGCACCGAGCCGCGGAACCAGTCGAGCCTGGGCGGAAGCATGTGGACGGTGCCGAACAGGTAGATCGTCGTGTCGACGTCGCGGACGATCCAGAGCGCGGGCGTCGCGATGCGCGGCGGAGCGGGGGTGTCGCGGCCGAGGAACAGCGACGCGGCGATGAGCAGGAGGATGCGCACGGTGGTGTGTCGGTCTTTGCCTTGCCCGGAAGAGAAGTAGAAAGGCGGGGGCCGAACTACTCCACGCGCGTCACCTTGATGCCGCGCCGCTTGAGCAGCACGATCACCGAATCGTCTCCCAGAAAATGTCCGGCACCCGCGGCAAACAGCACCACTCCCGGCTGTTTGAGCCGGTCGGCAAGGCTGTCGGCCCATGCCTGGTTGCGCCGCGTAAGCAGCGGATCGCGAAGCGCGCCCGGCCTGTCGGCCCCTTCGAGTTCCGCCACCAGCGCCGATTTCGCGCCAAGGTCGCCCTTCGCCCAGGCATGCGTCGGCGCGTCGAGCTGCGCGCCGCTCCGCTGTGGCGCTTCGAGCGAAGCGAGCAGCATCGCGCGCTGCTGATCCTCGGGCACGGCATTGACGCTGGCGACCACCTTGGCCGAATCCTCGATCGCTTCGATCGGCTTGTGCACACCGCGGAAGCGCGCTTCGAGCCAGTCGTCGGCGCCTGGCCCAGGGCGATTGCCCGCGCGCAGGTCGCGGACATAGCCGATCGCCATCGCCGCCACCCATGTCGGCATCCCATCGAGCAGCTTGACTGCGGCGTTCGGCAGCGTCGCCTGGAAGATCTTGAGGGGAATGCGCTTTTCGGGCGGCAGTCGCTCGGCGAGCGGCGGCAGGTTCGGCGTGCCCGGAGTCTTCTCGCCGACCAGCAGCGCACCGGCGGCGTCGATCGATCCGTCGGTCGATTCGAGCAACAGCCGGTCGGCCTGTGCGATCACTGTCTCGAGCCGTGGGCTGCGCCAACGAAAGCCCGGCGGCAGCGAATGGATCGTGCCGAACAGATAGATCGTCGAATCATGCTTGCGTATCCGCCACAACGCCGGCCGCGGTCGATAGGGCTGGGTCGCGCGTGTCTGCGCGATCGCGTCGGCCAGGTCGCTTTCCTGGGCGAGGTCGCCGTCGGGCACCATCACCAGCTCGCCGTCTACTCGGCCGCGCATCGTAACGCGCTCGTCGATCGGCAGCAGCCGATAGGGCAGGGGAGCCGATGTGGGCGGCAAGGGAGCCGTTGGTGGCGCAAGGGGCGCCGATTTGGGCGGAAGCGCTGCCTTCCTGCGCGGTAGCGACGCGCCGCCGCTCGCGCTCCCCAGCGCGAGCAGGCCGATCGCCGCCGCCGCCCGCAGGCCGCGCGGCCGAAGAATACCGGCACGCATCGCGTGCAGTGGATCGAATCATCCGCTGCGAGAGTCAATCGGCGCGCATTGACCCTCCAGGACGGCTGCGCCAAAGCGATCCGCCAAATTTTCCGAACTGGGAACCATGTCCGACACGCTGAGCTTCCAGCGCATGATCCTGACGCTCCATGACTATTGGAGCGCGCGCGGCTGCCTGATCCTCCAGCCCTATGACATGCGCATGGGCGCCGGCACCTTCCATACCGCGACGACGTTGCGCGCGCTTGGTCCGGAACCGTGGAACGCGGCGTTCGTCCAGCCGTGCCGCCGCCCGACCGATGGCCGCTATGGCGAGAACCCGAACCGGCTCCAGCATTATTATCAATATCAGGTGATCCTGAAACCGAGCCCGTCCGACCTTCAGCAACTCTATCTCGGCAGTCTTGCGGCGATCGGCATCGATTTCACGCGCCACGACATCCGCTTCGTCGAGGACGATTGGGAATCGCCCACGCTCGGTGCCTGGGGGCTCGGCTGGGAAGTCTGGTGCGACGGCATGGAAGTCACGCAGTTCACCTATTTCCAGCAGATGGGCGGGTTCGACTGCAAGCCGGTCTCGGGCGAAATCACCTATGGGCTCGAGCGCCTCGCGCTGTTCATCCAGAACAAGGACAGCGTCTACGATCTCGCGTTCAACGATGCCCGGGGCAACACCCCGCAGATGACCTATGGCGACGTGTTCCTCGAGAACGAGCGCCAGATGTCGAAGTGGAACTTCGAAGTCGCCGACACCGACGCGCTGTTCGACCTGTTCCGCAAGGCCGCTGCCGAGTGCGAGAATTGCCTCGATCACAAGCTGCCGATCCCCGCATATGAGCAGGCGATCGAGGCCAGCCATATCTTCAACCTGCTCAACGCGCGCGGCGTGATCTCGGTCGCCGAGCGCCAGGCCTATATCGGCCGCGTGCGCGACCTGGCCAAGGGAAGTTGTCAGGCCTGGATGGACAAGAACGGGTGGGCGGCGTGATTACGATCCGCGCCGACAGGCGCAACCAGACTTCACTGTGCGTCTCTGCGTCTCTGCGCGCATATTTTTTGTTCGCGCAGAGACGCGAAGACGCAGAGATGGAGTACTCGGCATGACCGATTTCCTGTTGGAACTGCGGTCTGAAGAGATTCCGGCGCGCATGCAGGAGCGCGCGCGGGAAGACTTGGTGCGCCTGTTTGCCACGGAACTCGAAAAGGCGGGCCTCCGGGCTTCCGAGACCATCACCTACGCCACGCCGCGCCGCCTGGCACTGATCGCGAAAGGCCTGCCCGAGCAGACCGCGGCTGTCTCCGAAGAGCTCAAAGGCCCGCGGAGCTCGGCGCCCGAACAGGCGGTCGAAGGCTTCCTGCGCAAGACCGGCCTCGACCGCGATGCGCTGGTCGAGCGTGACGGCGTGTTCTTCGCCGTGATCGACAAGCCCGGTCGCGCGACCGCCGACGTGCTCGCCGAGGCAGTGCCCGCCGTGATCCGCGGCTTTCCCTGGCCCAAGTCGATGCGCTGGGGCGAGGCGTCGATCTCGACCGAAAGCCTGCGCTGGGTGCGCCCGCTGCAGGGAATCGTCGCGCTGTTCGGCGACGACATCGTGCCGTTCGACGTCGCGGGCGTGCAGTCGGGCGCCGCGACCGTCGGGCACCGCTTCCACCATCCCGGCACGATCACGATCGGCAGCGTGCACGATTACGTCGAGAAGCTGCGTGCCTGCCATGTCATCGTCGACGGCGCCGAGCGCCGCACGATTATCGCGGTCGGCGCCAAGCTCGCCGCGCAAAAGGCCGGGCTGTCGCTGGTCGAGGATGAAGGGCTGCTGTTCGAGAACGCCGGCCTGACCGAATGGCCGATGCCGCTGCTCGGCCGTTTCGACGAAGCGTTCCTCGACGTGCCGCCCGAAGTGATCCAGCTGACGGCGCGGGTGAACCAGAAGTATTTCGTGTGCCGCGACGGCGCGGGCAAGCTGGCCAACGCGTTCGTCTGCGTGGCAAACATCGATCCGGTCGATGGCGGCGAGCGGATCGTCGAAGGCAACCAGAAGGTCCTCGCCGCCCGGCTGAGCGATGCGCGCTTCTTCTATGAGACGGACTTGAAGGTGCCGCTCGAGAATCAGGCGGAGAAGCTCGGGAAGATCGTGTTTCACGAGAAGCTTGGGACGGTCGCGGACAAGGTCGAGCGGGTTGCGAAACTGGCGCGGTGGCTTGTGGAAGAAGGTATTGTCGGCGCTAATCTCCCTCTCCCGCTTGCGGGAGAGGGTCGGGGTGAGGGTACAACGGGGAAGTCCGAAGCGCAGGCCTCTGCGGCGCACGACTCACCCTCACCCAACCCTCTCCCGCAAGCGGGAGAGGGCTATTCGCTGCCGGACCTTGCCGAACGCGCCGCGCGCCTCGCCAAAGCGGACCTCGTCACCGGCATGGTCGGCGAATTTCCCGAGCTCCAGGGCGTGATCGGCGGCTATTACGCCCGAGCCCAGGGCGAGCACCCGCTGGTCGCCGACGCGATCCGCGATCATTACAAGCCGGTCGGGCAGGGGGATGAGGTGCCGACTGCGCCGGTCAGTGTCGCAGTGAGCCTGGCGGATAAGCTCGACAGCATCACGCAGTTCTTCGGTGTCGACTTGAAGCCCAGCGGTTCGAAGGACCCGTTCGCGCTGCGGCGTTCGGCGATCGGTGTGATCGCGCTCATTCTCGATAATGGCCTGCGATTCTCGCTCGCCAGCGCGATAAGTCGGGAAGTGCTCGACTTCTTCGCCGACCGCCTCAAGGTCCAACAGCGCGAAGCCGGGGTCCGTCACGATCTGATCGACGCCGTGTTCGCGCTCGGGGGCGAGGACGATCTCGTCCGCCTGCTCGCGCGCGTGAAAGCGCTGCAAGCCTTCATCGGCACGGAGGACGGGGCCAACCTCGTCACTGGCTACCGCCGCGCCGCGAACATTCTCAAGAAGGAGGGCTATGTCCCCGGCGAAGTCGCTGACGGCGGAATCTATCAGGTCGAGCCCGCCGAAGCCGCGCTGATCGACGCGCTCGACGCCGCGGGTCCACGCGCCGAAGCCGCGCTGCAGGCGGAAGACTTCGCCGGTGCAATGGCGGCGCTGGCGAGTCTGCGCGCGCCTATCGACTCCTTCTTCGACACGGTGACGGTAAATGACGCTGACCCAGTCAAGCGTAACGCCCGCCTCGCGTTACTTGCGCGGATGCGTGACGCCGTGCATCAAGTTGCTGATTTCTCACGGATCGAGGGGTAGCGCTACCATCCCCAACTGACCCGCTGCGGGCCGATATTTACCACGCCACAGGCTTGTCTGGCCTTGCGCTGCGTTGCACAATTGGCGCAGGGGTTTCGGGATTTCCGAAGGATTACGTCATGGCCACTGCGCCCGTTCTCGCTCAAGCAAATGCTCCCTCCAACGGCCGGTACGTCTATCGCTTCGGCGGCGGCGTGTCGGACGGCGGTGCGGGGGACAAGAACCTGCTGGGCGGCAAGGGGGCCAATCTCGCGGAGATGGCGTCGATCGGACTGCCGGTGCCGCCAGGGTTCACCATCTCGACCGAAATGTGCGCGCGCTATTACGAGGAAGGCGAAAGCTTTCCCGACAGCGTCAAGCGCGAGATCGCCGAGGGAATTGCGCATATCGAAGCGGTGACCGGCAAGAAGTTCGGCGACCCGGCCGATCCGCTGCTCGTCTCGGTCCGCTCGGGCGCACGCGTGTCGATGCCTGGCATGATGGATACCGTGCTCAACCTCGGGCTCAACGACTCGACGGTCGAGGGGCTCGCCGCAACCTCGGGCGACGCGCGCTTCGCCTGGGACAGCTATCGCCGCTTCATCCAGATGTATTCGGACGTGGTGCTCGGGCTCGATCACGGCCGCTTCGAGGAAGCGCTCGAGATCGCCAAGGAAGACCATGGCCATTATCTCGACACCGATCTCACTGCCGACGACTGGCAAAAGCTGGTAGCCACCTACAAGGCGCTGGTGGAGGAGCTGTGGGGCAAGCCGTTCCCGCAGGACGTCCACGACCAGTTGTGGGGCGCGATCGGCGCGGTGTTCGGGTCCTGGCAGTCCGAGCGCGCCAAAGTCTATCGCCGCCTGAACGACATCCCCGGCGATTGGGGCACGGCGGTCAACGTCCAGGCGATGGTGTTCGGCAACATGGGCGACACCAGCGCGACCGGCGTTGCGTTCACGCGCGATCCCTCCAAAGGGGATAACGCCTATTACGGCGAGTTCCTGATCAACGCGCAGGGCGAGGACGTCGTCGCCGGGATTCGCACGCCGCAATATCTCACCAAGGCCGCGCGCGACGCCGCCGGGGCCAAGCCCGCCTCGATGGAAGAGGCGATGCCTGCCACATACGCCGAGCTCGCGAACGTGTTCGACCTGCTCGAGCGCCACTATCGCGACATGCAGGACATCGAGTTCACCGTCGAGCGCGGCAAGCTGTGGATGCTCCAGACACGCTCGGGCAAGCGCACCGCCAAGGCCGCGCTCAAGATCGCAGTCGACATGGCGAACGAAGGGCTGATCTCGCAGGACGAAGCGATCCTGCGCGTCGATCCGAGCGCGCTCGATCAGCTGCTCCATCCGACGCTCGATCCCAAGGCAGTGCGCGACGTGCTCACCAAGGGGCTTCCGGCGTCGCCGGGCGCCGCCTCTGGCGCGGTCGTGTTCGACGCCGATACGGCGGAGCGCCGCGCCGCCAATGGCGACAAGGTGATCCTGGTGCGGATCGAGACCAGCCCCGAGGACATCCATGGCATGCACGCTGCGCAGGGCATCCTCACTGCGCGCGGCGGCATGACCTCGCACGCGGCGGTGGTCGCGCGCGGGATGGGGCGGCCGTGCGTATCGGGCGCGGGCACGCTTTCGATCAAGGCGGCCGAAAAGGTGATGCGTGTCGGCAGCCGTGAGGTGCGCGAAGGCGACATCGTCACGATCGACGGCTCGACCGGCGAAGTGATGCTCGGCGCGGTACCGACGGTGCAGCCCGAACTCGCCGGCGACTTCGGTACGCTGATGGAATGGGCCGACGAACATCGCCGTCTCACGGTGCGCACCAACGCCGACACGCCGCACGACGCCAGGACGGCGCGCGAGTTCGGCGCCGAGGGCATCGGCCTGTGCCGCACGGAACACATGTTCTTCGAGGCGTCGCGGATCGCCGCGGTGCGCGAGATGATCCTGGCAACGGACGAGAAGGGCCGTCGCCACGCGCTCGACCGGCTGCTCCCGGAGCAGCGCAAGGATTTCGCCGAGATCTTCGAAGTGATGGCCGGGCTGCCGGTGACGATCCGCCTGCTCGACCCTCCGCTGCACGAGTTCCTCCCGCACGAGGAAGGCGAATATGCCGAAGTCGCCGCGGCGTCGGGCGTCGACGTCGAGACGCTCAAGCGCCGCACCGCCGAACTGCACGAGTTCAACCCGATGCTCGGGCATCGCGGCTGCCGGCTCGGCGTGACCTATCCCGAGATTTACGAAATGCAGGCGCGTGCGATCTTCGAAGCGGCGATCGCGGTCACCGACAAGATTGGCGAAGCGCCGATCCCCGAAGTGATGATCCCGCTGGTCGCGACCAGGCGTGAGCTCGAACTGATGAAGGCAGTGGTCGACAAGACCGCCGCCGCGGTGTTTGCCGAGACCGGCAAGTCGGTCGACTATCTGGTCGGCACGATGATCGAACTGCCGCGCGCCGCGCTCAAGGCCGGCGAGATCGCCGAAGTCGGCGCCTTCTTCTCGTTCGGCACCAACGATTTGACCCAGACCACGCTCGGCGTCAGCCGCGACGACGCCGCGCGCTTCCTCGGCACCTATGTCGAAAAGGGCATCTACGCCAAGGATCCGTTCGTCAGTCTCGACGTCGAAGGCGTCGGCGAGCTGATCCAGATCGCTGCCGAGCGCGGCCGCGCGACGCGCCCGGGCATCAAGCTCGGCATCTGCGGCGAGCATGGCGGCGACCCGGCGAGCATCGCCTTCTGCGAGAAGATCGGGCTCGATTACGTCTCCGCGTCGCCTTACCGCGTCCCGATCGCGCGGCTGGCGGCGGCGCAGGCGGCGCTCAGGAAGTAGATCAACTCCCCTCCCTTGCAGGGAGGGGAGCAAGTCGGGATCTCCGTGATGCTCGCACTTCTCCTCGCCCTGCAAAACACTCCTGCCGAAGACCTCAACACGCGCCTGCTCGCCGCCCGCAGCGCCACGGCGGTGCTCGAACAATGGTGCGGCGAACATCATTTCGCCGACCCGCCGCGCGTCCGCGCGTTACCCGATCGCAACGCGCATCACCCCGCCGACGCCGAAGTCCGCGCCGCCCTCCAGGTCGGCCCCGACGAGCCAGTGCGGTACCGTCGCGTTCGGCTGCGCTGCGGCAACCGCCTGATGTCGCGCGCGGAGAATTGGTACGTTCCCAGACGCCTCACGCCGGAAATGAATCGCGCGCTGCAAACCAGCGACACGCCCTTCGGCACGGCGATACGTCCGCTCCAGCCCGCACGCCGCACGCTCGGCGTGCAGTGGCTGCCTGGCGCCACGGCGTTTCGACATAGCGCGCTGGTGCTCGACACCGCCGGCCGTCCGCTGGCGTTCGTCGTCGAATCCTATCCACGCTCGGCATTGGTCGGGCCGCGAGGAAATTAGGCGGCGATTGCGTCGATCGTCGGCAACCGGAAGCGAAAGGTCACGCCGCGCTCGGGATTGGGCGTGATCCAGATCTTGCCTTCGTGCGCCTCGATGATCGACTGGCAGATCTTGAGGCCGATCCCCATGCCGGTCTGCTTGGTCGTCGTGAACGGCTGGAACAGCCGCCCGAGCACTTCGGGCGCGATGCCGGGGCCGGTATCCGAGACCGAAACGGTGACGAACCCCGGGTCGTCGCACTGCGTGGCGACGGCGAGCACGCGCGGGTTTGCGCGCCGCATCGCTTCGAGCGCGTTGCGGAACAGATTGACCAGCACCTGCTGGATCTGGACCTTGTTGACCAGCACCGGCGGCAGCTCGGTCGCAAGCTGCACGTTGACGCGCGTGTCGAGATGCGCCGCGCCGACCGCGCCCAGCGCCATCGCTTCCTCGACCACCTTGTTGAGATTCTCGATCGTGCGGTTCGTCTCGCGCCGTTCGATGAACTCGCGCAGGTTGCGGATGATCGCGCCGGCCTGCGCGGTCTGTCGGGCGGCGTCTTCGAGCAACCCGCGTACCGGAATCGTCGGATCGGGGCGGTCGAGGACCACACGGATCGTCTCGAGATAGTTGGTGATCGCGGTCAGCGGCTGGTTGATCTCGTGCGCCAGCGTCGCCGCCATCATCCCCATCGCGTTCCAGCGCGAGACATGCGCCAGTTCGGCCTGGAGCTTGTTCATCTCGATTTCGTTGCGCCGGCGCTCGGCGAGAACCGCCTGCATCGCCTCGACTTCGCGCGCCGCGCGTGCCTCGATCGCTTCGAGCTCCTTCTGGGCGAGTTGCTCGCGGATCAACCGGTTTTCGTCCTCGAACTGCTTGCGCCGGATCTGCGCGAGCACGCGCGAGCGCAGCACCTCGAAATCGCTCGACTTGGCGATATAGTCGTCGGCGCCGGCCTCGAGCCCGCGGATCATCGCCGCGCGATCCTCGAGCGCGGTCAGCATCACCACCGGGATGCCGCGCAGGATCGGCGTCGCCTTGATCCGCCGGCAGGTTTCATGGCCGCCCATCCCAGGCATCATCAGGTCGAGCAATATGCAGTCGACCGGCTGAGCGGCGAGCAGTTCGAGCGCTTCCTCGCCCGAGCGTGCGAGCACCACGTCATAGCCTTCGGCGCGAAGTTTCTCGGCGAGTTCCTGGAGATAGGTCTCGCTGTCGTCGACCGCGAGGATCTTGCGCGGGCCGAGCAGGCTCCGCGTTTCTTCGCCTGCGCGCGGTCCGTCGACGCTGCGGATCACGGCGCCGAGCCGCGCGAGCAGCACCGCAACATCTTCGTCCTTGCGGACGAACGCATCGGCACCGGCATCCAGCGCGAGCACTTCGGCGTTGCGCTCGTTCGAAGCAGTCAACAGCACGGCCGGCGTGTGACGCAGTGCTGCGTCCATGCGAATGCGGCGGAGCACGGTGGGACCATCGATCCCGGGAAGCTGGCCGTCGACGATCATCGCGGTCGGCCGCGCGCTCGCCGCCAGACGCAACCCTTCCTCGCCGGAAGCCGCCGCGAGCACGGCATAGCCCGCCGCTTCGAGCGCTTCGGTGATCGCCTCGCGGAAGGTCGCGCTGTCGTCGATCACCAGCACCGTCGGCCGGCCGGGCGTGCCGGGGACATCTGCTTTTCGGATCAGCTCGCACGCGCGCGCAAGCACATAGCCGAGCTCATAGGGCTTGCCGACATATTCGTCGGCACCGGTCCTGAGGCCGCGGAGGCGGTCGCGCACTTCGGCTTCGCTCGACAGCAGCATCACCTTGATGCCGCGCGTCTCGGGCGCGTGCCGCAACTCGCCGAGCAGCGCGATGCCGTCGCCGTCGGGCAGCAGCACGTCGAGCACGATCAGTGCGAAGGATTCGCGTGCCAGCGCCAGTCGCGCTTCGGCGATCGTTCCACAGGCGCGCGTTTCGAGGTGCGCCGCCTCGAACGCCTCGACCAGGCTCATCCGGACGGTCAGGCTGTCGTCGACGATCAGGACGCGCGTGCTCATTTCTGGCGTTTCCTCGGCACCGGCGTTGCAAGCGCGGCGAGTGTCGGGCCGATCTCGCGCAGTGGCAGGATCCGATCGGCCGCACCGAGCAACGCGGCTTCGCGTGGCATGCCGTAGACAACGGACGTCGCCTCGTCCTGTGCCACGGTGAACCCGCCGGCGCGCCGGATTTCGAGCAATCCCGCGGCGCCGTCGCGTCCCATGCCCGTCAGCAGGCACGCTGCCGCTCCGGCACCGAATTCGCTAGCCACCGATTCGAACAGCACGTCGACCGAGGGGCGGCAGGAATGACGCTCACCGTCTCGGCTAAGCCTAATCAGGCCGTCACGTACCAGCATATGGCGGTCGGGCGGTGCCATCGTCACGCCCGGCCGCCGCGCGACGGTCTCGCCATCGCCTGCGAATCGGACTCGGTGCGCAGTCTGGCCGTCGAGCCAGTCGGCGAAACCGGCGCCGAACGGCTCGCCGATGTGCAGCACCAGCAGGATCGGCAGCGGAAAGTCGCCCGGAAGCGAATGGAGCACTTCGACCAGGGCACTCGGTCCGCCGGTCGAGGCGCCGATCGCAACCAGTTGCCGCGGGCGCTCAAGCGGCTTGACGCGCGTCGCCGCGTCTTCGGCGGCGAGGCCAGCTTGGCGGAACGGCGCAATGCGCAGCCGCGGATGCGTGATCACCTTGATCCGCGAGACCAGCCGCACTGCCGAACGCAGCCGCGCCTCCCATTCGCCATCGGCTTCGGTACCGGTGGGTTTGTCGAGTACGTCCACCGCGCCCGCGGCAAGGGCGTCATAGGTCCGATACAGTTCCCCGCGGTTGGTCGAGGCGGAGACGATCAGGATCGGTGTGGGACAATGCGCCATGACATATTCGGTCACGGCTACGCCGGTCATCACCGGCAGCATCATGTCGAGCGTGATCACGTCGGGCTTGAGCTTCTCGCACAGCTCGATCGCCTGCTTGCCGTCACTTGCCTCGCCTACGACTTCGAACTGTTGGTCGGCGGCGAGCACTTCGACCAGCCGCGCGCGCACGGTCGGCGAGTCTTCGACCACGAGGACGCGAATCGAAGTCATGGCTGCTCCAGCAGCGCGCGAATCGTCGCGAGCACCTGGCCCTGGTCGAACTCGCTCTTGACGACATAGGCGTGCGCACCCGCCGCGCGGCCACGCTCGCGATCCTCGGGGGCGGCGCGGGAAGTCACCAGGATTGCGGGGATCGTGCGCAGCAACGGGTCGGCGCGCGTGGTTTCGACGAAGGTGAAGCCGTCCATTCCAGGCATCTCGACGTCGACCAGGAACAGCGCATAGCTTCGCTGCCTCGCCTTTTCGAGCGCTTCCTCCGCCGAGGTCGCGAGCTCGACGCGATAACCCGCGGATTCGAGAATACTCTGCTCGAGCACGCGCGTGGTCAGCGAATCGTCGATCACCAGGATCGGCGCCTGCCGCTTCACCGCCTTGACCCGCGTCCCGACGGCATTCGCCGCACGGCGCACCAGCGCGGCGGGGTCGAGCACCGGCTGCGGCGCGCCTTCGGCATCGACGTAAAGACCGGCGACCACGTCGCCGGCAAACGCCAGCGGCGGCACCGGCCGGACGACGACGTTCGCGACGCCGCGCAGTCGGTCGACTCCGATCACGGCACGCCCCCCGTCGCTTGCCACCACCAGTGCGGTTCGCGTCGCCGCCGGGACGCCGGCGGCGGGAAGAACATCGGTCAGATGCAGGAAGGGCAGCGTGGCGCCATCATAGTTGACCGTGTTGCGGTCGGCGGTGCGAACCACGTTCTCCGGCGCGAGCCGAAGTGTGCGCACCACCGCGGAAAGCGGTACCGCGACGCGCTGGCTGCCATGCTCGGCGACCAGTGCGTCAAGCGACGACAAGGATACCGGAACGATGATCTCGATCGTCGTGCCGCGCCCGGCCTCGCTGTCCGCCCTGACCTCGCCGCCGAGCTGCGCTGCGATGTCGCGCACCACGTCGAGACCCACGCCGCGTCCCGCCGCCTGCGTCACCGTCGCGGAAGTCGAGACGCCAGCTTCGAACAACAGCGCGAGCAGCTCGGCATCGTCCGCCGCGGAACTGCGTCCGGCGGCGCGCCGCACGGCCTCGAGATCGACGCCGCTGCCGTCGTCGCTGCACGCAAAGGCAACGCGGCCGCCTCTGCGTTCGACGCGGACCGCGACACGCCCGGCCGCCGGTTTACCCAATGCGGCGCGTTCGGCTGGTGGCTCGATGCCGTGCGACACCGCGTTGCGCAGCAGCTGGATCAGCGCGCGCTGAACTAGTCGCAAGACCTGCGCCTCGATGCGTATCTCGCCGCCGGCGGTCTCGAACTGGGCTTGCTTGCCGAGCTCCTGGGCCGCGTCGCGCACCGCGCGCGCGAGTGGCGCGAAAGCCGCGCTGCACGGCAGCAGCTGCAAACGTTCGGTCGCGGCATGGGCGGACTGCAGCGCGCG
>Ga0105248_10000296_pt1 | contig 59123 bp, 69 predicted proteins | sample KBSS34metaG_FD_81524 | JGI IMG/M metagenome (GOLD analysis project Ga0105248, IMG submission 81524) | Switchgrass rhizosphere microbial communities from Kellogg Biological Station, Michigan, USA - KBS S3-4 metaG | ecosystem: Host-associated > Plants > Roots > Rhizosphere > Soil | place... | reverse complement strand
CTGGCCTGGGCGACGGGACCGGGCGAGTTATGAACGAGGGCAGTGGACACAGTCAACTTCCTCGCTAGAAAGCGAAGCATCTAGGAGAGCGCGATCGACTGCGTTCGGCCAATGGGGAGGCAAGACCGATGACGACGCGCGCGATCGCGTGGATCGATACGCTGCCGCTGCACCAGACCGTGCGCGATATCAGCTGGATCGTGCCGTCGGTGCAGACGATCCATATCCTGGCGGTATCGGTGGTGGTGGCGTCGTCGCTGATTCTGTCGCTGCGCCTGCTCGCCGTGACCGGCACCGACTGGTCGCCGATGCAATGGTCGCTGCGCCTGAAGGGCTGGCTGTGGTGCGCGTTGCTCGCGCTGCTGCTGACCGGATTGGTAATGATCCTCGGCGAACCCGAACGTACGCTCGGCAACCGCATCTTCCAGTTGAAGATGCTCGCGCTGATCGTCGCGATCGGCCTGTCGCTGGCCCTGTTCCGCCGCGCGCGCGCGCTCGGCCCGGGCGAGAGCGCCGGCGCAGGCGATCGCGCAATCGGCGTGGCACTGATGCTGGTCTGGACGTTCATCGTGCTGGCCGGGCGCTGGATCGCGTACAGCTGAAATCCGGGGGAAAGTGATGGAAAGCCTGTTCGACTGGATCGGCAACAGCAGCTTCGGCATCTTCATGGCCGAGAATGCCACCGCCTTCCCGATGACCGAAGCGATTCACGTTCTCGCGATATCGATCGTGATCGGCGTGATCGCCGTCGTCGACCTGCGGCTGGTGGGGCTCGCGTCGAAAAGCTACCGCGTGACGCGGCTGAGCAGCACCTTGCTGCCGCTCACCTGGATCGCGTTCGTGGTCGCAGTGATCACCGGGCTGTTGCTGTTCGCATCGAAGCCGCAGGCCTATTTCGACAATTTCTATTTCCGCTTGAAGATGGTCGCGCTGGTGCTCGCCGGCCTCAACATGATGGTGTTCCACTTCCTCACCTGGCGCGGCGTAGAGAGTTGGGACGCGTCGGACCGCATGCCGCCGGCGGCGCGCGCGGCCGGGTTCATTTCGCTGGTGCTGTGGGTGGTAGTGGTGACCTGCGGACGGTGGATCGGGTTTACGATGGACCCGTTCTAAACACCGTTTGGAAGCGCACCTTGCCGCGCATAGCGGTACAGGCCTCTAACTCGCCCTCCCATCAGCTACGAATGGCCATCCAAATGCAATTCGTCAGCGCAGGCTGCGTTGCGTCGCGCAGACAATGCGGCAGCCGTTCGGCCTAAGGACTTGGGTGCCGGTCAGCCGCCAAATTGCTTCAAGTTTCGCCGGAAATCGGAAAGCTGCCCGGTGATGAGCGCGTCCGGCGCATCGAAGCCATCGAACCGCTCATAGAGGGGCCTAAGGATGCTGCCCACAACGCGTTCGAGGTCGGTCTCGATCTCATGCGGATTGGTCAGCGCCGTAAGATCGACGCTGTCGGAGCGCGCGCGGTGGCGCTCGTCCAAGGCGAGCCGGAGCCCGGGTTTTGCCCAACTGATGAGTTCGCGCCCGGCTAGGCCGGTGTATCGGCCGAGGAAGCGAATTCGGCCATGGTCGGATTCGCCTAGTTGCCGCGCCAGCCATGCCGCGTGGAGCAGCACTTCGGCCGTCCGATAGATGGGAAGCGTCAGGTCGAAAAATGTACCTATGTCGAGGTCACGGCCATCCTCCTGATAGCCCCGTCGCAGATAGGCGGTTCCGTCCCGGGCGATCCGCCAGAAGTCGCTGTGAGCCGAATCGTTGAAGACGCGGTCTACGTCCGGCTTGCCCAACCAACATTCGAGCAAGCCGTCATGAAAGCTTGGCTTGATCGCTTCTTTGGTCGGCACCCAGAAAGGCGTCCAGCCGGAGGTCTTGGGCGCGTGCGAAACGATTTCCTTAAGTCGCGTGAGCGTGGGCAGGTTCTCGATCCCGTCGATGGAATAGGCCTGCTCGCTGTGGCCCTGTGGTTGCCGTGACGGGTGATCCTCGGGGAGCTTCTCAGTCAACTCACGGAATCGGATGCGAGCGTCGTGCACGAAGGTCTGGAGACTGTCCGTCCGTCCCGGCTGGACGAACAGGCCAAGCGCGTCGAGGATGGCGACGACGCGCTCGAACCGCAGGTTGATCTCGCCTTGCTCGAAGGCGGCCACGGTCGGCCTGCTGACGCCTGCCAGCGCAGCCAGCGCAGTCTGAGTGAGGCCCTCCTGCTTGCGACGACGAGTCGCTTCATCGACGACGGCACGCCAGTCGATCGGCCATTCAGTCATGCGAATATCCTTGCGGCATTTTCCCGGATTACTTCGCGATAAACTATGCGGAAATCGTCCGGCTGCACCCGCGCGGAGAACTCGAGCGTCCTCGCGCGGGAAAAGGCCCTGGCGAGCACATCGAGTGAGCGGGTCACTTCCTGGGCGGTCAGCTCGATTGCAATCCCCAGCGCCTCGATCAGCGCGCGGTCAAGCGTATCGAACGGACGCTTGGCGCCGCCGATCTCGAGCGCAACGATAGGTTCATACTGTGGATAGACCAGCGTGTTGATGAGATCATAGGCCGGGCTGAGACGCAGCCCTCCGCTTCCTTCCAGAAGCGAGAAGTTCTTGAGATGCGCGTCGGCGTTGCCGAGTACCAGGTTGAAGACGACGAGCCGATAGTAGCGGGCCAGGTCGATGCGCGCCCGGGCCGAGAAACGTGCGATGACGCTCGCGGCTTCCTCGTATGACGAGTGATATTTGCCATCGAACTGGCGGCCACGCGGCTTGCCGAGGATCTGGGCGAAATCCTCAAGCCGGAGTTTCTCGCCACCCACGCGGTCGAAGCGTTCCACCAGCAGCGCTAAACCCTCTATCCCGGCGAGTGTCGCCGGCCTAGCCTTGGTGATCTCCGCCTCACCCAGGATCTCCCGGCCGAGTTGAAGCGAAAGGGCTTCATTCTGAACGAGCGTGGGAAGGTCTTCACGATTGAACTTCGCAATATGCGTCGCAGGGTCGACGGCTTTGACGCATGGCTCGAACCCCCTTTCGCCGCGGAACGCGAGCAGCTTTTTCTGCACGCCTGAGAGCGTTCGACCAGGGAAGGCTGCTGCTTCTTCCAAGATATCGGGCTCGTCAGGCGCCGCCAACCGCGTTCCGTCCGGCCTCAGGACGCCGACCGCGCCGATGCAGTCGGCACCGTAGTTCAGCAACAGGCCGAAATCGTCCTGAGCTTCAGTACCCCCGGCCCTTGCCTGACGTCCGCGCAGCCAGCCTTCGGGTCCAAGATGCTCAAAGAACGGGATTAGGCCGCCGCGACAATAGTGGTCCCGTTGCTCCACGGGCAATGCGCAGGCGATGCTTTCCGGCCAGCCTTCATCATATATGAAGCGTGTATCCCGCCCGAGTTCGCGAAGCTGGCCGGCGGGAGCACCTTTGAAGGTTACGATGGCAGCGCGGTCGGAGATAAGCCATTCCTGTCAATCTTATAGCTACATGTTGCTTCAAACAGCATGAATGTCAAGATACATTGACTCTCTTGTCCACCAAGCGGCCGACTGAAATCTATGGGGTAGCGCCAATTCCGTAGCACGGTTTAACTTCCTTCCTGAGATTAGTGGCAGTGCATGGTGCCATAGATATACAGCGGATGGGCATCTGCTGAGTATAAGATCAATAGTTTGACAGCGAATAGCGCCCCCTTTGGGCGGCCTGGTGATTCGCAAGCTAGTTGCGCAGTGCCGTCGCACGCGCGCACCAAAATCGCGCGCGAAGGGATTCGTTTGCCGAAGCGTTATACGCTGACAAACGAGGACCAAGAGGCGCCGATCGATGCTGGAGATGCGCGCCGCGGAGGAGTCCGCGGCGCTCGACGACGATAGGGCAATGGCGGCGGTCGCGCGGCGCGAGCCGGCGGCGTTCCGTGCGATCGTGCTCGCGCAGGGCGCGCAACTGCACCGCATCGCCTATCGCATGATCGGCGACGGTGCCGAGGCCGAGGATGTCGCGCAGGAAGCACTGCTGCGGCTGTGGTCGAGCGCCGCACGCTGGCGCCCGGGTGGATCCGGAATTGCGGCGTGGCTGACCCGTGTGACGGTCAACCTCTGTCTCGACCGGCTGCGTCGCCGGCGTTTCGCGAGCGACGAAGCTGTGCCCGAGCGCGCCGACCCTGCGCCCGGCGCCGATGCCGCGCTCGCTGCCGACTGGTTGCGCGACCGCACGCTCGCCGCACTGGCGACGCTCAATGCCCGCCAGCGCGCGGCGATCGTGCTGACCTATTATGAGGAGCTGCCCAATGCCGCGGCGGCCGAGATGATGGACATGAACCTCAAGGCTTTCGAATCGCTGCTGCTGCGCGCGCGCAGCGCGCTCAAGGCGGCGCTCGCCGAAACCGGGCTGGTGACGCTGGTGGGAGAGACGGAATGAGCCGCGATCTCTTCTCGCCTGCCGAACGCGCCGCGCTCGACCGCGCGACCGCCCCCGCGCTCGCCGCCGATTTCGCGGATGCGGTCGTCTCGGCGGCAATGGCGCGTCCCGCCGCAGTGCCGCCGCGCCGGCCGATCGGACTCAACTGGCGCGCGTGGAAGCACCCGACACGGATGTTCCTGGGGCTCGGCGCGCTGGCGCTCGCCGGTGCGACTGCCGCCGCGGCGGGCGGCGGGCTGCTCGATCGGCTGCCCGAGCGGTTCCCGCAGCTGGTCGCCGCGGTCGGCCTCGCGCCGGCACCCGCGCCGCCGCGGCACGTCGTGCACGTCCGCAAGGTTCGACCGCCCGCTCCAACCCCGACGCCCAGCCCGGCGCCGGTAGCGCTCGCTGCGCCGCTTGGTCCCCCGCCGCTGACCGACGAACAGATCGCAATCCGCCGAGCGCGCATCGCGGCCTATCGCGCGGCAGTGTTGCGCGGCGATGCGCCGCCGCTGCGTCCGGTCGTGCGGCGCGCGCTCGCCGAGCGCGTGCGCGAACGCATCGCCGACCTGCCGCCCGAGCGCCGCGCCGAGCTGCGCGAGCGTCTTGCGGCGATGACGCCCGAGCAGCGCGCCCGCGCGCGGGTGCGAATGGAAGTGCGGTTCCTCAACAACCATCCGCGATTGGCCGAGCGGCTGGTCGAACGCAGCGAAGCGATGGCGGGCGACGACGCGCCGCCCCCCGGACGGCTCGAGCGGCTGCGGGCGTGGCGTGAACGGCAGCTTGAGGCGCGGGCGAAGGGTTTGGCGGCGCCGCCCGTTGAAGGCGAAGCGGATCCAGCGGGATCCGTGTCAACAACGGAGTCCACGCCATGATGCGCCTGTCGTTTATCGCCCCTCTGGCCCTGCTCGCCGCCCTCCCCGCCGCGGCGCAATCGAGCCGCACCGTCGAGATCGATCGCCCGAACTACGACGCCACTCGCACCGTGACGCACGATGGCCACGGCACCGTCACCCGCGACACCGACGTCACGCGCAACCGCGACGGCGCGACCGCCAGCCGAGACTATACCCGCAGCTTCACCGGCAATGGCTGGACCGCGAGCGGATCGCAGACCGGGTTCGCCGGGCGGACGCGGAGCTTCAGCGCGTCGGGTTCGCGCGGTACGTTTCCGGGGCGGCGGTTTCGGGGTCGGTGAAGTCGTTGTTCGATCCGGGCGCAGCTGGCGCTCGGATCGCGCCGGCTCGTTCAAGCAAATAGGTCGGCCGCGGTGAGCGGGTCTTTCGGATCGTCGCCGAAGTTGTTCGGCCCCCGCGTCCCGCCGGCGAAGAACATCATGAGACCGATCACGATACCGAGCAGCGGCACGACGCCAAGCAGCAGCCACCAGCCCGACATATTTTGATCGTGCAGCCGCCGTACTGCGAGCGCCAGCGACGGAATCACCGCCGCCAGCGCAAATAGCGACCACAGGACGGCGACCGCGGACGCGGCAGGCGACGGCATGCTGACGCTCGGATCAGTCGATCCCCCCGCAGCGAACGCCATGCATAAAACGACGAGCGCGGCGCTGGCGATCCAAAATGCAAGATGGAACAGCCCATATTCCAGGCGGCGCGACCGCCCGGTGAAGTCGAAATAGTGCCGCCACGGTTGAAGCAAGATCTCCATATTTCCCCCTCCTGTTCCGGATGGAGACTAGCGCCGCGTTACACGACGTAAAGAGATGGAAGGCCCTGAAGGGTCCGTTTCGGTCAGGGTTGTGGCGCACTCGCCGGTTTGGCGGCCGGCAGCGGCAGCGGCGAATCGTCGAGCGGGATCGGGATGCGCGGGCGTTTGTCCTTCTTCTTGAACACGCGCGCGATGTCGCGGACCAGCATCGCCGGATTGGTCGCCTGCCCGGGCTCGTCGCAGCAGCTATTGGGATCGACTGCCTTGCCGACCGCGCGCACCAGGAAGGTCGCACCGCCGAACAGGTCGACACCACCAGGACAGCCACCAATCCTTGCGGCGCAGACCGGAGCGGCAGCGGCGAGCGCGCCAGTGCCCGTCATATCGGGGTTGCTGGGTGCAGGGTGATCGGGCGGGCCGCGTTCGTCGGGGAGCGGAAGGCGTGGGCTGGGCGCGACATTGCCGCAGACGACGATGTCGTTGGCACCGGTGCGCGCGGTGGCGCAGGGATCGGCCTTGATCGACCAAACCTTCGGCGGCGCAGCGGCGGCGGAATCGCGCGCCGGCGCGCTGGCGGCGGGTGCCGCCGCCGGAAGCGCCGCGGGAGACGGTAACGCTGTATCCTGCACGAGCATCAACAGCGCAGCGAGCAACATCGCGACCTCCCGGCATCCGTTGCCGGCGAATACACCGCGACGTGCACGGCCGGCAATCCACCGGCAGGCGCTGCCCGCCAGCCGCGGGTCAGGCCGTCGCCAGCTCGCGCCGGCGTCGCGTCGCGAATCCGATCGCGCCGAAACCGGCGAGCAGCATGAGCCAGGTCGAAGGTTCGGGAACCGCCCCAGTTTCGGTGGTCGGGTTCGGTGCCTGGATCACCTTGACGTCCTCGGTGGTTGCGAACAGCAGGCCGGTCACGAATGCCGCGCTGTCACTCGCGATGACGTTGGCGCCGGCATCAATCCCGCGCAACGAGAAGCCAGTGACGCCCGACCCGAAGCTGAACGGGTCGCCGCCCAGCGCGTGGCCGAGCAACAGCCCGCCGAGCGTGAACACGTCGTATCCGTTCGGGTCGCCGGCCAGCGTGGGGAAGATCGCCGACGTGATCAGATTGTCGCCCTCGATGATGCGGTAATCATAGCCGAGGGCGAGCGCGGGATCGATATAGGTGTAGCTGCCGGCGGTCGGCGTGAATTCGAACACGAAGCCGCCGTCTTCGGTCTCGGCTTCGGTGGGTAGCAATGGCGAATCCGGCGAACCGCCGTTGCCGATGACGACGCCGTTGAGCACCAGCCCGTCGAACGCCATGCCGCTATCCCACACAGTATCGAGCCAGTTCGAGACGCCGAACGCGAGCTGATAGGTGCCGCTGGTCTGCACCGTGTAGCTCGAATGGACCCAGCCTGTGTAGCCGCAGCCGATATCGTAGCAGGTGTTGTTGTAGGCCGGGCCGAGCGGCGCCCAATCCGGCGCACCCGGCGTGATCGTCACCGAGGCCGGCGCGAGCGTGGCATTGACGTCGGGGAGGCTGAAGCCGGGGACGATATTGCCGACGGGCTGCGTGCGCGCCGTGAACAGCATCACCGGATTCGCGCCCTGCAGCTGCGCCCAGCCGTAATCGGCAAATTGCGCGCCATCCGACGTGACATAGTTGAAGTCGAAGTCGATCGTCGCACCAGCCGCGGCATAGAACGGCGACGACAGCTGCGACGATCCGTTGGTGCCACCGTAGCCGCCAATCTGACCGGCGCCGTCCGGCCCGCCATAGGTCGACACCCATTGATAGGTTGCGTTGCCGCTCGGCGGCGCCGTGACCACGCCGTTCGGGCCCGACACGCCGCAGCTGCCGATGCACGTGGTAGCCTGCGCGCCTGCCGGTGCGAGCAACAGCAATGGCAATGCCAATAGCGCCTTGCGGAATGTGAACATGCGACACCCTCCGTTGTTTCGTTAACGGAGCGCTAACACGGGGTCCTCGGCCCACGATTGATTGCGGTCAATGGCGGAAGCCGGACGATCGGAGTCAATCTTGGAAAGGCGCGAACGAGCGCCCTTCAACCAGGAACTCAGGCTGCGTGCTTCTGCCGGCTGGCGCGCTTGCGCTCGTGCGGGTCGAGGTAGCGCTTGCGCAGGCGGATCGACTTGGGCGTGACTTCGACCATCTCGTCGTCGTCGACATAGGCGATCGCCTGTTCGAGCGTCATCCGCTTCGGCGGCGTCAGGCGGATGGCGTCGTCCTTGCCGCCGCTGGCGCGGAAGTTGGTGAGCTGCTTGGCCTTCATCGGATTGACTTCCAGGTCGTCCGGCTTTGCGTTTTCGCCGACGATCATGCCCTCGTACAGCGGCTCGCCATGCCCGACGAACAGGATGCCGCGCTCCTCGAGCGGGCCGAGCGCATAGCTGTTGGCCTCGCCCGCGCCGTTGGAGATCAGCACGCCGTTCTTGCGGCCCTCGATATTGCCCTTGTGCGGGCCATATTTCTCGAACAGCCGGTTCATGATTCCGGTGCCGCGGGTGTCCGACAGGAACTCGCCGTGATAGCCGATCATGCTGCGGCTCGGCGCCGAGAACGTGATGCGGATCTTGCCGCCGCCAGAGGGGCGCATGTCGGTCAGCTCGGCCTTGCGGATCGCCATCTTCTCGACGACCGTGCCGGAATGCTCCTCATCGACGTCGATGATGACGGTTTCGTACGGCTCGGTCTTTCGGCCCTCTTCGTCCTCGCCGAACAGCACGCGCGGGCGGCTGATGCCGAGCTCGAAGCCTTCGCGGCGCATCGTCTCGATCAGCACGCCGAGCTGGAGCTCGCCGCGGCCCGCGACTTCGTAGCTGTCGCGATCGTCCGCCTCGGTGACCTTGATCGCGACGTTCGATTCGGCTTCGCGGAACAGGCGATCGCGGATCATGCGCGACGTCACCTTGGTGCCCTCGCGACCGGCCATCGGCGAATCATTCACTGCGAACCGCATCGACAGCGTCGGCGGATCGATCGGCTGGGCGTGCAGCGGATCGGAGACGCTGGGATCGCAAATCGTGTTCGACACGGTGGTGTGCGTCAGCCCGGCGATCGAGATGATGTCGCCGGCCTGCGCCTCGTCGGTGGGGACGCGCTCCAGCCCGCGGAAGGTCATGAGCTTGGACGCGCGGCCGGTCTCGACGATATTGCCGTCGTTATCGAGCGAATGGATCGCCTGGTTGGTCTTGATCGAGCCTGAAAAGACCAGGCCGGTCAGCACGCGGCCGAGGAAATTGTCGCGGTCGAGCAAAGTGACGAGGAATTTGAACGGACCATCGGGATCGGCCGAGGGCGGCGGGAAATGGTCGACGACCTTCTGGAACAGCGGCTTCAGCGTGCCTTCGCGCAGACTATGATCTTCATTGGCATAGCCGTTACGCCCCGATGCGTAGAGCACGGGGAAATCGAGCTGCTCGTCGCTGGCATCGAGGCTGACGAACAGATCGAACACTTCGTCGAGCACTTCCTGGATGCGCTCGTCGGGACGGTCGATCTTGTTGACGACGACGATGGGGCGCAGGCCCAGCGCCAGCGCCTTGCCGGTGACGAACTTGGTCTGCGGCATCGCGCCTTCCGACGCGTCGACCAGCAGGATCACGCCGTCGACCATCGACAGGATGCGCTCGACCTCGCCGCCGAAATCGGCGTGGCCGGGCGTATCGACGATGTTGATCCGGGTCCCTTCCCACTCGACCGACGTGCACTTGGCGAGGATGGTGATCCCGCGCTCCTTCTCGAGATCGTTCGAGTCCATCGCGCGTTCCTCGACGCGCTGATTGTCGCGGAAGGTGCCCGATTGGCGGAAGAGCTGGTCGACGAGCGTGGTCTTGCCGTGATCGACGTGGGCGATGATCGCCACGTTGCGGAGGTTCATGACTGTTCCTGATTGGCGCGCAGGGCGCTGGTTTTGGCGCGCCCATAGCTCAAATGGTGCGTTGCGGGAAGGGAGGAGATTTCCGGGGAATCCCCGCCTGAATATTTTCGCGCCGCCCGGGAATAAATCGCCGCTGCGCCCCGTCCTGACCGGCGAACCGCAAGCGGAGTTGCAGGCATGGCGGGCGAAATCGACGCGCTGGACCGGGGCGAAATAGCCCGCGGCGTCTCCCCGAACTAGCGCTTGAACGCCGCGACGAAGGTCCACGCCATCGGCGGCAGTGCGACGCTTTCGCGATATCGACTGGCAGCCTGGCGGGATTGCGGCGCGCGAGAGCGGGGGTGATAGTCGGCGGCAGAGCCCGCGCAGGAGAACGCCAATGCCCGCCAATCTCCAGAGCTTCGCGATCCATGTCGACGATACCGACCGCGCCCGTGCCTTTTATGAGGCAGTGTTCGGCTGGAAGTTCGAGCCGTGGGGGCCGCCGGATTTCTATCTGATCCATACCGGCACGCCCGACGAGCCGGGCGTGCACGGGCTGATGCACCGGCGCCAGGTACCGCGCACGGGAACCGGGCTCAACGGAGTCGAGCCGACCTTCGCCGTCGCGGACGTCGATGCAACGCTGGCATTGGTCGAGGCGAACGGTGGCACGGTGACGATGCAAAAGGCGCGGATCCCGACCGTGGGGGTGCTGATCCGGTTCCTTGATACCGAGGGTAATGACATCGGCGCGATGCAGGCCGAGGACGCATAGAGGGCCTGGTAGCCCTGATCGTCACTTTACCAGGCTGGCCCAGCTTCGCTAGCCCCGAGGGAAACCGCACGGCCAGTGATCGTGAGTGAGCGGGAGCGGGAATAAATCCGGCAGGACGAAAGATGTTGGAAGGTCGCGGCGGCCCTAGCCGCCCAGCACGTTGATCGTGAATGCCAGCACGCCGAGGTTGAACACGAACGCGGCAAGGCAATGCCCCGTCACTGCGCGCCGGAAGTCGCCGTTCAGGATGCTGACGTCGGAGGTCTGGAAGGTCATGCCGAGGCAGAAAGCGAAATAGATGAAATCCCAATAATCGGGCTCGCCGGTGTCGGGAAATATCAGCCCGCCGCAATCGCCCTTGATGCCTTCGCGGTAGAAGAGATGCGCATAGTGGAGCGCGTAGATCCAGTTGCTGAAGATCCACGCGATCGCGAGCGTCACGACGATCAGCGGTATGAAGTTGCGGTGCGCCGCCTGCTTCTGGAGTAGCTCGCTGAAGATCGTGGTCAGGATCACCAGCATCACCACGCCGGTGACCAGCAGCAGTATGGGGCGATTGGCGTCGTTGCGGCAGGCGGCAATACGCATCCGCGCCGCCTCATGCCGCAGCAGCGGCGCGCACAGCAGGAAGAAGATCAGCGAAGCGAAGTCGAAACCGGCCATGATGCCGAAGCGCCAGCCCAGCAGCGGCTTGAACGCGGCGACTGCGGCGACCATCACTGCCGCCCAGGTGATGAACCGCGGCGGCGCAAGGACGTTGCCGACGCCGCGGCGGTGCCTGACGTGCTGCTCGGTCATTGCCACCCCGCGTTACGACTGCGGGCGTTCTACTGATTTCATGCAGGAAAACCAGCGCTGCGCCCGCCCCGGAACGGGGCGGGCGTCGGCACGTTCCGACTCAGGCCGCCTTGGCTTCCTTCGCGCGCTCGATCGCTTCGAGCACGATGCGGCGCGCGCTCTCGGCGTCGCCCCATTGACCGACGCGCACCCACTTCTCCTTTTCGAGATCCTTATAGTGGGTGAAGAAATGCTCGATCTGCGCGAGCACGATCTCGGGCAGGTCGGTGCGTTCGCCGACGTCGCTGTAGTAAGGGAAAGTGGTGTCGACCGGCACGCAGATGAGCTTTTCGTCGCCGCCATGCTCATCCTCGAGGTTGAGCACAGCGATCGGACGCGCGCGGACCACGCAGCCGGGAATGAACGGCGAGCGGGCGATCACCAGCGCGTCGAGCGGGTCGCCGTCGGGCGAGAGCGTGTGCGGGACGAAGCCATAGTTCGCGGGATAGCGCATCGGCGTGTGCAGGATGCGATCGACGAACAGCGCCCCCGACTTCTTGTCGAACTCGTATTTCACGGGTTCGCCGCCGACCGGCACTTCGATGATGACGTTCAGGCTGTGCGGCGGATCGTCTCCGACCGGCACCATTTCTATACGCATGGAGTACTCCAGGCTGGGTTGGTTGTTCAGGCGCCCTCTCAGCGCGGTGCCAGCAACAGGTCGAGCCCGGACTCGCCCTTGCCGATCTTTTCGAGGTGCGGATAGCGTAACCCGTCTTTATAGTCGATGGATACCTCGCGCAGTTCCGTCCCAGCCTTGATCATCAGCTTGATCGGGGCATTGCCCGACTTGGCCGCGGTGATCGCTTCCTTGAGTTTCTCGGGCGAATAGACCTGGCCGCCGACGCCGACGATGGTCTGGCCGAGCGTGAGCCCCGCCTTGAATGCCGGGCTATCCCAGACGACGCTGGTGATGCCGGCATCCTTGTTGATCACGAGCCCGAGTGAGAAGCCGAGGTTGGTGGTGCCCGTTTTTTCGCTCGCCTTGAACGTCGCCGACGGCGTGTCGCTATAGGTCAGGCGGTAGCCGTTATCGATGAATCCCTGCAGCGGTGCCGGCGCACCGGTCTCCGTCAGGCGCCTGGTCCAGAATGCCGCCCAGTCATAACGCTGCACGCCGTTCAGCGTGCGGACGATGTCGTCGAAGCTGTAGGTCAGCGTTCCCCAATCGCCGTCGTTCATGCCGACGAATGCGCGGATGAAATCGTCGATCGACTTGGTGCCCCTGGATTCGCGGCGGAGAATCGAGTCGACTTCCATCCAGTCGAGCAGGCCTTCGTTATAATAGTCCTCGGAACGCTGCCAGCTCAGCCAGCCCTTGGGCCGGCGCTGCGAGATCTGCGGGTCGTTGGTGGTGTCGACGAGATCGCGCCACTGGCGCGCGACGCGGGTATCGAGCGTCGCCATGATGTTGGCATATTGATCGAGCGTGTCCTGCTTCGACACCAAGCCCGAGCGCGCCTGGAGCACATAGCCCCAGAACTGGTCGAGCCCCTCATAGGCCCAGAGCAGCTCGTTGCGCATCGGCACGTTGAAGTTCGGCGTCCAATTGCCTTCGCCGCGGCGATATTTGCCGATCCAGCTGTGGCTATATTCGTGCGGCAGCAGGTTGCGGTCGCCGACAGTATTGTCCCAATCGGTGAAATAGCCTTTGGCGCGACCGTTTTCCGAGCTGCGATGATGCTCGAGCCCGATCCCGCCGATCGAATCGCCGAGCCCGAACAGCAGATGATAATTGTCGTAATGCTGGCTACCGAAGGTGCGGACGGCCTGCTCGACGAGCTGTTTGTGCGCGTCGATCTGTTCGGGCTTGGCCGCGAGTTCCTTGGGGTCGTCGGCGCAGGTGTCGAGGAACACGCGCGTGCTGAGTGGCCACGACTTGCAATATTTGCCGGCGAGTGTCGGCGAATCGACCAGGTTTTCGTAATCAATGGTCTCGTAGCTGTACGTCGTCCCTTCGGCTTTTGCCGGCAGACCCGAATAGGCGGTCCAGCCCTCGGGATATTTCACCGTCGCCGCAATCGGGATCCGACGCGCGAAATAGCCCGCCGGATAGAGGCTCATCGAATTGAACTGCACCCGCATCAGTGTCGGCGACATGACGATCGCGCCCTGGTCCGACACCGTTGCGGACAGGAATTGCAGCCGGATGTCGAGCTGCTTCACGCCCCTGGGCACCTCGATGTGGAAAGCGAACACTTCGACATCGTCGCGCGTCCACGGCAGTTCCTTGCCGTTGGCGACGATGTGGAGACCGGCCAGCTTGTCGAGCTGGCCGCGCGGCGAATGCGTTCCGGGGAGCCACTGGGGGAACAGCAGCACCATATGCCCCGTTTTGGCCACCGGCAGCGTCTCGCGGACGTTGAAGATGCGGTGCGCGAGATCGGTCGCGTCGACCTCGAGCCGGATCGTGCCCGGATAGGGCACGTCTCGGGGTTCGGGGATGCGGTTTACGAACGGAATGGGCTGAGGCCTGGAATTTTCGGCGAGAACGGGAGTGGCCACGCCTGCGAGCAGCAGGGCGGCGAATGGCGCGCGGAGCATGGGCAAGGCTTTCGACAGATAGATGCCAATGATTATGCGCGGCAAAAGGCGGGCGTAAAGCAGTTTCACGCTGCAGTGCGGCAATAATGCTTGCGATCTGATTGCAGGCTCCTGCCGGCCGCGCAGCTCGGCGCCAAGGCGCGCTAGGTCGAAGAGGGATGTCGAACGCCGACCCAAGGCACCGCGCCTATTGGCAGCGGATGGAGCGCGACGGCGCCGTGCCGCGTCTGTTCGCCTGGGCGTTTGGGCATCCCGGGTCCCGGGGCCCGCCACGCATTCGTGCGGCGGGCCTTCGTGGGTCAGGCGAACGTCGTGGCAATATCCTCCCGCTGCTGGTTGCGGTCGGGAATCGGCCAGGGCGCGAATGCCACGAACCAGAGCATCACCAGCGATGCGAATGGGATCAGTACCGCCAATGCCCATGCCGGATGGAAGCCGAAACGAGTCATGAACCGGGCGAACATCGCCATTTGGATCGCCCAGACGATCAACAAGTAGAGCATCGCTTACCTCGAATAGCGATAGGCCGCCGCGTCCGCGATCGGCCATTTGGCGAACAGAATGATGAACCAGGTCACCACGTTGACGATCGGCACGAGCGCTAGGATGACGACGCCACGCGAGTACCCAATCCGAAAGAGAATTCGTGCCAACGGAATGCCGTAGATCTCAGTAGCTATTAACAGCACAATCCAGTGCACGATGCTGAATCCGCCCATGCCCTCCCCCTTTGCAAAGTCGCCGCATCTATCTCCATTGCGGAGCGACGGCGAACATTGCACAGCCTGTGACGACAGGCGAGGGTGCGGATAGCGTTCAGGTCCAAATCCGATACATTTAGCACGACGGGCGGGCCGAGATCGGAGCGGCGACGGCGATCGCCCTAGAATTTCGCCTCTTCATACACGCGGCGGAGATCGCCCTTCCATTCGCCGTGGTAGTGGTCGAGCAGCACCTGCGCGGGGACCTTGCCCGTGCGCACCACTTCGCGCAACGGATCGAGGAAGCCGCTTTCGTTGTCGCCGACGCCGTTGAGCCGCTGGCGCGCGGCGAGTCCGGCGGTGGCGATGTCGAGCACTTCGCCGGCAATATCCTTGAGCGTGCCGCCACCGGGCAGCGGCGCGTCGAGCGCGAGCCGCGGCACGGCGCCCCGCAGCGCTTCGCGGCCCTCCATGTCCCAGTCCTTGACCAGATCCCAAGCCGCGTCGAGCGCGCCCTGGTCGTAGAGCAGCCCGACCCATAGCGCCGGGAGCGCACAGATCCGGCCCCAGCGCCCGCCGTCGGCACCACGCATCTCGAGGAACTGCTTCATCCGCACTTCGGGGAAGGCAGTCGAGAGATGGTCGGCCCAATCGTCGATCGTCGGCAGCTCGCCCGGCAGCACTTCGAGCCGGCCTGCGAGGAAATCGCGGAAGCTCAGCCCCGCCGCATCGATGTAGCGGCCGTCGCGATAGACGAAGTACATCGGCACATCGAGCGCATAATCGGCATAGCGCTCATAGCCGAAGCCCTGGTCGAACACGAATGGCAGCATGCCGGTACGATGCGGATCGGTGTCCGACCAGATATGGCTGCGGAAGCTGAGGAAGCCGTTGGGCTTGCCTTCGGTGAATGGCGAATTGGCGAACAACGCGGTCGCCAGCGGCTGAAGCGCGAGGCCGACGCGGAATTTCTGCGCCATATCGGCTTCGCTCGCATAATCGAGATTCACCTGGATCGTGCAGGTGCGCAGCATCATGTCGAGGCCAAGGCTGCCGACGCGCGGCATATGGCGCAGCATGATCGCATAGCGACCCTTGGGCATGATCGGCAGCTCGGCGCGCGTCTTATCGGGCCACATGCCGAGGCCCATGAATCCGATGACCAGCTTTTCGCCGACCGCCTTGACCTGGTTGAGATGGCGTCCCGCTTCGGCGCAGGTCTGATGCAAATTCTCGAGCGGCGCGCCCGAAAGTTCGAATTGTCCGGCGGGCTCGAGGCTCACCGTGCCATCAGGACCGGCGAGCGCGATGACCTTGCCCGCCTCTTCGACCGGCTTCCAGCCATAGTCGGTGAGCGCCATCAGCAGGTCGTGGATGCCGCCCGGCTCGTCATAGCTGGGGGCATGGAAGTCCTTGGTCGAGAACACGAATTTCTCGTGCTCCGTGCCAATCCGCCAGCGCTCCTTGGGCTTCTCGCCGCGCGCAAAATAGTCGATCAACTGCGCCTTGTGCTCGATGACGGGGGCATCGGTGGCGGTGGCCGTCTTCGTGCTCATGAACGTGCCTTTACCGATCGGTAAAGAAAAGCGCCAGTGGGATTGGCGGGTTGCGGAAGATCGATCCGGGACGACTGATTTCGTGTCCCGACGCAGTCGCTTTGGGTGAACAGAAGAAGAAGGACTGGTTCGCGCGGAGACGCGGAGGCGCGGAGATGGCGGAATTTGCGCGCTGCGCAGGAATGAACCCAGCGCGTTCGCACGCTGAACCGTTCGGAGAGTCAGCTATCGCTTTCGCTTTGGACACGATCTCTGCGTCTCCGCGCCTCTGCGCGAATCAAAGACCTAAGGTCCCGCGCGGGGTTTCGGGGGTGCCGGGGGCGCGTCCATGTGGTGGAAGCGAAGGTGACGGTCGAAGCGGTCGAGCAGGAGGTCCTGACCTTCGACAGTGAGCGGCGTGTCGCGGAAGTCGGCCTTGCCGAGCTCGTTGGGCTCGAAGTGGAAGCGCAGCATCTCACCGTCGGTCCCCAGCGTCACCGGCGCGCTCTGGACGTTGAGCACCGGCAGCACCAGCCACACCGCCGCCGGCGCATCGCCGGGCTGCCAGCGCAGCCGCAGGTCCGAGTCAGGGATGCGCTCGACGCGCACCGCGCCGGCTGCGTTGCGGATCGCAACCGCGAACAGCCCAGGCTGAAGGCCTTTGGGTCCCTCGACGCTCACGTGCAACTCGCCGGGGGTCTCGGCACCGCGCGCGACCAGCGCGATCCGTGGGGGCTTGAACGGATCGGTGGTGAGCAGCACGCGGCCATTCTCGGCGCGCCAGTTGCCCGCCGCGACTTCGTCGAGCGCGCCATAGCTCAACCGATAATGAAACCGCCCGTCGGCATGGAGTTCGATGCCCGCCGCCACTTCGGTCTGGTTGCCGATGTAGAGTCCGACCAGATTGCCGGGATGCGCGTCGTCGGCGGCGAGCATCGGTGCCGCGAGCGCGAGCAGCCAGTATCGCATCACCAATCCCCCGCCCCTGCCATCCAGATCGCCACCGCCGCCGCCGCCGCGGTGTCGGCGCGCAGGATGCGCGGACCCAGCCCGATCCCGACAGCTTGCGGCAATGCGCGTATCGCATCGCGCTCATCGTTGTCGAATCCGCCTTCGGGGCCGATCAGGATCGCGCCGGGTCCGGGGCGCGCGCGCATCGCCTCGGCGGCCGGCGCCCCGCCGTTTTCATCGGCGAAGAACAACGCGCGCTCGGCCGGCCAGTCGCGCAGCAGCGCAGCGAGCTTGACCGGTTCGGCCAATTCGGGGAGCGCAGTGCGTCCGCATTGCTCCGCGGCTTCGATCATATGCGCACGCAGCCGTTCGCGGTTGAGCCGATCGACGACGGTGCGCCGCGTGAGCACTGGCACGAGCCGCGCGACGCCCAGCTCGCATGCCTTTTCGGCAACCCAGTCGACGCGCCCCTTCTTGATCGGCGCGGCGCACAGCCAGAGGTCAGGCACAGCCTCGCGCGCGGCGAGATGCTGCACGACGTCGAGCATCAGTTCGCGCCTGCCGACCGTCTGCGCGACCGCGAGCCATTCGCCGCTCGCGTCGTCAAACAGCTTGATGGGGTCGCCCACCTTGGTGCGCATCACCGACAGGAGATAATGCGCCTGAGGCCCGTCGACGCGCACCATGCCGCCCAGCGCAAGCTCGGCCTCGACGAACAGCCGCGGCGTCGAATCGGGCGGCCAGGCGGGTGTCGCCATTATTTCGGCCGCATGCTGTTCGGATCGAAATGGAGCATCTCAGGTGTCTTGAGCGCCGGATCCCAATGCTCGGCGATCTTGCCGTTCGCGATGCGATAGAGATCGAACCAGGTGGTCGTATAGTCGTTCCCGGCGGCATCCTTCTGCGGCCTTTGATTGGCAACCATCACCCAGTCACCCTCGGCGATCAGCGTGATCAGCGGCAGCTTGATCGTCGGCTCAAGCGGCCGCGCCGGGCGCGATCCCTTGATATAGGCGGCGATCGCGTCGCGCCCCGAAACGACATTCGGATTGTGCTGGACATATTCGGGCGTGAAATATTTCTCGACCAGCTCAGCGTGCCCGCCCTGCACGATCTCGCGGTACATGTCGTAGACGAGTTTCTTGTTGGCGGCGAGCCTGGCGTCGCTGCTCTGGAGCAACCGGGCCTGGCCCTCCGGCGTCGAAACCGTCTGCGCCGCGGCGGGAATCGCGAGCAGCAGGGCTGCCCAGGCTAGATGTCGCATGCACGCTCTCCGTCGATCCGTTCGGGACGCTTATGCATACTCCGAGTCGCCACGCGATAGCGGCTGACTGGAAAATGCTCCAATGTCACGCCGAGCGCATCAGAGCCTTGTTGGTGCATGCTGCAATCCTGCTGTCCCGACGGACGAGGATCAGCAAGCGATCACCGCAGCCGCCACCAATGCTGCGTCTTGCACGCAATCTTGAGCAGCAGGCAGCCTGAGACGAGCAGCGTATCGCGATCGAGCTGCGTGATCGTCGCCGAGGCGCTGGCATTGAGATCGGGGATGAAGATCTTGCCGTGCCATTTGCCGTCGTCGGCGCGTTCGAACTCGCGGAACAGCGACTTGCCGATCAGGTCCTCGCCGCTGCCGCGCAGGGCGTCGGCGCGCGCCTGCGGCACCGCCCAGATCACCGTCCCGCAGACGCCCTCGCCGCACGAGCTCAACCGGAGGTGCACGGTGTCGCGCGTGTTGCGCCATTGGCCGTCGAGGCCCGAGCCTGCGTGCACCGCCGCCGGCTCGACCGGCGGATTCGACGCACCACCAAGCACCGCAAAAGCGGCAAGCAGAAACAACACGCGACGCATTCGACGAAGCCCTATTCCGATCCCTGAGGCCCGTGGCGTCTCGCATATGCGATGTGAACCGCATGTTTCCAAGGTCTCCGACGCGACTTGCCGAAACGCGGCGCGCGCCCGATAGCGGCGGCGATGACCAGCCCCGACATCGTTCCGGACAGTGAGCATCGCGGGCTCGTCGCGCGCTTGCCCGATGCTATCCGGCCGTTCGCGCTGCTCGCGCGCTTCGATCGGCCGATCGGCTGGTGGTTGCTGTTCTGGCCCGGCGCCTGGGCCGTCGCGCTCGCCGGCGAGGGAGTAGAGCGCTGGAGCCTGATCCTGTGGCTGCTGCTCGGCGCTATCGCGATGCGCGGTGCGGGGTGCGTGTACAACGACGTGGTCGACCGCGACCTCGACCGTCAGGTCGCACGTACCGCCAGCCGACCGCTGGCGAGCGGGCAGGTTTCGCTCAAGGCGGCCTGGGCATGGCTGTTTGCATTATGCCTGGTCGGACTGGTCGTGCTGGTCCAGCTCGGCAATGGTGCCAGGCTGGTCGCGCTCGCGAGCCTTGCGCCGGTCGCCGCCTATCCGTTCATGAAACGCGTCACCTGGTGGCCGCAGGCGTGGCTGGGGCTCGTCTTCTCCTGGGCGGCGCTGGTCGGCTGGAGCGAGGCGGGAATCGGCGCCGGCCTGGCATGGCTGCCTGGGCTGTTGCTCTATGCCGGGAGCATCGCCTGGGTGATCGGCTATGATACGATCTATGCGCTGCAGGACATGGAGGACGACGCATTGGTCGGCGTGCGCTCGTCGGCGCGGCGTATGGGCCGGCATGTCCGTGGCGGTACCGCAGCCTTTTATGGTGTCGCGCTCGCGCTGTGGGGCGCGGCGATGTGGCAAGTGAACCCGGTGCCGCTCACGCTCGCACTGCTGCTTCCGGTCGCAGCCCATTTCGCCTGGCAGGTCGCGACGCTCGATCCGGCAAACGGCGCCAACGCGCTGCACCGCTTTCGCTCGAACCGCTTCGCGGGGCTGGCGATGTTCCTCGCCTGCCTGGCGCTTGGCGAAGCGATGAGGCTTTGACCTTCCCCGCGGCAATACCTAATTCGCTGCGATGCTGAACCCCGAACAGGCCCGCGAACGGGCACTTGCCATCGTCGAACGCGCACGCGCAGCGGGCGCGGATGCTGCTGACGCACTGTTCGCGGCCGATGCGTCGGTATCGGTGTCGGTGCGGATGGCCGCACTGGAGGATGTCGAGCGCTCCGAGAGCGAGGAGCTGGGGCTGCGCGTATTCGTCGGCAAGCGCTCGGCGTCGGTGTCGACGACCGACCTCGGCGATGATGCGCTCGGAGTGCTGGTCGAGCGCGCGCTGGCGATGGCGCGCGAGGCGCCCGAAGACGCATGGGCCGGGCTCGCGCCCGCCGAACGGCTGCTCCACGGCCCGCCGCCGCATCTCGACCTCGACGACGGCGGCGATTTCGACCCGCAGGCGCTGAAGGACGACGCGCTCGCCACCGAAGACGCCGCGCGAGCGGTCGAGGGCGTGACCAACAGCGAAGGCGGCAGCGCGAGCGGATCGCGCGCGGTGCTCGCGCTCGCCACAAGTCACGGCTTTGCCGCCGGCTATAGCCTCAGCAGCTACACGATTTCGGCGAGCGTGCTCGCAGGCCCGGCGGGCGCAATGGAACGCGACCACGCGCATCACAGCGCACGCCACCGCCGCCGGCTCGAAACCCCGGAACAGATCGGCCGCCGCGCCGGCGAGCGCGCAGTCGCACGGCTCAACCCCGCGCGCGTTGCAAGCGGCGCGATGCCGGTAGTGTTCGATCCAAGGATCGGCTCGACCCTGCTTGGCCATTTCATCAGCGCGATCAGCGGCCAAGCCATCACGCGCAAGACGAGCTTCCTTTGCGACTGCCTCGGCGCTCCGGTGTTCGCGCCCGGAGTCTCGATCCGCGACGACCCGCATCGTCCGCACGGGCTGCGCTCACGCCCGTTCGATGGCGAGGGGCTGCCGGTGTCCCCGACGGCGCTGGTCGACGACGGCGTGTTGCAGACCTGGCTGCTCGACAGCGCCTCGGCGCGCCAGCTCGGGCTCGAACCGACCGGCCATGCCGTGCGCGGCATCGGCGGCGGGCCAGGCGTGGGCACCAGCAATCTCTATCTTGAAGCGGGCAAATTGCCGGTCGAGACGCTGATCGAGGATATCGAGCTCGGCGTGCTCGTGACCGAGTTGATCGGCCACGGCGTCAACGGCGTGACCGGCGACTATAGCCGCGGCGCCGCGGGGTTCCTGATCGAAAAGGGTGAAATCACGCGCCCGGTCTCCGAGATCACCATCGCCGGGAATCTCAAGGACATGTTCCGCAACCTGACGCCGGCGAACGATCTTGAGTTCCGCTACGGCGTAAACGCGCCGACGCTGCGAGTCGACGGAATGACCATTGCCGGCGATTGACTCGAACCTGAGCGACGCAGTCGCCGGGATCGCACGGGAGGCCGGGCAAGTCGCGCTCCGCCGGCAGTTCGAGGATTTCCGCCGCTGGGAAAAGACGCCGGGCGCGCCAGTGTGCGACGTCGATCTCGAGATCGACCGGCTGCTCCACGCGCGGCTGACCGCGCTGGTGCCCGACGCCGGCTGGCTGTCGGAGGAGACGCTCGACAGTGCCGAACGGCTGACTGCGAACCGGCTGTGGGTGGTCGATCCGATCGACGGCACCCGAGATTACGTGCGCGGGCGCGCCGGCTGGGCAGTGTCGGTCGCGCTGATCGAAGCCGGCCAGCCGGTAGTCGGCGTACTGGATGCGCCGGCGCGCGGCGAACATTGGCGCGCCGACGCCGGCCGAGGTGCCACCCGCAACGGCGCCGCGCTACGCGTCACGCCGCGCACCATGCTCGCCGGCGCACGCGTCCCGACCGACCAGCTGTCGAAAGTCGACGCCGACCTCGTGATGGTCGCCAAGCCCAATTCGATCGCGCTGCGCATCGCGATGGTCGCCGCCGGCGAAGCCGACCTGCTCGCGACGCTGCGCTGGGGCCATGAGTGGGACATCGCCGCCGCTGCGCTGATCGCACGCGAGGCCGGTGCGACCGTCACCGACGCGCTGGGCGGAGCGCTGGATTTCAATACGCCGAATGCGCAGGCGTTCGGCGTGCTCGCCACGGCTCCTGGCATCCATGCCGCAGCGCGCGAACGGCTGCGCGAACGCGCCGAAGCGCGAGTGCATCTGCCATGACGCTCGCCGGACGCGGCGGCGATCTGCGCCAAGCGGTCCGTGTCACGATCGCCGTCGCGATCGCCTATGCCGCCTATCGGCTGCTGGGACTGCAGCAGGGCTATTGGGCGGTGTTCACGGTGATCATCGTGATGCAGGGCTCGATCGGCAGCACGCTCGGCGCGGCGGTCGACCGGCTGGTCGGCACGATCGCGGGAGCCGTGCTCGGCGGCGCGGCGGCGATGCTCTTCCCACGCACCGTCGAAGGCATCGCCGTGGCTTTGGTGCTCGTGGTCGCGATCACGACGCTTACCGTCGCACTGCGTCCGCAGCTGCGCGTCGCGCCGATCACGGCGGCGATCCTGCTGCTCAGCCAGCCGTTGGGCGTCCCCACGATCGAGTTCGTGACCGATCGCGTGATCGAGATCGCGCTCGGCGGGTTCATCGGCGTGCTGGTGAGCAGCACGATCTTCCGCGCCCCGTCGCGCGAGCTGGTGGTCGCACGCACCGCAATCGTGCTCGAGCAGATCGCAGATTTGCTGCGCGCGCAAGCCGACGGCCTCGAGCTGCACCAGCAAGTCGCGCTCGCCGCCGACTATGCGGCGCTGCGCAAGGCGCTCACCACAGTCGAGGCCGCGATGAGCGACGCCGAGCGCGAGCGCGCCTCGGGGCTCGCGGAGCTCGATCTCTCGCCCGCGATCCCGCGCACCTTGTGGCGCGTGCGCAACGACGTGATCCAGACGATCCGCACGCTCGAGGCGCCGCTGGCGGATAGCGTCGCCGCGCGGCTCGAAGCGCGCACCGCGACCTTGCTGCGCGGCGAGGCCGATTTTGCCGGCCGCTGCGCCGAGGCGCTTCGCAACCGCGCCGCGGTCGATCGCACCGATCGCGACGCGCTCTATGTCGCATTCGAATCCGAGTTCCGCGGGCTGCGCGACGCGGGGCTGATCCGGCCGATGGATTTCGACGCCGCCGGCCGCGTGTTCGGCCTCGCCTTCACGCTCGATCGGCTGCACCGCGACCTCGCCGACCTGGCGGATCGCATCGACGAGGCGGCACGGTGACGGTCGCGGCTTTCCGCCGAGCCGAAGCCGCGCGGCGCCGGCGCCTCGGCGCAGGCGTGCGCACTCCGTGCACAACTTTATCGCTTCCGATGGGGCGGGTTACTCGCTAACTGCGCGGTTCGTTCATCCCCGGGCAAGCTGCGACATGCAGGGTCGCGCCGGGACACAATGCCGCTCGCGCGGCAGAGGGATCGGTTCAGGGAATATGATGACAAAGAGCTTGTTCGCGAGCGCATCGGTGCTTGCGCTGGGTTTGGCTTCGACGACCGCGCACGCCCAGCTGTCGATCAGCACCGCGACGACCACGCCGGTCAAGACATCGACCGCGACCAACGGCGCTCCGGGCGACATCACCATCACTTCCGCGGGCTCGGTGAAACCGACCAGCGGCGTCGCGGTGACGATCGACAGCAACAACAGCGTCGACAACCAGGGTGCGATCCAGATCACGGGTGCCGACAATTCGACCGGCATCCAGGCAGTCGCGGGGGTCACCGGCAAGATCACGAACTCCGGAACGATCACGCTCGACGAAAGCTACAAGCGGACCGATACCAACGGCGACGGCGTGCTCGACGGCGCCTATGCCCAGGGCACTACGCGCTTCGGCATCCAGACACTCGGGACGTTCAACGGCGCGATCACCAGCAGCGGCGCGATCACCGTTTCGGGCAACAACAGCGCCGGCATCGCGCTGGGGGGGACGCTGAATGGCGCGTTGACCAGCTCGAGCACGATCGCTGTGCTGGGAGACAACAGCTATGGCATCCGGACCGGCGCGGTCACCGGCGACGTCGCCATCAGCGGCACGATCGCAGTTGCGGGGACCGCGAGTTCGGCGGTCCTGATCGGCGGCGATGTCGGCGGCACGATCAAGTTCAACGCGACCGCGCAGACGACCGGTTACAGCACGACCACGCTCCCGACCTCGACGACTTCGCTCACGCCGAGCAACCTGCTGCAAGGCGGTCCGGCATTGTCGATCCGCGGCAATGTCGCCGGCGGTGTGCAGCTACTCTCGGCTACGACGATCACCAATTCGGACAACACGACGACGACCGTGCCGGGCGCGTCGATCGCGAGCTTCGGCAGTTCGCCCGCGGTGCTGATCGGATCGGCCGGCAATGCCGTCACGCTCGGTTCGATCGCCGGCGATGCCAACGGCTTCGGGCTGCTGCTCGGCGGTGCCGAGACCGGCGACGGTGTGTTCGCCAACGTCAATTCGACTGCCGTCCAGCTCGGCGGACTCGGCAACGCCGTGACGGTCACCAACGGCATCCGCGTCACCGGCAATATCGCCGCGCTTTCCAACGGTGGATCGGCGACCGGCCTCTACCTCGGCGCGGGAACGACTACTCCGACGCTGGTCAACACCGGCCAGATCGCTGCGAGTATCTCGGGCACCGTTGCGACTGGCGCGACGCCGGCCGCTACCGGCGTGCTGATCGCCAGCGGATCCAGCCTGGGCTCGCTCGCCAATAGTTCCACAATTTCGGCAAAAGGCATCACGGGCGCGACTGCGCGCGCGATCTACGACCAGAGCGGCACGCTCAAGCAGATCACCAACACGGGCCAGATCGGCGCGTCGAGCGGCACGACCAACATCGCCATCGATCTTACGTCGGTGACCAGTGGCGCATCGATCACCCAATCGCTGGCGTCGAGCACGGCGACGGCGCCGGTGATCGCCGGCGCAATCCTGTTCGGCGGCGGGAGCAATAGCCTGACGGCAAGCGCGGGCGCCGTGAATGGCGACGTCACCTTTGCGGGATCGGGCAACAGCCTGTCGCTGTCGAATGCCGCAACCTATGCCGGAAATGCCGATTTCGTCGGCACGGCCGGCACGCTCACGCTCGCCGGCACGTCGAGTTTCACCGGCTTGATCAAGAACGGCGCAAACACCGCCGTCGTCGTCAGTGGCGGGACCCTGGCACCTGCGATCGGCACCAGCACCGCCGCCTCGCTGGCGATGACGGGCGGCACGCTGCGCGTCACGATCGACGGTACGACCGGAACCAACTCGCTGCTGCAAATCGGAGGCAATGCGAGCTTCGCGGCCGGCACCAGCGTGGCGGTGCAGTTCACCAAGCTGGGACAGATTGCCGGCAACTTCACTTTCCTGCAGGCGGGGTCGCTTACCGGGGCGAACAATCTGACGCTGAGCACCAGCCTGCCGTTCCTGTTCACGGGCAGCCTCACGACCAACGCCGCGAACACGTCGGTGGGCGTGTCGATCGCGCGCAAGACCGCGAACCAGCTCGGCCTCACCGGCAACGCCGCGGCAATCTATGATCCCGCGATCGTCGCCGCGACCACCGACGATGCGATCGGCAACGTGTTCCTGGGTGTCGGCAGCACCGCCGCGCTGACCAGCACGCTGAACCAGCTGATGCCGGTGTACGAGACCGGCGGATTCGATTCGGCGAGCCTTGCTACGCGTTCCGCGAACAGCGTGCTGGCCGAACATGCGTTGCCGGCGCTGCAGGGCGGATCGCTCGGCGCGTGGATTCAGCTGATCGGCTGGTCGGATCGCAAGAACGTCGGCGCGACTCAGGGCTATTCGGCCTATGGCGCGGGGTTCGTCGTCGGCGCCGAGCATAGCCTGGGCGGGATCGGACGCGTCGGCATTGCCGGCGTCTATGGCTGGGGCGTCGACAAGGAAGTCGCCAGCACGACGGCTGCCAACACGACGCATGCGCAGCTGGGCCTTTATTGGCGCGGCACCTGGGGCGGGCTCCATGCCTATGCCAGCGGCGCCTATGGCCGGCTGAGCTTCGACAACAGCCGGGTGTTCGATGCGGCCAGCCGCACCTCGACTGCCAATTGGAACGCCACGCTCTACAGCGGCGCGGCGGGGCTGTCGTGGCAGCTCGAAACGGGCCATTTCTATCTCCGCCCGTCGGCCTCGGTCGATTATATCCGGCTCAAGGAGAAGGGCTATACCGAGGCTGGTGGCGGCACCGGCGTCAATCTGATCGTCGATCCGCGCACCAGCTCCGAATCGGCAGTCAATGGCGCATTGGCGATCGGCTTCTACCTGCGCCGCCCGGTCGGGCGCGATGCCGATTTCCTCAAATTCGAGATCGAGGGCGGCGACCGCTATCTGCTCGACAGCAAGATGGCGAGCACCATCGCGCGCTTTACCGGCGGCAGCAGTTTCACGCTCACGCCCGAAGCGCGCAAGGCCGGCTGGACCGCGAAGCTGCGCGTGATCGGCGGCGGCGACAGCTTCTCGATGAGCGGCGAGATCGGCGCGGAGAAGCAGCAGGACCATATCGCCGGCGTGGCGCGGGTGGGCGTCCACTTCTCGCTGTGATGGGGCCGGCGTGTCAGGCTGCCGGTCGCGGCGGCTTTGGCTTACAAATGACGGGCGCGGCGCCGGTCAGCTGCCGCCAACTTCGTCGTCGCGATATTTGATCTGGAGATAACGCCCGCGCGTCGCAAGGCTATCTAGGTCGCCTTGCGCGAGCTGCGTGGACATCTCGGCGATCTCTGAATCGATCAGCTTGAGGCTGTCGACCAGCTGCTGGTCGGGCGTCGCGCCGTTGCGCGGCACGCGGCGGAGCGGCTCGGGCACCTTCGCATAGCCCTTGAGCAGCTCGGGCAGCTGCTCGCCGATCAGCTTGCGCACTTCGGCCGCTGCCGGCTCGCCTTCGTTGAGCGCCGCGAGCTGCGGCGCGAGCGTGTCGAGCTTGGCACCGATCGCGTCGAGTAGCGGATGCGCAACGACCGGAAGCGATGCGCGCTGGCGGATCAGCCATTGCTCGGTCTGCATCGGCAGCACCTTTAGCGGCACTTCGACGAGCTTCTCGGCGCTCGGCTCGGGCACCAGCGGGAAGATCGCCAGGCCGATCGTCGCCGCTATCAGCGCCAAGAGCATCAGCATGAAACCACCCATGCCGATCGGCCCGATCACCCAGCCGATTACCATGGTCGCGATCAGGATCGCGACATCGACGCCAACGATCCGGCCGAGCCGCTTGCCGACCTCGGCCTGGCGAAGCCGCCGCATCCGCGCCTCGCCGCCGCCGACGCGCCGATCGAGCCGGGTCATCGTCTCGTGCGCACGTGCAATCTCACGGTCGACGTCGGTCATTTGCGCTTACATTGCCTCCAGCTTGAACGTCTCGCTCGCACTGCCGGTGTTCTGGGCCGCGCCCTCGGCACGCGCGATATAGCCCTTCGACTTCTCGACTTCCTTGTCGAGCGTGTTGACCGTAGTCTTCATCGAATCGAGCGCCTTGAGCTTGAACGTGTCGATCGCGTCCATCGTATCGTAGATGTTCTGGAACGCACGCTGCAGCGTTTCCATCGGCACGACCGACCCCGCCGCCTGCGCATGGATCGTCGCGGTCTGGCTTTTGAGAAGCTTGCCGGTCGAATCGATGATGTTGGCGGTGGTGGTGTTGAGCGCAGTGATCTGGTCGAGCACCAGCTTCTGGCTGGTTAGCGCCTGCGCGACGGTGACCGCAGTGCGCAGCGCCGCGACGGTGGTGGTGGAGGCGCGGTCGACGCCCTTGATCAACTCGACATTGTTCTTCTTGACGAGATCGAGCGCGAGATAGCCCTGCACGGTCACGGCCATCTGCGTCAGCAGATCCTGATGGCGCTGACGGACATAGAATAGCGCGGACTCGCGCAGCGCCTTGGCCTTGGTGGGATCGGTCGCCTCGAGTTCGTTGGCCTTGTCCTCGAGCTTTTCGTCCATCTCGCGAGCAAGATAGATCATCTGCTCGAGCCGCCCCATCGCGTTCCACAGATTGGCGCGCTCGGTGTCGATCGCGGCGTTGTCCATCAGCAGCTCGTCCTTGCCCGAGCCGAGGCTCTTGAGGATCGAGGCGATGTGCGTCTGCGAGCTCTTGTAGCTGTCGAAATAGTTGCGCATTTTCGAGCCGAACGGAATGATGCCGAAGATCTTTTTCGGCGCGAGCAGATTGCCCTTCTTGCCGGGATCGAGATCTTCGATCGTGCGGCGCAGCTGGGCAAGGTCGGCGCCCACGCCACCCTCCTGGTTCATCGCGCGCGTCGGGCGGTCGAGGAAGCGGTTCGACTGGCCGGCCGCGTCGCGGATCTCCTTCTGGCCCATCGCCGTGATCGCGTCGACGCGCTTTCCGAATTCGGGCGAGTTGACGTCCTGCGCGACGAGATCGTCGATGAAGCTGGTCACGCGCGTCTGCAGCGCGGTCTTCTTGGTGTCGTCGACCGGGACCAGCCCGGCCGCCTTTTCGGGCGCAACCGTCGGCACCGGATCGGGCGGGGTGAGCACCAATGTCGGTTCGGGCGTGTCAACCTGCGTCGCCATTCTCAGTCTCTCCCGCTGCTTCCCCTGATTGGGACTGCCCGCAGTGTTGTTCAAGTGTAGCAGCCGACTACTACACCTGTCGAGCCTTGCGGAGTTTCGGCTTTTTCGACGCCGCTGCGCGCATGCCGGCGGCGATCGCAACGCGCGCCCATGTGCGCATCGCATCGGCATCATCATACACGTCCGACGGCGCGCGGCGATATTTGCCGATCTGCATCTCGCCATTTCTGCCGGGATAGGTGAAGGGCGCGCAACCGGCAGCATCCCAAACGCCCAGGCTTTCGGCATCGGCCTTGAAGAACAACTCGCCATCGTCGGTGAGCGCGAAGAGCGTGCCGTCGCAATATAGCGTGGCGCCGCCCATCATGCGGCGCATGGTCACGCCGCCGATCGGCTCGAGCGCCTCGGTCACCCATTCGACCAGCCCCATGTCGACCGTCATCGACTGTCTCCGGCAAGCGCGGCCAGCGCGTCGCCTTCGACGCGCCAGCGCTCCCACCCCTCTACAGGACATGCCCCAATCGTGCGATAGAAGCCCTTGCCGAGCTCGTTCCAGTCGAGCACCGACCATTCGAGCCGCGCGCCGCCACGCTCGACCACCAGTTCGGCAAGACGGGCGAGCAGCGCGCGAGCGAGGCCCCGGCCGCGCACGTGCGGTTCGACGAACAAATCCTCAAGGTAGATGCCGGGACGCCCCTCGAAGGTCGAGAAGGTCTGGAAATAGAGCGCGAAGCCGGCGGGCGCGCCGTCAAGCTCGCCGATCAGCACTTCCGCCGCGGGTTGCGGTCCGAACAGATTGCGGCGGAGCACTTCGCCCTCGAATCGCACCTCATGGAGCAACTGCTCATAATCGGCGAGCTTGCGAATCAGTGCCGCGATCAGCGCGAGGTCTTCGGGCACGGCGGGGCGGATGTGAATCATTAGATAGCAGCCTCGACATCGCAAACTGGCGGCGTGGGGTGCCGACGCGCCGCGAGCAGGCAGCCGCCGATGATCAGTGCCGCGCCGGCGACGGTGTAGGGGGACGGGATTTCGCTGAACAAAGTGAAGCCGAAGAACGTCGCCCAGACGAACGACGTATATTCGGTCGGCGCGAGATAGCTCGCTTCGCCCCGCGCATAGGCCCAGCTCAGCACTGCGAGCGATATCGCGGCGAGCGCTGCAGAGAGGACGATCGGACCGATCTGTGCGACGGGCGGAACCACTGCGAACCAGGGCGCGACGAGCAGGAAGCAGATGCCGACCGTCACGCTCTGGAAGAAGGTGATTTCGTCGGGACGCGCGACCAGCGCCTGCTGACGCATCAGGACGATGTTGTAGGAATAACAGACCGCCGAGCACAGCGTCGCTAGGATTCCGAGCAGTGCGGTGTGATTGGTTTGCGCTTGGACCTGACCGAGCAGAATCACGGCGACTCCCGCCGTGGCAATCAGCGACGCGTAGATGGTCGCACGCCCCACGCGCTCCCCGAGCAGCGCCGCGGCGAGGAACAGCGCCAGCAGCGGAGCAATGTAGCAAAGCGCGATCGCCTGGGCGATCGGGATGCGCGCGAGGCCCCAGAAGAACAGGAAAGCCATCACTGCGGACACCAGCCCGCGAACCGCATGTAGCTTGAGCGCTTCACGACTCGGCCGCGGCGGTCTGCGGAAGGCGTACACCACGCCGGAGAGCAGGAAGATCGCGACGGTGCGCCAGAGTATCGCGTTATAGGCGCCGATCGCGAGCGCGAGCCCCTTCATCACTGCGTCCATCGCCGAGAACACCGCGATGCCGGCCACCGCAGCGCCGAACACGAAACCGGGGGAAGCGGAACGGGACATCGGTCCGCCCTTAACGAGCCCGGCACCTCTGGTCACGCGCCGGTCAGCGCAGAACCATTTCGTCGCCTTGCAACTGCACCGAAGCAATGTGGCGCAGATAGGATTGGCCGAGCAGCGATACGTCGAGCCCGCGAATTATCGCGGCGGGCACGTCCTCGACCTTCTTGCCGTCGAGCGTGACCGCCTTGAGCCGGACATGCCAGCCATAGGCGATTCCTGAAGCGCTCCGCGCCACGGGAATGAAATTGCCTTCGGAGAATTCAATCCCGGCGCGGCGCGCGTCGTCGACGGTCAGCGCGACCATATCGGCGCCAGTGTCGACCACGAATCGGATCGGCTCGCCATTCACTACACCGTGCGCGAGGAAATGCCCATTCATGTCGCGCTGGATCACGGTGGGCTCGGGCTTGGGTTCGGCGTTTCCGGACGTTGGCACTGCCGCTGGCGCCGCAATGGGCTTCTTATCAGGCACCGTAGCACCGATCCACACGCCGATCGCGACCATCAGAATCAGGGCCCATTTCATCGGGACGCGAGATATCGCCGACTGGTGCAAAAGCCGGTAAGCCTTGTGGAAAATAAACGACTAACGGGCAGAAAGGCGGTCATGGCGGAACGCAATTTCGATGCGCTGTTCGAGCCCGTGACGATCGGACCGCTGAGGCTGCGCAACCGGTTCGCGATGCCTGCGATGCAGATCGGCTATGTCGAGGACAACGGGCCGACCGAGCGGATGATCGCGCATCTGCGCGCGCGTGCCGAAGGCGGCGTTGGGCTGGTGTTCAGCGAAAGCTGCGCCCCCGATCACCCCTCTTCCTATTGGCAGCCGGTGTTCTGCGTGATGAACGCGCGCACGAGGGATGGGTGGGGCCGCGTCGTCGACGCGGTGAAGGGCGCGGGCGCGGCGTTCGTGCTCCAGCTTTGGCACCCGGGTGTGCAGCGCACGCCGGCAGCGGGCTATGTCCATTCCGACTATCCCACGCTGAGCCCTTCGGGGCTGGTGCAGGAAGGCCGCACCAACGGCCGCGCGATGACACTTCGAGAGATGGACGAGCTCAAGGGCGCTTATGTCGCCGCCGCCGAGACGGCTCAGGCGCTCGGCGCCGACGGCATCGAGATCCATGCCGCGCACGGCTATCTGATGGACCAGTTCCTCTGGGCCGAAACCAATCGGCGCACCGACGGCTATGGCGGCGCAGAAGTTGCCGATCGCGCGCGCTTTCCCATGGAAGTCGCGGCGGCGATCCGCGCCGCGGTCGGGCCGGACTTCCTCGCCTCTCTACGCTTCTCGCAATTCAAGGAAGTCGACTATGGCGCGCGCGTCTTCCCCACTCCCGAGGCGCTCGCTGAATTCGGAACGCTGGCGCGCGCGGCGGGGATCGATTGCCTCAACGTCTCGTCGCGCCGCTTCACCAGGCCCGAATGGCCCGAGAAGGATCCCGAGCTCGGCATCGCGGGCTGGACGCGCCGCTTATCGGGCTTGCCGGTGATTACCACCGGCAGCGTCGGGCTCGACAAGGATGTGTTCGCCGATCTGTTCGACGGTCAGGACCCTGCGCTGAGCATCGCCGCCGACGTTGCCGAGCTGGTCCGGCGCCTGGCGCTAGGCGAGTTCGACCTGATCGGCGTGGGACGGATGCACATCGCCAATCCCGATTTCGTGAACAAGGTGCGCGCCGGTCAGCTGAACGAGCTCAAACTGTATAACAAGGCCACCGATCTCGGGCATCTGATGACACAAATCGAACCGGGCCTAATCGAAGACGAGCGCAAAACCGCGGAAATCTAAAGCCGCCCCCTGGCGTTTTCCCGAGATAAAGTGCCGGTCCGACTCACCCCGGGGGCGCAACGATTGCGCAGCTAGGGCGTTCAAGCCAGTCAATCTGCCGGGCGCGAGCGTCGCGTTGGCCCGAGCCGCCGCCGTGGCAACGCGCGCGTTTCCATCGGAAATCGGCCGACCGACCTCCGCATTGCGGAGTGAGGAAGCTGTGACTGAGCGCGTCGAGAGCCATTTGACCAAGGCTGACAGAGTCCGCGGAACACGAGACCGCCGTGCCCTCTCTTCGCGCGACCCAACATGGGTTGTGGTGCGCCGCCATGGCTCGACTCTACATGGTCGCGATACGGGGGCTGGCGGACACGATTCCGCCCCAACGTCAGGGGTTTGGGGCGAATTGAGCGAGCAGCAATTTCGTGGCGGCCGACGGCCGAAATCCGGGCCGGACCGAGGTCCCGTGGCGCCGGTCGTCGTCCGGGGCCGACGGGCGCCTATTAGCCGGCAATGACCCAGATGAACGCCCATTTCGCTTCGGCCGCCGCAGCGATCCGTCGCTTCGACGCGATCATGCCGCTCGACGAGGGGGCAATCGCCGCGTTGCACGAAGCGGCGCGGCGACCGCGCCGAGTGTCGGCACATCATGAATTGCTGACCGAAGGCACCGCCATCAGCGAACCGCATATCCTGCTGAGCGGATGGGGCGCACGCGTGCGCATCCTTCCTGACGGTCGCCGGCAGATTCTCAGCCTGTTGCTGCCGGGCGACATGATCGGCCATTGCTATCAACCGCAGCCGCTCGCGATCACGAGCGTCGTCGCGCTGACCGCGATCGACCTGTGTCCGGCACCATCGACCGACGAAGTGGAATCGCTGCGGCACGTCTATGCGATAAGCCACGCGCTCGACGAAGCCTTTCTGCTCGCGCAGATCACGCGGCTCGGACGGATGAGCGCCTATGAGCGACTGGCCGATCTGTTCCTCGAGTTGCTCGAACGCCTGTCGTTGTCGGGCAATGCGCAACATAACGCCTTCGATCATCCGCTGACGCAGGAGCTGGTCGCCGACGTCACCGGTCTGACCCCGGTGCACGTCAATCGCGTGGTGAAGCGCTTGCGCCATCGTGACGAAGCGGATTGGCATACCGGCTATCTGACGCTGAGCGATCCGGATGCGTTGCGCCGCCGCATCGGGCGCACGCCGTTCCAGATCTCGCAGGCGATGCGCCGGCGCGGATGATTCTGCGACGAAACATAAGTGTGGCGCGATTGGCTAGCCCGTAAGTTGCGGGGTTTGGAGGCCCCGTGGATGACCTGCTGGAACGTGCCTATCTGCTGACCCGCGCGAAGCGCGAACGCGCGATGGCCAGCAGGTGCAATGACAGCAGCGCGGCGCTCGCGCATGCACGAATGGCCGAGGAATATGAGCGCCGCGCGGGACTGACCGAGGCACCCAAACCCGTATGAACCGCGCCGGTGTCGCTGCTATTCGGCCGCCACTGCCCGCGCTGCCTCGGCCGCCCCGATCTCTGCCGCCTTCGCTTCGTCCAGTTTGACGACATGCTCGATCATGTCGGCATCGTTGACCTGGTGATCGGTGACGCCCGACAGATAGACCATATGCTTGCCGGCGCCGCCGCCGGTGATGCCGATATCGGTCTCGCGCGCTTCGCCGGGTCCGTTGACCACGCAGCCGAGCACCGACAGCGACATCGGCGTGCGAATGTGTTGCAACCGCTACTCGAGCGCCTGCACGGTGCGGATCACGTCGAACCCCTCGCGCGATACCCTCCCGCCTATGCGTGACGGCGCGTGCGTGCGCCACAACGTCATCTGCAATGCGCTGTCGCCGAGCCGAGCGGACTATGCTATCCCCGCAGAGCACCTGCGCCAACGCACGCTAGCGATAACAGTCGGCATCAGATCTTGTTGGCTTATGGAGTGGAATGCCCCGGAAAGGCGCGATCGATCTCGACAAGCATTCGTGCGTCGAAGCCTTCGGCAGCGCCGGAACGCGGCTCGCGCCGAACAGTAACTGCGTCGTGGTCGACCAGAATTACGATCTTCCGCCATCCAGGTTTTCCGCTGGCGGTCGCTTCAGAAGAGAGTGCTTCCATGAATTTCGCGGTCTGCGGGCCGTGGTACTTGAACAGAGATCTCGCCCCGGGCATTTGACCCATCACCCCGAGCCCAACGATATCCCGGCCGCGCGGCCGCTCATCGTCCAGCTCTGCATAGACAAGCGTCTTCATTCCACTCGCCCTGGCAAATTCGACTATAGTCGACACCGCAGGAGTGACGTCCTGAGCGCGCGCGGTTGGCGCTACAAGTCGACTGGGCACGTTCGCGGACGAACCGGCACAACTCCCAAGACAGGCAACAGCGAGCAGGGCAGGAAAGCGCCTCACTCCGCAGCCACCGCCCGCGCCGCTTCCGCCGCTTCGATCTCCGCCGCCTTGGCTTCGACCAGCTTGACCACATGTTCGATCATGTCGGCGTCGTTGACGTGGTGGTCGGTGACGCCCGACAGATAGACCATGTGCTTGCCGGCACCGCCGCCGGTGATGCCGATATCGGTCTCACGGGCTTCGCCGGGGCCATTGACGACGCAGCCGAGCACCGAAAGCGACATCGGCGTGCGAATGTGCTGCAACCGCTCCTCGAGCGCCTGCACGGTCCGGATCACGTCGAATCCCTGGCGCGCGCAGCTGGGACATGAGACGACGCGCACACCGCGGTTGCGGATACCCAGCGCCTTGAGGATCTCGAAACCGACACGGACCTCGTCCTCCGGTTCGGCCGAGAGCGACACACGGATCGTGTCGCCGATGCCGAACCAGAGCAGCGAGCCGATTCCGATCGCGCTCTTGACGGTGCCGCCGACGAACCCGCCGGCCTCGGTGATGCCCAAATGCAGCGGGCAGTCGACGGTCTCGGCAAGCTGCTGATAGGCGGCGACCGCGAGGAACAGGTCCGACGCCTTCACGGCGACCTTGAATTCGTGGAAGTCGCGATCCTGGAGCAGCTTGATGTGGTCGAGCGCGGATTCGACGAGCGCCTCGGGGCAAGGCTCGCCGTATTTTTCGAGCAGGTCCTTCTCGAGACTGCCGGCGTTGACGCCGATGCGGATCGCGCAGCCATTGGCCTTGGCGGCGTTTACCACTTCCTGCACGCGTTCGGCGGAGCCGATGTTACCGGGGTTGATGCGCAGGCATGCGGCACCGGCATCGGCGGCTTCGAGCGCACGTTTATAGTGGAAATGGATGTCGGCGACGATCGGGACGCGCGACGCGCGGACGATCTGCTTGAGCGCCGCAGTGCTTTCGACGTCGGGACAGGACACGCGGATGATGTCGACGCCGGCATCCTCGCAACGGCGGATCTGATCGATCGTCGCCTTCGCGTCGGACGTAGGGGTGTTGGTCATCGTCTGCACCGTCACCGGCGCATCGCCGCCGACGGGAACATTTCCCACCATGATCTGGCGGCTTTGACGGCGCGTGATATCGCGCCAGGGTCTTACGGACATGATGGGGCTCGCTGAGGCTTCGCTTACGCCGACGGCCTATAGCGAGAGCGGGATCGACACGAAAGCCAGAGCTGACCGATGTATGTCCGCCTGAGTCGCCCGATCGGCTGGCTAGGCCCGCGCCTCGGCCTCGCTCCGCAACGCCTCGCGATAGCGCCGGCTGCCGCGCAGCAGCGCGCCGCTCTTGAGCTCGACCGTGAAATCACCGCTTCGATCGGTCTCGATCCGGCGAATCGCCGCGTGGCGCACCAGCCGGCTGCGATGAATACGTACGAAATCACTGCCGAGATCGCGCGCGAGCGATTCGAGCGTGGCGCGGTGAAGCAGCGTCCTCAGGCTGTTCTGACCCCAGGCGATTTCGACATAATTGCCTGCCGCCGCGATATGTTCGATCTCGTCGATCGGCACGCGGTGCGTAACCGCACCGTCGCTGACTTCGAGCAGCCTGGGCGCCGGCACCGCATCGTCGGCGGGGAGCCGTGCGAGCAGCCACTGCGCGAACCAGCAGCTGCTCGCGAACTGGACGAAGGTGACGAGGTCCTTGCGATATTCGTAGAGCAACTCGCTGCGCGCACGGTGGAAGAAGGCATAGGGCAGGCCTTCGGCGGCATAGCCAAGCTTGCGCAGCCCGACCATCACCGCGATGTGCCACAGCGACGCCGGAACGCTCAGTGCGACCAGCACGAGCAGCGCGATCGGCCAGCGCAGCCGCGGCGGTCGCAGCCGGGCGACCGCCCACCAGATTGCGGGCAACACCGTGATCCAGGCGGCGACGCTGCTCAATTCCCACAGCCAGATATGCCAGGCGGTCTCCGGTACGCCCGCGGCGGCGAAATCGGCGATCGTCGACTCGGCGTTCGCGACCGTCACCAGCGCGACGATCACGGCGAAGCCGAGTACAAACCACAGCAACGCCCGCCGCCGGGCACCGCTTGTCCCGGTCGCGCCGCCGCTCGTCCCACCCTGTTCTTCCGCCATCCCTGCCGATCCGCTCCTCGTCCCTTCCCGATACCGGCGCCGGGATGCGCTCGCTAGCCCGTGCGAAGCTGCAAAACGGAGGCATGCGATGGAACGAAACTATGCGATGGACTGGCTGCGGATCGGCGCGTTCGGGCTGCTCATCCTCTACCATGTCGGCATGGTGTTCGTGCCGTGGGACTTTCATGTGAAGACCGCACATCCCGCCGCGTGGGTAGAAGTCCCGATGCTGCTGACCAACAGCTGGCGGCTGGGACTGTTGTTCCTGGTCTCGGGTTATGCCAGCCGCGCGATGCTCGCACGATCGCCGGGCGTGGCACGCTTCCTCGGCCAGCGCAGCGCGCGGCTGATGCTGCCCTTGCTGTTCGGCATGGCAGTGATCGTGCCGCCGCAAAGCTGGGTGCAGCTGGTGACTCAGCACGGCTATGCGCAGGGCTTCGGCTGGTTCTATCTGCACGACTATTTCGCGGCGCGCCCGATCGCAGGCGTGATGCTGCCGACCTGGAACCATCTGTGGTTTCTCGCCTATCTGTGGGACTATACGCTGCTGCTCGGGCTGTTGCTGGTCCTGCCCTGGCCCAGCGCCATGCAGCGCGGCTTCGACCGCCTGTTCAGCGGCGCCGGAGTGGTGTGGATCCCGCTCGGCTGGCTGTTCCTGTTCCAGGTGCTGGTCTTCCGGCGCCGCGACGAGCTCCACGACCTGGTCCACGACGGCGTTGCGCACATCGCCTATCTGTCGTTCTTCCTGTTCGGCTTCGGGCTCGCGGGATCGCCGGCCGCGCGTGCCGCCCTCGCGCGGCGCTGGCGCGCGCTCGCGGTGGCGGCGCTGGCGAGCTACGCCGTGGTGGGCGGGATCGTCGGTGCCTATACCACGGAGGGGGAGTGGTCGCGCGCGCTCGGCTGGACCTTCCGTGTCGCGCGCGAAATCCAGACCTGGACGAGCATGGCCGCGCTGATCGGCCTGGCCGAGCGGTTCTGGAACCAAGACCATCGCTGGCGGCCGATGCTCGCCGAAGCCGTGTTCCCGGCCTATATCATCCACCAGACCGTCATCGTCCTCGGCGAATATGCGCTGCAACCACTGGCATTGCCGGCCCTGGCGGAGTTCGCGATCCTCGTGGCTGCGACAGCGACGGGCTGCGCGTCATTCTACCTGCTGGGGCGGGAAATCGCGCCACTGCGACCGTTGATCGGGCTCAAGCTAGGCGTGGCAGCACGTACATCGGCTGCTAAGCAGGCGACTGCTGCTTGAGGAGATGCCATGCCACTTGCCCCGACCGATTGGACACTCGTCGTGCACGGCGGGGCAGGCATCATCGATAAGACCAAGGTCACGCCCGAACAGGAGGCGTTGGCGATCGCCGGCCTTCGCGCCGCGCTCGACGCCGGCGCGGTAGTGCTCGAGCGCGGTGGCTCGGCGCTCGATGGCGCCGAAGCGGCGGTGTGCGTGCTCGAGGACGATCCCGCGTTCAATGCCGGGCGCGGCGCAGTGTTCACCTGGGACGGGCGCAACGAACTCGACGCCGCGGTGATGGATGGCACGACTCGCGCGGCGGGCGCAGTCGCCGGGGTAACCAGCGTGCGCAATCCGGTGCGGCTCGCGCGCGCAGTGATGACGCACAGCCCGCACGTGCTGCTGAGCGGCGTCGGCGCCGAAGTCTTCGCGCGCGAGCAAGGCGTCGAACAGGTCGACCCGAGCTGGTTCGCGACCGACGAGCGCCGCCGGCAGCTCGAACGCATGAAGGCGCGGCCCGACTGGTTCGACGTCGACTTGAAATACGGCACCGTGGGCGCAGTGGCGATGGCGCACGGCCACGTCGCTGCCGCGACGTCGACGGGCGGGCTGACCGGCAAGCGCTGGGGACGGATCGGCGATTCGCCGCTAATCGGCGCCGGCACCTATGCCGACAATCGCGCCTGCGCGGTCTCGGCGACCGGCGCGGGCGAATATTTCATCCGCGAAGGCGTCGCGCACGAGATTTGCGCGCGCGTGCGCCTGCTCGGCGAGACGATCCAGCAGGCAGCCGATGCGGTGCTTGCCGACACCAAGACGCTCGGCGGCACGGGCGGCGTGATCGTTGCCGCGCCCGACGGATCGACGGCGTGGAGCTTCACGACGCCTGGCATGTACCGCGGCCGCGTCGATTCGCACGGCCGCGCTGCCGTCGGGCTCTATGGTGACGGCAGCGAAATCACTTGACGCGCAGATCGCTCACATCGGCGGCGCGGCCTGGTACCGCCGGCATACTGTCGCCGCGGACATAATGGTCGAGATAGGCGAGCGTGTAGCGCATGATCGATTCGTGCGCGGTGGTGCCGAGCTGAGTCCATGCGAAATGGGTGGCGTCCTGGAACTCGACGAATGCCGCCGGCGCCGGGGTGGCGTCGAAGCATCCGCTGCCTTTCTTGATCCCCGGCGTGACGCCGAAATCACGCGTCCCGCCCTGGAACTCGACCGGCGGCGTCGCGCCGGCCATCGACCGCTTGGCGACGAACGGCAGGCAATAGGGCGAGAGCGCGACCACTGCCTTGACGCCCGCGAGCTTCCAGCTCGGCCAGCCGCCGGCGAGGCCGAGCACGGTATAGCCGCCGAGCGAATGGCCAACCAGTCCAACACGGCTGCGATCGGCGTGGAAACCGGGATCGGCGAGCACCGCCTCGAGCACCATGCGCATGTCGTCGCGACGATCGGCGTAAGTGGCGTCACTCCAGCGATCGGGCTCGCGGAAGGGCTCGACCGGCCGGTCGCTCCCGCGATGCGGGCTCCAGCTGCCGCTCGCGCAGCGCGCGTCGCGATGGTTCGGCGCAACGACCAGATAACCGGCGTCGGCGAGCGCACGCATGAGGAACGCGGACTGCGTGCCGCATCCACCCCAGCCATGCGAGAACAGGATCAGCGGCGCCGGGCCATCACTCTTCGGCCGCCAGACGTCGACCTGGCGCCCGACGATCGCCATGCGCTCGGCGCCGCTGGGGGGCTGGTTCGCCTGGCGATCGGCGAAGCGCTTGGCGATGCGGTCGCGGATGCGGTCGCGCAGCTGGCCGTCGGCACAGCCGGTGAACGCGAGTGCGCCCGCCACGCTCATCGCCACCATAAGCTTCCGCCGCATCGGCGCCTCCTCGCTCGTTCACATCGACCGCACGCCTAACGAGCGATGACGGCACGACCCTTCGCGCCTATGCCGAGCGCATGCCGCGTTTTGCCTGTCTCGCCGCCGCGCTGCTGCTGTTGCCAGCTCCCGCCCGCGCCTATTGGGAGTATGGGCACCAGTTGGTCGCGAAAATTGCCTGGGCAAATGTCCGCCCCACGACGCGCGCGCGGATTACGCGCCTGCTCGCCGAACAGGCGCTGCTCGAAACGCCTGGTTGCCCCGCGGGAACGATCGAGCAGGCGAGCCTGTGGGGCGATTGCATCAAGAAGGCCGGCAAGCAGTTCCGTTACGCCTATCCCTGGCATTTCCAGGACGTGAAGCTGTGCCAGCCGTTCGACCTCGATGCGCCGTGCAAGGACGGCAATTGCCTATGGGCCCAGATCGAGCGCGAAGTCGCGCAGCTCAAGGCCAGGACCACGCCAGAGCCCGCACGCGTGCAGGCGCTGGTGTTGCTGATCCATTTCGTCGGGGACCTGCACCAGCCGCTGCACGCCGAGGATGATGGCGATGAAGGCGGCAACAAGATCCCCGCCGCCTGGGGCATCTATGCACCGAAGCGCTTCAGCTTCCACCAGGTGTGGGACGGTCCGCTGCAGGAGCGCGCGGCGACCACCGGGCCGAGCCTGGTGCGGCGCTATTCTCCGGCCGAACGCGCGCGGCTCGGCGCGGGCGACGTACGCAGCTGGAGCCGGGAGAGCTGGGACCTGGCGCATGTCGCCTATGCCGCGATCCAGCACGGCGACGCCTGTGCGCCGCCGCCGGACCGCGCAAACTTCGACGAAGCGACGATCGCTCCGCTGATCCCGGTCGCGCGGCTGCAATTCGAGCGCGCCGGAATCCGCATGGCGAAGCTGCTCGACACGGCCCTGGCCCAAACGTCTGATTCCAAATTCGCGAAAGGCCGAATGTCGCGAGCAATGCCGATTCGCTTCCCGAAAGCCCGTTGAAAGCGGAAACTCGGATAGGGCCGCTGGGCGACATGCCGACGCCAGGCGCGTCAGGGCTGCCGCACCGACGTGCGGAACACGAAGATCAGAAAGAGGATCACCGTGACGACCGGGAAAGTCGCAATCCCGATCACCAGCGCCAAGCGTGGCGCAACCAGGATGATGACGCTGAGCACCGTCGCGAACAGCATGTTGGCGACCACGAAGGCGATCGTGACCACCCGGCCGGCCCGCGAACAGGGCCGAACCGATATGCCCTTGCGCGTGCGCACGCTCACGAACCAGGCGTCGCTACCGTCGGGCAATTTAGGTGCGGTCATTGTTCGCGCTCCTTGGGTGGCCGCCCGCGCTTTCGCACGTCGGGCTCCGCCAGCTTCACGCCGCGCCGGGCAAGCGCCTCGCGCAGCAGGCATTCGATCTGGGAATTAGCGCTCCGCAGGTCGGCAGCCGCGCTCCGCTCTATCGCGGCGTAAAGCGCCGGATCGAGACGAAGCGGGAAGGCCTTCTTGGAGGGAGCCGACACGATACGCCTATTGGTACAAGCTGCCCGCGTTGACCACCGGCTGGGTCTCACGCTCACCGCACAGCACCACCATCAGGTTCGAAACCATCGCCGCACGCCGTTCGTCATCGAGATGGACCACCCCTTTTTCCGACAATTGCGCGAGCGCCATCTCGACCATGCCGACCGCGCCTTCGACCAGGGTCTGCCGCGCCGCGACCACTGCCTGCGCCTGCTGCCGGCGGAGCATCGCACCGGCGATCTCGGGCGCATAGGCGAGGTGCGTGAAGCCGCATTCGTCGACCGTGATGCCGGCCTGCGCCAGCCGCGCTATCAGTTCGTCGCGCAGTTCCTTGCCGACCTGATCGTGGTTGCCGCGCAACGTCACTTCCTGGTGCGCAAAATCGTCGTACGGATAACGCGAGCCGATCGTGCGCACCGCGGCCTCGATCTGCACCATGACGAACGCCTGGTAATCGTCGACGTCGAACACTGCCTGCGCGGTGTCGTTGACGCGCCACACCACTTGCGCCGCCATCTCGATCGGATTGCCGCGCAAATCATTGACCTTGATCTTGTCGGAAATGATGTTCTTGGCGCGCAGCGACACGTTCCGGCGTCCGTACCATGGCCACACCCAGTGCAGCCCCGACGCGCGGTCGCTGCCCCGATAATCGCCGAACAGCGTGATCACGGCGGCCTGGTTGGGCTGCAGCAGATAGAAGCCGCACGCGACGAACAGGAACGCCAGGATGCCACCCAAAAGAGTCGCGGCGCCAAGCGGCACGTGCCCGCTGCGCAAACACCAGACGCCGATCGACGGCGTCGCGATCAGCAACAGGAGCAACAGGAGCAGCATCGCATAACCGCTCGCCGAATGCGCAGGCCGCTCGCTGCTAAGGCGAAGCGAAGGGGCCGCCGCACGTACGTCGCTCATTTCAGTCCTCCAGAAATTACGATATCATATTTATATCGAAATTACGAAGGACGCAAGCGTTCCTCCCCGGAACGGGGAGGGGACCGCCGCCGCAGGTGGTGGTCGACGCGCTCGCCGCGAGAGAATCCTTGTGAAGCGTCGGATCGCGTCGATCGCGCGTGCCCCAGCATCGGCTTGGATCGCCGGCGGCGATCCAAGCCGATGCGCGTGCCGGAAGGGATCTTTTAGCCGATCACCACCGTCACTGCGCGGCGGTTCTGGGCCCAGCTCGCTTCATCCGAGCCCTGTGCGATCGGGCGCTCCTTGCCGTAGCTGATCGTGGTGATGCGCGCGGCCGAGATGCCCTTGCCGGCGAGATAATTCTTCGCCGAATTGGCGCGGCGATCGCCGAGCGCGAGATTATATTCGCGCGTACCGCGCTCGTCGCAATGCCCTTCGATCGTCACGCGGACATTGGGGTATTTAAGCAGCCACGCCGCCTGGCTGTCGAGGACGCGTTGCGATTCGGCGTCGATATCATAAGCGTCGAACCCGAAATGAATCGTGTCGCTGGTCACACTGCGCATGAAATCGGCCGCGGAGCCGGGGACGATACCGTCGCCGCGGGGGGGCAACGGCTGTTGCGGGGCCGGGCGCGTGTCTTCGCTGGGCGCGGGGGGCAGGATCGGAGGCCGCTTCTTGGCACACCCGGCGAGTGCGATCGTCGCGGCCGCGATCAAAAGGGCAGTCTTGCGAGCCATCGGTGTCCTCCTCTTGGCTTATTTCATTAGTGTAAACTTATTTCAACAGCGAGAATCAAGGGCGAAGCGGTCCCCAGGCCGGATCCGAACCGTCGAGCGGTGTCGGAATGGGGCGCGCGTTGACGCCGGTGAGGTCGACCGACCACACGTCGGTGCGCCCCGCGCCTTCGCGCGCCCGGAAGAAGGTCAGCACGCGTCCGTTGGGCGACCAGCTCGGCCCTTCGTCGCCCCAGCTGTTGGTGAGCAGCCGCTCACCCGAACCGTCCGGACTCATCACGCCGATTCGGAACGCTCCGCCGCCGGTGCGCGTAAACGCGATCAGGTCGCCGCGCGGGCTCCACATCGGCGTCGCGTAGCGGCCGCCACCGAAGCTGATGCGGCGCTGCTCCGAGCCATCGGCGTTCATCACATAGAGCTGCTGCGTACCGCCGCGATCGCTCTCGAACACGATTTTTCTGCCGTCGGGCGAATAGCTGCCGCCGGTGTCGATGCCGGGCGAGTTGGTCAGCCGCTCGGCACTGCCGCCGGCCGCCGGCACGCGGTAGACGTCGGCGTTGCCAGCGATCGACTGGGTGAACAACACCCATTTGCCGTCAGGCGAGAACCGCGGCGCAAAGGTCAGATTGATGTTGGGGACGAGGAGCCGCTGCCGCGCCGAGCCGAGGTCGTAGACGTACAGCGCGGGGCGGTCGTTCTGGTAGCTCATATAGACGATGCGCTTCTCGTCGGGCGAAAGGTGCGGCGTGAGGACAATCGCCTGACCGTTGGTGAGGAAACGATGGTTGGCGCCATCTTGATCCATCATCGCGAGCCGCTTGATCTTCTTGTTCTTGGGACCCGTCTCCGAGATGTAGACGATGCGACTGTCGAAATAGGGGCCCTCGCCGGTCAGCCGCGTGTAGACGGTGTCGGCGCATTTGTGCGCGGCGCGGCGCCAGTCGGCGGGTCCGACCACGAAGCCCTGGCGCGCGAGTTCGGTACCGAGCGCGACGTCGAAGAGATAACAGCCGACCGTGAGCGTGCCATCACCATTGGCCTTGACGAAGCCCTGCACCAGCGCCTGCGCCGCGCTGTTGCGCCAATAGGCGAAGTCGGGCGCGGCGACTTCCGCATAGGCGAGCGCGCGCAGCTGGCTGCGGTCGACCGGCTTGAACAGCCCGGTGTTACGCAGGTCGGCGGCGACGACATCCGAAATCTGGGCACCGAGCGCCTCCGTCGAACCGGCGGCGGTCTGCGTCGGTTGCTGCGTCGGCATCGCCGGGATGATGATCACCATATCCTGCGCCGCCTGGTTGGTGACATCGACGCGGAGGACCGATTCTTCCTGATTCTGCCCGTCGGTCGCGGCCGGCGTCTGCGCCGGCGGCACCGGCGTGGGGGCGGCCTGTTGCGCGGGGGCGGCAGCGCCCGCAGTCATCGCGAGCAGCAACGCGGCGGCAAGTTGGCTGACCTTCATCATCAGATTCCCTCGTACAAAGTCGGTCCGATCGTCTTCCACGCCGGATAGAATTCGGGCGGCAGCTGGAACGGCGCCGCTAGCTGGACCGCACGCACCGCGCGCTCCTTGTGGAGCTGCGCCTGTGCGCGGTTGCTATCGGTCACGCCGGTCTGCGTCACGCGCGGCTGGCCGTTGATCGTGCCATCCTGGTTGAGCTGCACCACCACGGTGGTCTTGAGCTTGTCGACGTCGGCGCCGGTGGGCGGCACCCAGTGCGGCTTGATCTGGCGGATGATCTCGGCGGCGAGTGCCGATTTTACCTGCGGCCCGATCGTCGACGCTGGCGGCGTGGTCGACTGACTCTGCGTCGGGCCGTCGCTCAAGCCATTGAGCAGGCCCGTCAGCCGCCCGGTCGGGCGCACCGGCTTGGCGTCGGCGGGTGTGGCCGCGGCGGGCGCCGCGCTCGGCTTCAGCGCTTCCTGCCGCTTCACCGGAAGCGGCGTCGGCGACGGCGCTGCCTTGGGCGGCTCCGGATGCTTCGCCGCTTCAGGCGCCGGCTGCGGCACGGGCGGCGGGCTATCGGGCGTGACCGGGCCGAGCTCGTCGGCCTTTTTCTCGGCCGGAGCCTCGGTGCTGGGATTCGGCGCCTGGCTCTTGAGGCCGATTTCGTCGCTGATCGAGACTTCGAGCGCGGCGGGCTGGGGCAGCGGCGCGGGCGCATTGCGAAAACCGAGCACGAGCAGCGCGAGCAGCGCGGCATGGCCGATCACTGCAAGCCCGACTCCAGTCGTCTCGGCGCGTGTCATCTCATTTGGCTCCGGCAGAAACCGTCACCAGCGATACGCGATTCAGGCCCGCTCGGTTCAATTCGCCCATCACCCACATCACCTTGCCATAGGCGAGCGCAGTGTCGGCACGGAGGAACACCTGCGGCGGCTTGGCACCCCCTTTATGGGCGTGCTCGGCGAGCAGGTCGGGCAGCGCGTTCTGCGCGACCGCGGCATTGTCGACGAACACCTGGCCGTTGGTATCGATCGAGATCTGGAGCGGCTTCTGCTCCTGCTCGAGCGGCTTGGCACGGCTCTCGGGCAGTTGCACCGGGACGCCGGCCGTGAGCAGCGGCGCAGTGACCATGAAAATGATCAGCAGCACGAGCATCACGTCGACCAAGGGCGTGACATTGATGTCCGCCATCGGCGTCCGCCGCCCGCGGCTCTTCTCGGAGGGCAGCATGGCCATCGCTAGATCCTCCCCAGGCTTGTGTCGGGGAGGATTTTGGCGTTGCCCCTCACGCCACGCCCTCCAGGCGGCGACTGAGCGTCGCATAAAAGCCGTCGGCGAACCGGTGCAGCCGTGCCTCGATGCGATTCACGCCGTGGCTGAAGCGATTGTACGCAATCACTGCCGGAATCGCGGCGAACAACCCGATCGCCGTCGCGAACAATGCCTCGGCGATGCCCGGCGCGACCACCGCGAGCGAGCTGTTCTGCTCGCCGGCGATTGCGGTGAAGCTGCGCATGATGCCCCAGACGGTGCCGAACAGCCCGACGAACGGCGCGACCGAGCCGACCGTCGCCAGAATGTTGAGCCGGTCCGCGAGCCGGTCGATTTCCATCGCCACCGTCGCGCCCATCGTCGTCGCGAGCCGCTCGCGTGTGCCGTCGCGGTCGACCTTGCCGCTCGCAGTCGAGCGGCGCCATTCGGTCATGCCCGACGCGAAGATCCGCGCGATCGCCGAATCGGCGCCACCGCGCTGGCGATGGAACAGGTCGAGATCGTCGGCCTGGCCGTACTCGCTTTCGAACTGGTTGGTCTCTTGCCGCACCTTGCCCAGCCGCAGCGAGAAGGCGAAGATCAGGCCCCAGGTCCAGATGCTGGCGAGCAGCAGCCCGGCCATCACGATGCGCACCACCCAGTCCGCCTGGAGGAACAGCCCGATCGGTGACAGCGTCGCGGCATTGGTGTTGACCAGGAAATCCACTCAGTCTCCTTTCCACAAGAGCGGCGCGAACGCCTCCAGCCATGGCTTCGGCTGACGCCGCGGCACGCCCGCGGGCGTGACGAACGCCACTTCGATTGCTGCCTCGACCAGCACTGAGTCGCCGCACATGACTCGTTGATGAATGTCGACCGCTGCGGCGCGGATGCGCGCGAGCCGGCTGACCACCGTCAGCGCGTCGTCGAGCCGCGCCGGCGCGCGATAGTGGAGGTTCGCGGTGCGCACCACATAGGTGCCTTCGCCATTCTCCCAGGCGCCGCGCAAGTCGATCCCGACGAGCCGAAGCATATCGGAGCGGGCCCGTTCGCAGAACCGCAGATAATTGGCGTGGTAGACCACTCCCGAAATATCGGTGTCCTCGAAATAGACACGGATCGGGAAACGATGCTCCTGCGCGAGGAAGCGGCCCGTCGTCGGCGCGTCGGCGGCGGTCGTCATGGGCGTGCCCTAACCCAGCGCGCCCGCCATCGGAACCCCCCGGTGCGCCGGACACGTGGTTTCACGCCCCGGGCTCTGCTATTTGCCTCGCGATGACTCCTGCGCTGAGCCTTCGCGGCATTTCCAAGGCATTCGACAAGCCGGTGATCGTCGACCTCGATCTCGAGGTTGCGGCCGGCCAGCTCTATGCGCTGCTCGGCCCCAACGGCGCCGGCAAGACCACGACATTGCGCATGGCGGTCGGCCTCACCGATCCCGACAAGGGCAGCATCCACATCTATGGAATCGACGCCCGCCGCGAGCCGCGCAAGGCCAAGGCCGTCACGGCATGGCTACCCGACGATCCGATGCTCTACGACAAGCTCACGCCGGCCGAATATCTCGGCTTCGTTGCCGGGCTGTGGAACATCGCGCCGGCGCAGGCCGCGCCCGAAGCCGAGCGGCTGCTCAGATGGCTCGAGCTGTGGGAGGTGCGCGATACGCGCTGCGAAGGCTTCAGCCGAGGAATGAAGCAGAAGGTCGCGCTCGCCGGAGCGCTGATCCACGATCCGCAACTCTTGATCCTCGACGAGCCGCTCACCGGGCTCGACGCGGCGATGGCGCGATCGGTGAAGGACGCGCTGCGCGCGGCAGTCGATCGCGGCAAGACGGTGATCGTCACGACGCACATCCTCGATGTCGCCGAGCGCATGGCCGATCGCATCGGCATCATTGCCGGCGGCAAACTGCTCGCCGAAGGCACGCTGGACGAACTGCGCGAACGCACGGGCGCCGACGACATGACGCTCGAGGACACCTTCATCCGGCTGACCAGCGCGCCGGCCCTGGCATGATCGACTGGACGATGCGCCGGCTGCCGGCGGGCAGCTTCGCCTGGCTGGTGCTGCACGAAATCCGCCTTTCGATGCGCGCGCGGTTCGGCAAGCGCCGCATCTCATTCACCGGCGCGCTAGGCTGGGTGGCGCTCGCGGGGTGGTGCGCGGTCGGCGTGCTGGTCGCGCTCGCACTCGCACATGTACGGATCGAGCCCAACAGCGCACAGCGCATTGCCGTGCTGGTCGCCGCCATTCTCGGCTTCACCTTCATGACCACCCAGGCGCTGATCGCGAGCCAACGCACGCTCTACGAATCGGGCGATCTCGACCTGCTGTTCTCGGCGCCGGTCCCGCCGCGCACGGTGATGTCGGCAAAGCTGGTGGGAATCGTCGCGGCGATCGCACTGACCTATAGCTTCCTGATCCTGCCGATCGTGGTGCCGGTCGCCGCGGTCGGCCACCCGCGGCTGTTCGGAATCGTCGCGCTGTTGGCGGCGATGGCACTGCTCGCCGCATGCCTGGGGCTCGCGCTGATGCTGGTCATCGCGCGGTTCGCCGGCCCGCGCGGCGCGCGGACGTTGGGGCAGATCGTCGCGGCGGTGGCCGGCGGCGCCGTATTCCTGATGAGCCAGATCGCCAATTTGCGCGGCTCGGGCGGGGGTCGGTCGGCCTATGACCAGCTCTACCAATGGATGACCGCGCATGGCTATGGCAGTATCGGCTGGACCGCCATTCCCGCCAGCGCCGCGTTTGGCGATCCGCTGCCGATCGTGCTGCTGCTCGGCGGCACTGCGCTGTTGTTCGCGCTGACGGTGACGGCGATGAACGGGCTGTTTCTGTCCGCCTATCGCGCCGGCGGCGTGCGGCTTTCGCCCCGGCGCCGGGCACGCGGCGGTATTGCGCGGCATTTCCATCCGGGCTTGTTCGGCACCGTGTTTGCCAAGGAATGGAAGCTGCTCGCGCGCGATCCGGCGCTCGTTTTCCAGGTCGTGCTGCGGCTGATCTATCTCGTTCCGCTGTTCTTCGTCGGGCTCAACAACAAGGTCGCATTCGCGCCGGGCCTGGCCTTCATGGCGGTGGTGATCGCCGGCCAGATGATCGGCAGCCTCGCCTGGCTCACCGTCTCGGCCGAGGATACCCCCGACCTGCTAAAGGTCGCGCCCATCGACAAGGCCGCGGTCGACCGCGCCAAGATGATTGCCGCGATCGCGATGGCGGCGCCACTAATCGTCATTCTGCCGGTCGTGATCGCACTGACCACGCCGATCGGCGCGCTGGTCACGCTGGCGATGACATTGCTCGGAGGCTGGTTGACCGGGATCCTCGAGGTCCGGTTCGGCAAGCCCGCGCCGCGTTCGAGCTTCAAGCGCCGCGGCGGTGGCGGCGGTTCGCTGGTGCGCACATTGCTGCAGTTCGCGATGGTCGCGGTGCTCGGCGGCATCGCCGGCGGCGTCGTGCTAATGCTGACTTTCGACTTCAGCCGAATAAATCTGCCTCGGGCGGGTCAAGCCCCAGGTGTTTCCATCCCGCGCCATTGAGGCAGCGGCCGCGCGCGGTCCGCGCGATCATGCCGATCTGGATGAGATAGGGCTCGATCACTTCCTCGATCGTGTCGCGTGGTTCGGACAGGCCGGCGGCGAGCGTTTCGACGCCGACCGGGCCGCCGCGATAGATGTCGGCGATCATGGTCAGATAGCGCCGGTCCATCGCGTCGAGCCCGAGCGCATCGACTTCGAGCCGGTTGAGCGCGGCGTCGGCGACCTTGGCGTGCACAATGTCCTCGCCGAGGACATTGGCGAAGTCGCGCACGCGGCGCAGCAGCCGCCCGGCGATGCGCGGCGTGCCGCGTGCGCGCTTGGCGATCTCCTGCGCACCGTCGGGCGCGATGTTTAGGTCGAGCAGCCTCGCCGCGCGGCTGACGACTTTCTCGAGCTCGGCGACCGAATAGAAGTTGAGCCGCACCGGAATGCCGAAGCGATCGCGCAGCGGCGTGGTGAGCAGCCCCTGCCGTGTCGTCGCCCCGACCAATGTGAAGTGCGGCAAGTCGATCCGCACCGATCGCGCCGACGGCCCCTCGCCCACCATCAGGTCGAGCGCGCGGTCCTCCATCGCCGGATAGAGGATCTCCTCGACGGCGGGATTGAGCCGGTGGATCTCGTCGATGAACAGCACGTCGCCGTCCTCGAGATTGGTGAGCAGCGCGGCGAGATCGCCCGACTTGGCGATCACCGGCCCCGACGTCGCGCGAAACCCCACGCCCAGCTCGCGCGCGATGATCTGCGCGAGCGTCGTCTTGCCGAGCCCGGGCGGGCCGAAGAACAGGACATGATCGAGTGCCTCACCGCGCCCCTTTGCGGCATCGATGAACACCCGCAAATTCTCGCGCGCCGCCTTTTGCCCGACGAATTCGTCGAGCGTCTTCGGCCGCAATGCGGCGTCGACGTCTTCACTGCGGCGGCCGGCGGAGAGGATGCGATCGCTGTCGGTCATCGCCTCTTCCCTAGTGCCGGCCGGCGTGCGAGGTCGAGCGCCATGCGCGCAGACCATCGCACGATCGAGGAGGCAACTCGATGACCATCCGGATGCACTATACCCATGTCATTCCTGGCGGCATGAAGGCGCTCGCCGGCGTGCACGGCTATCTCGCCACGACCGGCCTGGCGCATGCACTCACCGAGCTGGTCAACCTGCGCGTCTCGCAGATCAACGGTTGCGCCTTTTGCATCGACCTGCACACGCGCGAATTGCTGACGACGCTTGCGATGGCACCCGAGAAGATCGCGCTGTTGCCGGTGTGGCGCGAAGGCGGCCCCCTGTTCGATGCGCGCGAGTGCGCCGCGCTGGCCTGGGCCGAAAGCGTCACCTGCGTCGCCGATACCGGCGTGCCGCAGCAGGACTATGACGCCGCGATCGCCGTGTTCAGCGAGAAGGAACTCGGCGACCTGACGCTCGCGGTCGCGCTGATCAATGCCTATAACCGGCTGGCGATCAGCTTCCGCGCGCCGCCCAAGGCCGTCCACGACGCCGGCGGCTGAAGGGGGGCAGATTGTGTCGCGACGGCGCAGTTGATACCGCGCACTATGCAGCGGCGGTTCCGCCGCGCCCAATGGAGGGGATATATGCGCAGCGCCGCCCTTGCCTTCGCACTCTTCGCGCTGCCCGCGAGCGCCCAGCAGACTGCCCGCCCGAGCTTCCCGGCGCCAGCACGCCGCCCAGCGTTCGACATCGCGCTTGAAGCCGCGCAGGCCGCCAACGCCGCCTGTGCCGCGCAGGGCGCGCATACCGTTGCGCTGGTGGTCGATGCCGCGAACGCGCCCGTCGTGCTGCTTTCGTCCGATGGCGCCGTCGCGATTGCGGGCGACTTCGCGTTGCGCAAGACTGCGGCGGTGATCCAGTACAAGCAGTCGAGCGGCGCCGTCGCCGCGCGCGCCGGCAAGGATGAAGCTTTCGCCGCCGAAGTGAAGGCCAACCCCAAGATCGGCTTCGCGCTGGCCGGCGCGTTGCCATTGATGGCCGGCAGCGAGCAGATCGGCGCGATCGCGGTTTCGGGCGGCAGTGGTCCCGCGGGCGATGAAGCTTGCGCGCAGGCCGGGCTCGACAGGGTCAAGGCGCGGTTGCGTTAGGCGCCCGCTCACTTCGCCGCTTTCTTGAGACCGAGCCGGACCAGCGCGTCGAGACTTGCCGCCGGGCCGAGTTCGTCGCACGCCGCGGCGACCGCGCTCGATGCTTCCGCCGGCTTGAACCCGAGGTTGAGCAGTGCCGAGATCGCGTCCGCCGCCGCACCCGACGCGGGCGTCGCAGTCACCCCGATGCCGCCGACCGCAATGCTGCCGGCCTTGTCCTTGAGCTCATGCACGATGCGCTGCGCGAGCTTGGGTCCGACGCCGTTCGCGCGGGCGATCATCGCAGCGTCGCCACGCGCCACGGCCGTCTGCAACTCCGCGGGTACCAGGATCGAGAGGATCGCCAGCGCGACCTTGGCCCCGACGCCCTGCACGCTGGTGAGCAACCGGAACCAGTCGCGTTCATCGGCGGTAGCGAAGCCCATCAGCCGGATCGAATCTTCCGACACCAGCATCTCGGTATGCACGGTCACCGTATCGCCCACGACACCGAGCGCCGTGAGCGTCTTGACCGAGGCGCCGACGAGATAGCCGACGCCGTTGACGTCGATCACTGCGTGGTCGGCACCAGTGGTGGCAAGGCGGCCGTGGAGATGCGCGATCATGGCGAGTACATAAGCAGAACGCGACGCCTTGGGGAAGCCTGCATCGCAATCCGCCTAGCTGGTCGGCACACGCCGCGCGCTGGCAAGATGATGCGCGTGGCAGATCGCCACAGCGAGCGCGTCGGCGGCATCGGCACCGACGACTTTCACGCCTGGAAGCAGCCGTGCGACCATCGCATGGACCTGCATTTTTTCGGCATTGCCGACGCCGACCACCGCTTTCTTGACCAGCCGCGCGGCATATTCGCCGACTTCGAGTCCGGCGCGCGCCGCGGCACAGAGCACCACCCCGCGCGCCTGGCCGAGCTTGAGCGTCGATTGCGGATTGACGTTGACGAACACTTCCTCGACCGCGGCGCTGTCCGGCGCGTGATCGACGATCAGCGAGGCGAGCATCGCATCGAGATGCGCGAGACGGCGCGGGAGCGGCGTCTGCGGGTCGGTCTTGAGCTGGCCGTTGGCGAGATGCGAGAGGCGGTTGCCCTCGGCGCGGATCAGCCCCCAGCCGGTGGTGCCGAGGCCCGGGTCGAGGCCGAGGATGATCATGAACAAATCCTCCCCGAGCTCGGCTCGCGGACGGGGACCACGCGTTGCGTGGTGGAGGGGCAGAGGCGGAACCGCCGTTGGCGCGGCGGCCCCTCCACCACCGGTCTACGACCGGCGGTCCCCCTCCCCGAGCGAAGCTCGGGGAGGAATGGGATCAACCCAGCTTCTCCATCACGTCGTCGGGGACCTCGTAATTCCCCCAGACCTGCTGGACGTCGTCGTCGTCGTCGAGCGTGTCGATCAGCTTGAACAGTAGCCCGGCCTCGTCGGCGCCGACCGACACGATCGTCTGCGGCTTCCACGCAAGCTTGGCGCCCTCAGGCTCGCCGAGCACCGGCGTAAGCGCCTTCGCGACTTCGTGGAGCGCGTCCAGCGCGGTCCAGATTTCATGGCCGTCCTCGGAACTGGTGACGTCCTCGGCGCCGGCCTCGAGCGCCGCCTCGAACACCTTGTCCGCATCGCCTGCGCTCGCGGGATAGGTGACCAACCCCATGCGGTCGAAGCCATGGCTCACCGAACCGCTCGCGCCGAGGTTGCCGCCGTTCTTCGAGACGGCGGTGCGGACGTTGGTCGCGGTACGGTTGCGGTTGTCGGTCAGCGCCTCGATGATCAGCGAGACGCCGCCCGGGCCGAAGCCTTCGTAGCGCACTTCCTCGTAATTCTCGGCGTCGCCGCGCGTCGCCTTGTCGATCGAGCGCTGGATATTGTCCTTGGGCATCGACGCCGCCTTGGCGGCGTTGACCGCGGCGCGCAGTCGCGGGTTCATGTCCGGATCGGGCGTGCCCATCTTCGCCGCGACCGTGATCTCGCGGCTCAGCTTGGAGAATTGGGCGCTACGCTTCTTATCCTGCGCACCTTTGCGGTGCATGATGTTCTTGAACTTGGAATGGCCTGCCATGAATGCCTCTTGGGGATCGCGAGCGGGTCTCTAGGCCAGTCGGTGGCCTGGAGGCAACGTCGCGGCTAGCGGGTGCCGTCGCGCCCGTCATTGACGTGGTCCAACGCAGCGCTCGCGATCGCGGCCAGCATCACTGTCCGAAAAGCAAATGCGATACCGGCCAGGAGGATGGCGGCATAGAGCACGAGACCGCCTTGCGCCGAGTAGAAGACGCGGTCGATCATTCGCGACGGAACGCCGGCAACGATGATGTACACCAACGTCGCCAAGCGGATTCCCTTGGACCCAGCGACCGCCCCGCGTAGTGAGAGCGGTCGGCCCGTGGCAAGCGCGGCCAGCCAGGGCAGTACGAACAGCGCAATCACGATGGGCGAGAGCGCGACCAGAAGGAAGAGGGACAGCCAGACCGGCGCGCCCGCACTACGGCCCGCGGCCGATACGACTGCCAATGCCCCGAAGCCGCCGACGAAGGTCGGCGCGACCAGCGCAGCCTGTGCGGCGGCGCTCGTGGTCAGCGCCCGGAGATCGGAGCCTAGCTTCAGCCCAGCCATGACCCGGACGAACGCGGCCACGAGCATCGCTCCGCCGAGCAATCCGATCGCGAGTATGGCAGTCGCGAAGCCTGGACCGAAGCGGGCGCCCAGCAGTTCGAGGCACTGCAGCGCGATCCCGAGCGCGACCACCCCCAACCAGGCGCGCAAAGGAACGGCACGAAGCCCTTTCGATACGCGCTGGTGGAAGTTTTCGCGAATTATCGTTGCTCCCTCCGCGCCGGTATCACGCCATTCCCAGCGCCTGGCGATAAGTTTCGAGCAGCGCATCGGCTTCGTCGCGCGCATGCTTTTCCATCTTGCGGAGGCGCACGATCGAGCGAATCGTCTTGGTGTCGAATCCAGTGGACTTGGCTTCGCCGTAGACGTCCTTGATATCGTCCGCGATGCCCTTCTTCTCTTCCTCGAGCCGCTCGATCCGCTCGATCAAGAGGCGAAGCTGGTCGGCGGCAATCGAATCGGACATCGTGAACTCCTGGGGTTGGAGCGGCGCAGGTAGAGAAGCGTCGCGCCGGGCTCAACCCCCCGGTTGCGTGATCGAAGGCGGATCGCTCGCCGGAAAACTCTCGTCGAGCGCTTCATCGAGCTGGGCCTGAATTTCGGCGTTCTTCCTCAGGCTCGCATCCATCCGCGCCAGCTGCTCAGGCGTCGCCACGCTCTGGAAGCGCGCTTTCCACTCGGCGAACGGCATGCCGTAGATCAGCTCGCGCGCGCTATCCTTGTCGAATCTGCCGGCGCTCGCATCCTGCACCCATTCGGCGAGGCAGTTTCGGCAGAAGCCGGCGAGCCCCATCAGATCGACGTTCTCCGCATCGCTTCGTGCGCGCAGATGGCGGACCAATCTGCGGAATGCAGCGGCGGCGATCCGGTCGTCGAGCGCATTCAAATCCGTCATCGTCCACTCCCGGGTTGATCCGCCCGCATTTGGGACTAGAGGCGACCCTGCACAAGGCGAGGACCCAGATGACAAAGTCGATCACGCCGCGATCACGCAAGGTACGCGTGCTCGCGACGCTTGGACCTGCCAGCAACAGCCCGGAGATGATCGCCAAGCTGTTCGCGGCCGGTGCCGACGCGTTCCGCGTCAACATGAGCCATGGCGACCAGGAATCGAAGGTCGCGCTGATCCAGGCGATCCGTGCGCTCGAGAAGAGCCATGGCCGGCCGACGACGATCCTCGCCGATCTCCAGGGGCCGAAGCTGCGCGTCGGCAAGTTCGCCGATGGCAAGGTCCAGCTCGCGACGGGCGCGACCTTCACGCTCGATCGCGACAAGACCCCGGGTGACGCGACGCGCGTCGAACTGCCGCACAAGGAAATATTCCAGGCGGTCACCAAGGACGCGCGACTGCTGCTCGACGACGGCAAGCTGGTGCTGCGCGTGATCGAGCACACACCCGACACGATCGTCACGCGCGTCGAAGTCGGCGGCGCGCTGTCGAATTCGAAGGGGCTCAACGTCCCGGACATGGTGCTGCCGCTGGCGGCGCTCACCGATAAGGACCGCAGCGACCTCGCCTTCGCACTCGACCAGGGCGTCGACTGGGTCGCGCTGAGCTTCGTCCAGCGCCCCGAGGACCTCGCCGAGGCGCGCCGGCTGATTCAGGGCCGCGCCGCGCTGCTCGCCAAGATTGAGAAGCCGAGCGCAGTCGCGCGGCTGCCCGAGATCGTTGAAATGTGCGACGGCGTGATGGTCGCGCGCGGCGACCTGGGCGTCGAACTGCCGCCCGAATCGGTGCCACCGATGCAGAAGCGCATCGTCGAGACGTCGCGCCGGCTTGGCCGCCCGGTGATCGTTGCGACGCAGATGCTCGAATCGATGATCACGTCGCCGACACCGACGCGCGCCGAGGTGTCGGACGTCGCGACGGCGGTCTATGACGGCGCCGACGCGATCATGCTTTCGGCGGAGAGCGCGGCAGGCGACTGGCCGGTCGAATCGGTCGCGATGATGAACGCGATCGCCGACGCGGTCGAACGCGACCCCGCGCACGGCGACCGCGTCCATTTCACCGTCATGCGGCCCGACCCGACCACCGCCGACGCGCTTGCCGAAGCCGCGAAGAACATCGCCGCGACCGTTTCCGCGGCGGCGATCATCGTGTTCACGTCGTCGGGCTCGACAGCACGGCGCATCGCCCGCGAACGCCCGGCGGTGCCGATCCTGGTGCTGACGCCCAAGCTCGAGACCGCCCGCCGCACCGGCCTGCTGTGGGGCGCGCACGCGGTTCACACGCGCGACGTCGATTCGTTCGAGGAGATGGTCGCCAAAGCCAAGCGGATGGCACTGCGCCACCATATCGCCAGCGCCGGCGATACCGTGATCATCTGCGCCGGCGTCCCGTTCGGCACGCCGGGTTCGACCAACGTGCTGCACGTGGTGCGGATCCTGGGCGACGAACTCAAGGGCTATAAGGGCGACGCTTGACCGCTCAGGTGAACCGCCAGGCGAGCGGGTGGTCTCGCAAGCGCTCGTCGCGCGTCAGCAGCCTGGCGCCGAGTTGCTGAGCCTGGATCAGCAGCTGTTCGTCGAACGGGTCATTGTGTCTTACCGGATGTTCTAGCTCCGCCGCGGCATCGGTGACCGACAGATCTACGAGTTCCCAACCCGTCCCGCGCAGGAAGCCGAAGACCGCGGCGGCATCAAGGTCACCCTTTCGCGCGCCGCTGGGATGCCGCTTCGCCCATTTCAGCCGCAATTCCCAGATTGCTAGCGCGGAGACGCAAATCTCGACGTTAGACTGTCGAAGCAGCGCGATCTCGCGCGGGCGAAGACGATCGGGGGCCTGAGTCAGCCAAACGACGAAATGGGTGTCCAGCAACAGCTTCATTCGCGGGCTGGATCCCGATCCTCCGTGAGACCTAGTACTTCGCGACTGAAGGCCGGATCGTCGAACTCTTCAGGCCAAGGGTCATAGTCGACCGTCTTGATGCCGGCTTCGCGACGAACACGCGAGAGCCGGGCTAAGAAATCTTCCCTCGGAGGTTCCTTGGCTGGCCCGAGTTCCGCAACCGGTCTGCCGTTCCTGGTAATGACCACTCACTCGCCACGTTCCGCCGCCTCGATCGCCGCGGCGAAATTGGCACGGGCCTCGCGGACGGACATCTTCATGATTCTACACCTCGTGTACACGTGTACACGAAATTCGCCGATCAGACGAGCAACCCCAGCTGCACCAATGCCTGGCGCAGCGGTTCCGCGCCGACGAACTGGATCGCATGGATGCCTAGCGCAGCGGCGCCTTCGACATTGGGCAGCGCATCATCGACGAAGACCGCTTCCTCCGCGCGCAGACCGAAACGGTCGAGCGCGAGCCGGTAGATCGCGGGATCGGGCTTGAGCAGCTGCTCGTCGCCCGAGACGACGATATCGCGGAAGCGTGCGAAAAATGCTTCCTCGGTCGCACGGAACGCGCGAAAGAACTCGCCGGAGAAGTTGGTGATCGCGAACAGCGGCACACCCGCGGCGTCGAGTTCCTCGACCAGCGCGATCATCCCGGGCATCGGGCCCGGCAGCATCTCGTTGAAGCGCGGCCCCCAGGCGGCGATCAGTTCCGCCTGGTCGGGATGGCGTGCGATCAATTCGGCCGAGGTCTCGGCGAACGGGCGGCCGGCGTCGTGCTGGATGTGCCATTCGCGCGTGGCGACGTCGCGCAAAAACGCGTCGAGCGCCTGACCGTCCCCGATCAGGCGCTCATAAAGAAAGCGCGGATGCCAATCGAACAGCACATGGCCGACATCGAAGATGACGGCCCGGCGCTGCTGCACGCCGGACTTCAGCCCTGGCGGGCCTTGAAGCGACGATTGGTCTTGTTGATGACGTAGATGCGCCCGCGGCGGCGGATCACGCGATTGTCGCGGTGCCGGCCCTTGAGCGACTTCAGTGAATTGACGATCTTCATGATCGAGCCCGTTTCGATTCTGGATGCCTGGAAAAGAGGCGCCCGCCTATAGGCGAGCCTCGGCAAAGTCAAGGCAAGCCCCGGGGAAAACCGCCGCCCCTTGCGTGTTGCCTCGCAGTGGCCTTTGATGGGCGCAAGAGGAGGATGCCGTCCATGAGTCGCGTTAGGACGTTCGCATGCGCCGCATTGGTGCTGCTCGCGGGCGGATGCACCGCCACATCGGGTTTCGCCCCGGTCGATGTCACGCGCTATCATCTCGATGTCCCGCACGAGCGCGGGACCGTGATGGTGCAGCCGGTCGCCGGCCCGAATGGGGTCACGCCCGAATATCAGCTTTACGCCGACGCGGTCGGCCACGCGCTCGCGGCGACGGGCTATGCCGCGGCGCCCGATCCTGCAGCGTCGGACTATATCGCCGGCGTCTCGTTCCTGCGAGAGACGCGCGGCGTGCTACGCGAACGCTCGCCGGTCTCGATCGGGATCGGCGGCGGCAGTTGGGGCGGCGGAGTCGGGCTCGGCGCCGGCGCAAGCATCCCGATCGGCCGCGGCCGCACGCGCAACCTCTATGTCAACGAGCTTGCCGTGCAGCTGCGTCGCCGCAGCGACAATACGGTGATCTGGGAGGGCCGCGCACAGATGCAGGCGATCCAGGGCGACACCGCCAGCCAGCCGACCTCGGCTGCCGACCGCATGGCGGCGGCCTTGTTCAAGGGCTTTCCCGGGGAGTCCGGCGTCTCTATCACGGTGAAATGACCATCCAGATTTCGGCCGCGTTCGACAGCGGCAATATCCGCGTCGTTGCCGTCGAAGGCGACCGCGTCGATCTCGAGATCGTGCGCGATCATCAGAGCGACTTCTTCCAGTGGTTTCACTTCCGCGTCGCCGGCGCGCGCGGCCGCACGCTGCATTTCCGCCTCCTCAACGCGGCCGGCGCTGCCTATGCCTTCGGTTGGCCAGGCTATCGCGCGCGCTGGAGCAGCGACCGCGAGAATTGGCGCACGACCGAGACCAGGTACACGCACGGCGAGCTCCACTTCACCAAGACGATCGAGAGCGATCTGATCTGGTTCGCCTATTTCGCGCCCTATTCGATGGAGCGGCATTACGACCTCGTCGCGCGCATGGCGCGGATGCCGGGCGTGACCGCGCGGCAGCTCGGCACGACATTAGACGGCCAGCCGCTCGACGTGCTCGAAATGGGCGACGGCGCGAAGCAGGTCTGGCTCTACGCACGCCAGCATCCTGGCGAGAGCATGGCCGAATGGTGGATGGAAGG
>Ga0105248_10000293_pt1 | contig 59383 bp, 55 predicted proteins | sample KBSS34metaG_FD_81524 | JGI IMG/M metagenome (GOLD analysis project Ga0105248, IMG submission 81524) | Switchgrass rhizosphere microbial communities from Kellogg Biological Station, Michigan, USA - KBS S3-4 metaG | ecosystem: Host-associated > Plants > Roots > Rhizosphere > Soil | place... | reverse complement strand
GCGTTTGCGGCGCCAAGCTCTGGCGTTGCCCGAGGATCTCGTGCGCCACTTCGCCCATGCGAGGTCGCAGGCTCTTGGGACCTGGGAAGAGGCACGCAAAAAGAGCTCCTATGCTCTGTTCGCGCCATCCTTTGAGAGGTTGGTCGCGCTGGTGCGAGAACGCGCACAGGCGCTTGCCGGCGAGGGCGATCCTTATGAGGCCCTGCTCGACGAGCACGAGCCCGGCATGAGCCGCTCGCGCCTCGATCCCGTGCTGGAGGAGGTGCGCAATGCTCTGGTGCCGCTGGTTCGCGGGGCCGATCCGCGCCCCGATGGAGTGCTGCACGGACGCACCTTTCCCGACGCCGGGCAGTGGGAGCTCAGCCGGCGCTTGCTCGCGAGAATGGGCTTTGCCTTCGAGCGGGGGCGGCTCGACCGCTCGACCCATCCCTTCTCGCTTCTTGCGGGCCTAAACGACGTGCGCCTGACCATTAGGGTCGATGAGAGGAATGTCTCCGAAGCAGTGTTGGCTGCGCTGCATGAAGGGGGGCACGGCCTCTACGACCAAGGCTTCGATCCAGAGGACCGCGACACGCTGCTTGCCGAGGCTCCCAGCATGGGCTTGCAAGAATCCCAAGCGCGCCTGTGGGAAAACCATGTCGGCCGCGCCCGTGCCTTTTGGGATTATGCCTTGCCGAGTTTGCGGGAGTTGTTCCCGGAGGTGGTCGATGGCCTCGACGCCGAGCCGTTCTATCGCAGCGTGAATCTGGTGCGGCCCGGGGTGAACCGGGTGGCGGCGGACGAGGTCTCCTATCATCTCCATATCGTGCTGCGCTACGAGCTCGAGGTCGCGCTCATCTCCGGCTCGCTCGCCGTTCGCGATCTGCCGCAAGTTTGGGACGAGCGCAGCACGTCATTGATCGGGGCAACTCCGAAATCTGACCGCGAAGGCGTGCTTCAGGACGTGCATTGGTCGCTCGGCATGTTCGGGTATTTTCCGACCTACACGTTGGGTAGCCTATATGCGGCGCAGCTTGCGGAAGCTTACGCGCACGAGCATCCCCTCGATGACGAAATCCGTCGCGGCGAATTTGGCGGCCTGCTCGCCTGGCTCCGCACCAATATTTATCGGGTAGGCCAGCGGCTCTCGGCCGAGGAAATCATCGAGAAGGCGACCGGCAACGGTCTCGGAACGGGAGCTTTTTTCCGCTACATTAAGGCAAAACGCTTATCCTGAAGCTGAAAGGCCCCCAGCAACATCCTGCTTTAGGGAAAACAGACCTTATGGAGCAAGTGAGCAGGGATCAACGAGTAGAGCAGCGAAGGTCAAGCTCGAGGGCAAGCCTTGACATGACTTCGCAGGCTCGCCCGGCGAAGCGATGAATCATGCCGGCGACCCGACAATCGAAAACGCGCGAAAACATTCCTCTATCTCCGCGCCGGTCCGGCATGACTTGAGGGGCCCGGCCGTTTTATAGCTGTGGCGCTGAGGGTCAGCCAAACACGACTTGATGAAGGGGAGACGCATCATGCACCGCACGCACGTAATGATTGGCCTTGCTTCGCTTCTGGGCGCTGCGCTCGCCGCAGGCCCTGCCTTGGCGGTGACTGCCTCTTCCCCAACCGGTCATCTCAATGTGCGGAGCGGCCCAGGATTCCAATATCAGGTGGTGAGCCAGATCCCGGCCAACACTCCCGCCCAGATCACCGGATGCGTATCGGACTATTCCTGGTGCGCCGTCGCCCTTCCGGGCGGGGTGACCGGCTGGGCTTCGGCTCCCTATCTTGTGACCAGCGCTGCTGGCACGCCGAAGAATCTCCAAGTTGTTGGTGCTCAGCTCGGCATTCCGGTGGTGACGCCGGCCAACACCGGGGCGCCAGTCGTGGCGACGCCGCCGGTCGGCGCCATGGTGCCGGTTGCGCCAACCGTTGGCGTTGTCCAGCCGGTCGCTCCACCCCCGACGGTCCTGTCCTACATGATGCAGCAGGCGATCCAACCGGTTCTAGTCAACGGCGAGGTGATGGTCGGAGCAGTGTTGCCTCCGGCCGTGCCCGTCTATCCCATTCCGCAATCGCCCTACCTCTATTCCTACGTCAACGGGCAACGAGTTCTGGTTGAGCCGACTGCGCGACAGATCGTCTACGTCGCGAGGTAGACGCGCTCGTCAGGATTTATTTGGCACCCGATCGGGCTGCCCGCAGTTGATGCGTGCTGTCAGCGATTGGCCAAGCGCGCGACTGTTGCCGGGGTGAGGTAGAGGATCGAGCTCTTGCGTTGTCCAGCTTGCACGTAGCGGAACGAGAGAATTGCGCCACCGGATGTTTCTGAACCATCCTCGTTTGGAGTTGCGGAGGCGAGGCTGAACCGGGCACCTGCGGGAATGCTGGTTCCAGGCTCGGAACTTTGTCCCTCGACGCTCAGCGACAGCGGCATTTCGCGCTGAGTTCCATCGGGCTTGAGGACAGCATGGATCTGCTCCAGGGCTTTATCGGAGACGTTCATCCCGCCGACCGAAAATCCTCCAGCGCCGCCCGATGAGATCTGGACACCCGCATCATCGAGACGCCAAGCGACCGGAGACTTGGATGCGCCTCTTGCCTCTTGCTTCTGAGGCTCTTGCTTTGCGAGCTCCTGCTTCTGAGGCCCTTGTTTCGCGAGCTCCTGCTTCGGCGGTTCTTGTACCACGGGCTCGGGAGTTGCCTCCGGCTCAAGCCAGCTCGTCGTGGCAGCGGCTTGCATTGCCTCAGGTGCAGCGGCGGGCGTATCCGCACTTGCAGCCGTCGTGCATCCCGGCTTCTGTGCGGCCTCGCAGGACAAAGCGGTGGAGAGTCGTTCAACAGCCGACTTGAGATGCTCAACGGTCGGTCGGTCTGCCACAAGCGAGAGCTCGTTTGCCACCCAGGCAGCGCCGGCTCGCACCTGGCCGGGATCCTGGCTTGCGGCGAGAAACAGCACGCCGACGAGCGCAGCCATCGACAGCGTCGCCGAACCGAGCGCAATCCAGGCGGCGCGTCCGCTGTAGGACGCGATGAGAAGAATGAAAAGAGCGAGCCCTGCGGCCAAGAGACTCAACGTGTGTCCCCCACGTCAGTCGTTATTGCCGTGACATATGAATAGCGCAAAACCATGGCGCCAACGCGGCGAATTAGACACCGAAATACATGAAAATTTGCCTACTTTCATGGAAATTGGCCGTCTGTTAGCCGGCGGCGCGCCGGACTCTTGAAACCCCGCTATAAGGGCGTTGCCAATGGCGAATGCCGGGAGGATTCGACTCATGCGGGCAAGGGGCTGCACGGCGCTTTTGTCACTCATCCTGATGTCTTCCGCCCAGGCCGCCAGCATCGACTGCGCGAAGGCGTCGAGCTTCGTCGAGAAGGCGATCTGCTCCGACAAGCGGTTGTCCAGCATGGACGATCAATTGGCACGCTTGTACAAGGCCGCGCGTGCGGCAGCAACCAATGCCTCCGCGCTCGAAACGGAGCAGAAGTCCTGGCTCTCCTCGCGCGATCGATGCACCAATACCGCGTGCCTCAAGAAGACATACGCCGATCGGATCGCTGCGCTGAGCGGGCCCTCGACGGCTCCGGCCTTCGGAAGCTTCACCGGCACCTACAAGATGCAGAACGGCGAAGCGCTGATTCAGCAGACTGGCGAGCGGATAAAGTTCTCGATCAACGCGACGTACCGGCAGAATACCGGGGAAATAACTGGCGAGGTTCCGCTGATGGGCAACAGCGCCAAATATGTCGATCAGGATGCGGACTGCACCTTGTCGTTCAAGTTCGCGGCCGGCAAGCTCGACATCACGCAGGACGGAACCTGCGGGATGGGTCTCAACGTGTCAGGCGCCGGAAGCTACAAGCGCACGAGCGCGGAGGCGCCCAAATTCGAAGAATGATCCTCGCTGCCTACTGACAGGCTCGCGGGCCGCTCTGCGCGGGCGCCGCTGCTGTAGCCGGGCCGGCTAGATCCGGAAAATCGCGTGGTAGCGCCGCGAGGATCGCCCGTACATCGTCGTAGCGGGATCGGTCGCTTGCGCTGCCCAAGACTACGGCAACGATCGTTTGCCCGTTCGGCGCCCGCCATCCAAGCGCGAGGTGGTAGATGTTCTGGCCGAAATGCGATCCCGTCTTGGCGCCGACGATATTGTCTTGGCCAATCACCTCGATGGTGCTGACGAGCGAAACGCTGCGCGCATTGGGACCGCCGATCGCAAGCGTTCGCCGCGCACATCGCCAGAACCGCAGCAAGCGTGGGTCGCGAAAGACGGTGCTCCCGATCAGCGCTACGTCGCGCGCTGTCGAGACATTTGACGGAGAGAGGCCATAAGGATCGGCAAATCGCGTATGGCTCGCGTCAAGTGCAGCCGCGGTCGATTGCATGTCCTGCACGAAGCGTTTGATAGGGCTTCCCTTCTTCTTCTCCTGGGAGAGCATCGCTCGTCCGACATAGTTGGCAATGGCGATCGCTGCGTCATTCCCGGAGACGAGCAACATGCCGTAAAGCAGGTCCTGCAAGGTCCAGCCGTCGCCCTTGCGTAGTCCGGCCGTGGCCCCGCTCGTCAGATCGGCCTGCGTGATCGTCACAGTATCGGAGAGCTGCCCGTTCATGCGCTGCGCGAGGACATAGGCCGTAACCAATTTGGTGATGCTGAGGATCCTGAATATCTTATCCTCATTCCTCCGATAGAGCGGCTGCCCGGTCTCGGCATCGACCACATAAACCGATGACGCAGTAACCGGCGGCGGCGCCAGCGCATCCCGAGCGAAGGCGTGGCAATGGACCAGTGCCGCTGCCGCGATTACGCCGGCACGAAAGAGCAAGGCCGACACCGTCCCCCACTGGATACTCATGTATCAGTTCCCGCAGAGAGCCCGCAGCCGCCAACTATTACGATCTGGTCGCAAACTGCGAAATTGAGCTGATCCGGCTGTGATTGAGAAAGCGTATCGGACCGTATGGGGTATTCACAACGACTGGGTGGCCGAGAGCGTCGCGGGCTCGCGTCAAAACGATAGCACATTCGCGTCGAGCCTTATTCACTGCAGCCGCCCAAAACATGGCATACTAGACCCAGGCTGTGGCACGCCTTCTGTGCCGCCGCCGACTTCAATTCCGCGCCAGGGGAGATTTCCATGCGAAACTGCCTGAAGCTGTTGCCGTCTTTGCGTCTGCTCGTGCCGATGGCAACCATCGGATTGATAGTTGCCAGTTCGACAGCCTTCGCCGCACAGGAGCTGAAGATGGTGGAACACGCCACCACCGATGCAGTGACCGACACGGGGGCTAGCGGCGACAGCGCCGGCGACATCCTCACCTTCGCGAACGAGGTTTACGATGCCGACGATAAGAACAAAATCGGCACCGACCAAGGCATCTGCTTCCGCACCGTGCCGGGGAAGGCCTGGGAATGCTTCTGGACTCTGAGCCTGGATAAGGGCCAGCTGACGGTCGAGGGGCCGTTCTATGACAGCGGCGACTCCGTGCTGGCCATCACCGGCGGCACCGGCGAATTTGCCGGCGCGCTCGGCGAAATGGCTTTGAGCGCTCGTGGCACCAAAGGTGACGCCTACAATTTCGTCTATCGGATTAAGTGACAGGACATCATGCCGCTGTGGCCTTTTGAACATCGGCCTCGCTTTTCGACAAGGGAGGGGCGGTTATGACTCGAAAGTGGCGCAAGAACCGGCTAGATGAGGCGGGCAAAAAAGGCGGCGGCGTTTGACCGCACCGTTTTTTTTAACCACCAGAGGCGATAATGCCGCAGAGCCGCCTCGGCCAAGGCGCTTATACAGGCGTCTTTGCGGCGCCCCCGAGGAAATTGTCATGGTGCGATTGACGCTACGCCTGCTGCTCGCTTGCTTTGGCCTCCTGCTGCCGCTCGCCGGCAATGCCGCAGGGCTGTCGATGTATTTGCGAAACTACTACACCGAATATCAGGTGGTTAAGGACTGCATAGACCGCGAACAACTGTCGGCTGAGGACGCAGCCAAGGCCAAGGACGCCATTGCAAAGATCGAGGCCTACTACATGCAGCGCGATGCCTCGATCAATAAGGACAAGCTGGTGAAGCAGGCCGTGTCCAACAAGAACCAGGCCTTCAAGATGATGAAAGAGACGTCGAAGATCGATGCGCGGGAGTTCTGCCGCGGGTCTTTGAACGATCTCGTCAGCAAGGTTCACGACATCGAGGCCAACGCCTCTCCCAAGAAGAGCGGCTCCTAAGCCTCTTTTCGGTGCGGATTCAACTCTATCTGCTGCTTCCTCTCTCCTGTGAGATCAGGGTGGCCGAAGGCCGCCTCTCGGGCTAATTTTGCCGGATCACGAGGGTAGGGGATGCGCGGGGCCTATTTCATCGCCACTCTTCTATGCGCGGCGGGTGGCTTGGCGGTTCTTCCGGATTATGGCGAGGACCAGTCCACTTCGGCCGTTACGCAGCCGGCGGCAGCGAAGGACTCCGTTGTTGCGCTCATTCGCACGAAACTTGCCGACTCAGCCTTGCGCAAGGGCGCCGACCCGGCCGACCTCGCCGCGCTCGAGGCCGTCTACAAGTCGAGGACTGGCGGTCCGTTATGGATGAAGGATATGGGTTTCTCGGCGAAGGGGGAACGGGCTCTGTCCGAGATCTCCGAGGCCGACGATTGGGGCCTCGATGCATCGGCCTTTGATCTGCCTTCAGGGAACGACCTGCCGGCGGGCCCTGAGGCTGCCGCGATAGCCGAACTCAAGCTCGATCTCGCCATCTTGAAATATGCGCGCTTCGCCCGCGGCGGGCGGCTCACTCCGCTTGATATAGACGACAAGCTCGACCAGGCGCCGCCGCTGCGCGACCCGAACCGGGTCCTCTCCGAGATTGCCGCCTCCGACGCGCCGGACAGCTACCTTCAGTCGCTTCACCCCAAGCACGAGCAGTTCGCCCGGCTGCGGCTAGCGCTGCTCAAGGCCCGCGGCAAGAATACGGACGGGATGCCGGATGACGCTGACGCCCGCGAGCGATAAGGACATCAAGCGCATCATCATCAACATGGAGCGCTGGCGCTGGCTGCCGGAGGATCTCGGCAGCGTCTATGTGTGGAACAACTCTCCTGAGTTCATGCTCTACGTCGTCAGGGACGGCAAGATGATCTATGCCGACAAGACTCTGGTTGGCACGAGCAAATATGCGACGCCTGTCTTCGACGCCGACATGACGAGCATCATCTTCAATCCGGATTGGATAGCGCCCGAGACGGTGCTCGTCGAGAATCTGCTGCTGCCGCTTCGCGACGGCAATTACTCGATCCTCAAGGTGCACAAATTGTCGGTGAGCTACAACGGCAAGCCTGTCGACCCTAGAAGCATCGATTGGGGCCGCGTGAACATCAAAGCTTTCACCTTCACCCAGAAGAGCGGCCCCGACAATGTACTCGGCAAGGTGAAATTCTGGTTCCCTAACCCGCACACTGTGTACATGCACGACACGCTCGCCTACCGGAAGAAATATTTCGGCAGCCGGTGCGCGCTATCGGACATGATTGCGTGCGCATGGAGAAGCCGGAAGATTTTGCCGCCGTGCTTCTCGCCGAAGGCAAAGGCTGGTCGGCAGATCAGGTTAAGGAGCAGTGGGACAACGGCGTCAACAGCGCCGTCACGCTCGGCCGGCCGATCCCGGTTCACATGACTTATTTTACAGTGGTGGTCGACGAGAACGGCAGGGTCTCGACCTTCGCCGACCTTTACGGCTTTGACCGCAAGGTGGCGAACGCGCTGTTTGGCAAAACCAACGGCTTTCCGCCGCCGCCTCCCGACACGAGCGGCCCGCGCGAAGAGGAGGCCAACACCTCGCCGTCAAGCACCAGCCGGCGGGCCACAAGTCATAACGACATTGCCGGCTCGCTCGGCTCATTTCTCGGCGATTAGCGTCTTTGTAAGGCGCAGGAGATCAATTATGGCGCGTTCGGGGAGAAGTTGATGCGTTCGACGATTGCATTCTTCGCGCCGCTGCTTGCGGTCCTCGCCGCCTCGCCTTTGCGCGCCGATCCGGTGAACTGGTCTGCCACAAGCAACACGGCCATGGCGATCACCGGCGACATCGTGGTCGACGACTACACCCTCACTTTCGCCAACGGGAAAAGCCTGGCTATTGAGCCTTATGAGGCGGGCCGCGTTGGGGACTGGTCACGGTCAGGCAAAAGCGTGGCTGGCGACGTCTTCACGGCCGATTCGTCGGCCAATCTCAAGCTGCTTAACGGCAACAAGCTGTGTGCGACGCCCGTAACCTATGTGGTCATCTGGTCGCCGGGCGAGGGTGAGCTCGGCATAAATGTCTATTCAGGTTCAAAGGCCCCAACTGGCACCGGCGGTCTGTGTGCCTCTTATTCTATCAAACTCCCTAGCCAAGCATTGCCCCTCGGCCCCGTGCACGAAAGCCAAAGCTAGGCAGTGCTCCAATAGGGCTTTGCCTTCAGGCGCTCCTGCCACGCGCCGATATTCGCGTATCCGCTCGTGTCGAATTTGAGAATGGCTGGAGCGGTATCGAGCCGCGGCCCGATCAGGAAATCGACGATGGTGAGCGGCCCCACGACATAGTCGCGACCTTCGAGCTGCTTGTCGAGCACGGGAAGGTACCGCTCGATCCGCCGATGCGCATCGGCAACGATGCCGGGGTCGTTGCCCGGCTGATTGAACACCTTGGGCTTGATCAGCACCTCCCAGGCGAGCGTCTCGATCGCAGCTTCCGGTCCGCCGATCCACCAGCACATCCATTGGTCGACGAGCGCCTGAGTCTTGGCATCTCCCCCGCAAAGCGCTCGGTCGGGATGTTTGGCGGCAAGATATTTGAGGATTGCGGGCGACTCCCACAGCACGAAGCCGTCCTCCTCCAGCGTCGGCACGCGCCCATTGGGGTTTTTGGCAAGATACTCCGGCGTGCGGGTCTCACCGGTGCGGGGATCGCGCGTGACCTTGTTGAGCGGAATATTCAGCTCCGCCGCGAGCAGACGCACTTTCCGCGCGTGAGGTGAAAGATGAATGTCATAAAGCGTGATAGTCATGGCGAGCGACCATACACCCGAGAGATGCGGCGAGACCATGATGAGGGGAACGCTGGCAGCCGCGGCAGTCCAAATTCAGCCGCGAATCTTGAGCATATCTCCGCTCCACGGGAGCTCCCGAACTCGGTTTGCAAACGGCAAAGAGGCTGCTATCCCGTTTAGGCCTTGCGTCCAACGGGGGGCGCAATTTGGCCTTCTCCCACGGCTAGGATCGGCGAAGTCGCTCCGCGTGAGGGGCTCAAGGCGACAACACCATGATCAAGCGTTTTCTTATTGCCGCAGTCATCGTCGGCCTGTTTCTGGGCGGGGTCGCCTATTTCAACCTCGTTTTCAAGCCGAAGATGATCGGCGAGTTCATGGCCAAGATGGTGCCGCCGCTGGCCACGGTCACAGCGGAGTCGGCCAAGACCGAGCGCTGGATCGACAAGGTCCGCGCCATCGGCACGCTAGCCGCCATCGAGGGTGTCGATGTGGCGCCGCAGCTCGGCGGGATGGTTACGGAATATTTCTTCGATAGCGGGATGGACGTCGAGAAGGGCGCGAAGCTGGTCAAGCTCGACACATCGGTCGAGGAGGCTGACCTTGCCGACAAGAAGGCCACGCTGCAGCAGACTCTTCTTGACTATGATCGCCAGTCGAAGCTCGTAAAGACCAGCGTGGTCTCGCAATCGACGCTCGACCAGACCATCGCCAAACGCGATTCAGCGGCCGCCTCCGTGCAACATGTCGAAGCGATCATCACGCAGAAGACGATAACCGCGCCATTCGCTGGCAGGCTCGGCCTGCGCCATGTGGAGAAGGGACAATATGTGTCCCCGGGCCAGGCGCTGGTGTGGCTGCAATCTCTCGATCCGATCTGGGTCGATTTCCCAGTACCCGAAGTGAGCGTCGGCAAGTTCACTAAAAGCTCCACAATCGAACTGACGGCGGATGCATATCCCGGTCAGCTGTTCAAGGGCGAGGTCGAGTCCTTTGATGCCAAGCTGAGCTCCGATGCGCGCATGCTGATGGTGCGCGCGCGCGTGCCCAATCCGGATCGCAAGCTCTTGCCCGGCATGTTCGCCAATGTTGCGGTGCTGGCAGGCAGCGCGAAGGAGTTCGTGACCGTGCCGCGCACCGCCGTCACCTACGGGCTTTACGGCGACACGGTTTGGGTCGTTAAGGAGAGCACGCCGGAGCCCGCGCCGTCTCCAACTCCGACTGCGGCGGCCGAGCCGGTCGTGACGCCCGCAGCCGCCGATGCGGCTCCGACCGGCGCTATCCCGGCCGAGCCTAAGCTTAATGTCGAGCGCCGTTTTGTGCGCGTCGGGCCGACCGAGGGCGACAGGGTCGCCATCCTCGAAGGCATCGCCGCAGGAGAGCAGGTGGTGAGCAGCGGCCAGCTCAAATTGCAGCCGGGCGCCACCATCAAGGTCGACAATTCGGGCGCGCTAAAAGCTCCGGCTGAGCTGCCGAAGCAGTAAACCTATGCGCTTCACCGACATTTTCATCAAGCGACCTGTGCTGGCGACGGTCGTCAGCCTGCTCATTCTGCTGGTTGGCGCGCAGGCGGGCTTCAAGTTGCCCATCCGTCAATATCCCGAGCTGTCGAATACGACGATCACCATCACCACGACCTACCCGGGCGCCAATGCCGATTTGATCCAGGGCTTCATCACCGTTCCGATCCAGCAGCAGGTGGCAAGCGCCGAGGGCATCGACACGCTCACAGCCTCGTCGACTCAGAATGTGAGCACGGTCACGCTCAACCTGAAGCTCGACGCAGATCCCGACCGCGCCATGACCGACGTCTTGTCGAAGGTGGCGCAGGTCAAGAGCATCCTACCGCGCGAGGCCAACGACTCCGTCGTCACCAAGCAGACGGGGGAGGGGTACGCGCTGATGTACCTCTCATTCAACTCCAAGGTGATGACCGCCTCCCAGATCACCGATTATCTCACGCGGGTGGTGCAGCCCAAGCTGCAGACCGTGAACGGCGTGGCCAACGCGCAGATTCTTGGCGGCCAGGTCTTCGCCATGCGCATCTGGCTTGATCCTGACCGCATGGCGAAGCTCGGCGTCACCCCGCTCGACGTGCGTACCGCGCTCGCCTACAACAACTTCACCTCGGCCCCAGGCCAGGTGAAGGGCGATTTCGTGCAGACCAATATCGACGCCAAGACCTCGCTGGAGACACCGGAATCATTCGCGAAACTTGTGGTGCTTGCACGCGGGGACTCGCTGGTCAGGCTTGGCGACATCGCCGAGATCGAGCTTGGGCCGCAGAGTGCCGACTCCTCCTCGGCGTTCGACGGGCTCAAGGCCGTGTTCATCGGCGTCTACGCCACGCCGACGGCGAATCCGCTCACCGTCATCACCGACGTCCGCAAGATCTTTCCGGAAATCCAGAAGGAGCTTCCGCCCGGGCTTGAGGCGGCCATAGCCTACGATGCGACCAATTTTATCCGGGCCTCCATTTGGGAGGTGGTGAAGACCTTGGCAGAGGCCGCGGTCATCGTGATCGTGGTGATCTTCCTGTTCCTTGGCAATCTCCGCTCGACCATCATCCCGATCGTCACGATCCCGCTGTCGCTGATCGGCGTGCTCGCGCTCCTATTGGCGCTCGGCTACTCGATCAACTTGATGACGCTGCTCGCGCTCGTGCTCGCCATCGGGCTAGTGGTGGACGACGCCATCGTGGTGGTCGAGAACATCCACCGCCACATCGAGCACGGCATGCGGCCGCTCGATGCGGCGCTGATCGGCGCGCGCGAGATTCTCTATCCGATCATCGCCATGACCATCACCCTCGCCGCGGTCTATGCGCCGATCGCCTTTGTCTCGGGACTGACCGGCACGCTGTTCCGCGAGTTCGCGCTGACGCTCGCCGGCGCAGTGATCGTGTCCGGCGTCATTGCCGTCACGCTGTCGCCGATGATGTGCTCAAAGCTGTTCAAGGCTGAGAGCGAGCACGACCAGGGCTGGCTCACCCGGCGTCTCGACAGGATGTTCGAGGGACTTAAGCGGCGTTATCAGCGGCGGCTTGGCCGCACGCTCAATTACCGGCCGGTGACGTTGCTCGTTCTCGCCGGCGTAATGGCTGCGACCGGCCTTCTTTATATGACCACCCAGCGAGAGCTTGCGCCCGAGGAGGACCAGGGCATCCTGTTCACGCTGGTGAAGACGCCGCAATACGCGAATCTCGACTATCTCGAGGAGTCCACCCAGCAGCTCAATCAGATCTTCAGCGCGGTGCCTGAGAAGGAGCACGTATTCGCCATCAACGGCATGGGCGATGTGCACCAAGGCTTCGCGGGCGTCCTGCTCAAGCCGTGGGGCGAGCGTGTGCGGAATCACAAAGCAGTGCTGCAGGACCTTCAGCCCAAGATCGCGAGCATCGCGCCGGCGCTCGCGCTCTCCTTCTCGCCGCCGCCACTGCCGGGCTCAATCGGCGGGCCGCCGGTTCAATTCGTGATCACCACGACGCACGACTTCCGCCAGCTCGCCGATGTGCTGGCCGACGTCGAGAAGGCGGCACGCGAGAGCGGCATGTTCATCTTCTCGGATTCAGACCTCAGATTCGAGACGCCGCAGATCGAATTCCACATCGACCATGACAAGGCGAACCGCCTCGGCATCACCATGGCCGACATCGGCAATTCGCTGGCGACCCTGCTCGGCGGCAACTACATCAATCTGTTCGACCTTTACGGCCGGAGCTATCAGGTCATCCCGCAGGTGCCGCGCGAATATCGACTGAACGAGGATTGGCTCACGCGCTATGAGATCCGCACCAGCGCCGGAACGCTCGTGCCGCTGTCGAACGTGGCGACGGTGAACAAGGTGGTGCAGCCGAACTCGCTCACCAATTTCCAGCAACTCAATTCGGCGACGCTGTCGGCCGTGCCGTTCCCAGGCCGGACGGTGGGCGAGGCGATCGACTTCCTCAAGAAGAAGGCCGAGAGCTTTCCCGAAGGCTTCACCTACGACTTCCAGGGCGAAAGCCGGCAGTTCGTGCAAGAAGGCAACACGCTTGTCTACACCTTCATCTTCGCGCTGATAGTGATCTTCCTGGTCCTTGCCGCCCAATATGAGAGCTTCCGCGATCCTCTGATCATTCTGATTGCGCTACCATGCTCGATGTTCGGCGCACTCATCCCGCTCAATGCCGGGCTAGCCTCGATCAACATCTATACGCAGATCGGCCTAGTCACCCTGATCGGGCTAATCTCAAAGCACGGCATCCTGATGGTGGATTTCGCCAACAAACTCCAGGAGGAGCCGGGCTATAGCCGGCGCGAGGCAATCGAGCACGCCGCCGCCATCAGACTCCGTCCCATTCTGATGACGACAGCCGCTATGGTGGTGGCCATGGTGCCGCTCCTGATCGCTAAGGGTGCCGGCGCTGCGAGCCGCTTCGATATTGGGCTCGTGATTGCGGCCGGAATGACCATCGGAACGATGTTCACCCTGTTCGTCACTCCTGCGGTTTACACCTACCTTGCCCGTGACCATCAGAAGGCGAAGGCCCGCGCCGAAGCCCGCGGGGAGCCCATCATCGTCCATGCTGCCTCTCCTGCCGATCGGGCCGAGCCGCCCATCGAGACCCTGGTAGAAGCCGACGAGGAGGCTAAGGCTGGTATGTTGTTCGCTGGAGAGCCCGAGCCGACACCCGAGGCTTCCGAGAGCCCTGCGGTCCCCGAGCCGCCTCTATTTGCTCCGGTCGCCGTTACGACGGACCAGCATGGTCCTGAGCGCCGGCCCTCGAAGAAGGAGCGGCGGCGGAGGTGGCTGCCGACTGCGGCAGAATAGGCGAGCGTTACCTAACCGCGCCCGGCCAGTTTACTCGCCTCAATCAAGTCTCTAGTAATTCGGGACCATCAGGGACGGGGACCGTATGTTCTCAAAGCTTCTCATCGCCAACAGGGGCGAGATCGCCTGCCGCATCATCAAGACCGCGCGCCGCCTCGGCATCAAGACAGTCGCGGTCTATTCCGATGCCGACCGCGACGCGTTGCATGTCGATATGGCCGACGAGGTCGTACCGATCGGCCCGGCGCAAGCTGCCCAGTCCTATCTCGACATCGACAAGATCGTGGCCGCGGCCAGAAACACTGGTTCCGAGGCCGTTCATCCGGGCTACGGGTTTCTCTCTGAGAATCCGGCCTTCGCCCAGGCTCTCGACGATGCCGGCATCGTGTTCGTCGGCCCCAACGTCAAGGCCATCGAGGCGATGGGCGACAAGATCGAATCCAAGAAGCTGGCTGCGAAGGCGAAAGTCTCGACCGTCCCCGGCTACCTCAGCGTAATCAAGGATGCCAAGGAAGCGGTGAAGATCGCCGAGGAAATCGGCTATCCGGTGATGATCAAGGCCTCGGCCGGGGGCGGTGGCAAAGGCATGCGCATCGCCTACAGCCGCAAAGAAGTGGAGGAGGGCTTCACCTCGTCCAAGTCCGAAGCACGTTCGAGCTTCGGCGACGATCGCGTTTTCATCGAGAAATATGTCGAGGAGCCGCGCCATATCGAGATCCAAGTGCTCGGCGACAAGCACGGCAACGTCATCCACCTCGGCGAGCGCGAATGCTCGATACAGCGACGGAACCAGAAGGTCATAGAGGAGGCGCCGAGCCCGTTCATCGACGCCAAGACGCGCGCGGCGATGGGTGCTCAGGCGGTATCGCTTGCCAAAGCGGTCGGCTACGATTCGGCGGGGACCGTCGAGTTCATCGTCGACAAGGAGCGCAATTTCTATTTCCTCGAGATGAATACCCGGCTTCAGGTCGAGCATCCCGTCACCGAGCTTGTCACCGGGCTCGACCTCGTCGAGGAGATGCTCAAGGTCGCCGCTGGCGAGAAGCTCTCCATCAAGCAGAAGGATGTGAAGCTGACCGGCTCGGCCATCGAGACCCGCATCTATGCCGAGGATCCGACGCGGAACTTCCTGCCTTCGACCGGGCGGCTGGTGCGCTACAAGCCGCCGCGGCTCGGCACCGAGGACGGCATCACCACGCGGCTCGACTCCGGCATCGAGGAGGGTGGCGAGATCAGCGTCTATTACGACCCGATGATCGCGAAGCTCATCACCCATGCGCCGAAACGGCTCACCGCGATCGAGCATATGGGCAACGCGCTTGACGCTTTCGCCATCGATGGCTTCCGCCACAACATTCCGTTCCTTGCCGTGCTGATGCGGAACGAGCGGTGGAGGGAAGGGCGGCTCTCGACCAAGTTCATCGCCGAGGAGTTTCCCGAGGGTTTCAAGCCGCCAACGCCGGAAGGCGATGTGCGCGACGTTCTGGTTGCCGTCGCGGCATCTATCGACCACCTCTCAAATCAGCGCCGCCGCGCCATCACCCAGCAGATGCACGGCGAGCCGGTGCGCTTCGCCGAGACGCGCATCGTCGAGCTTGGCGAGGAGCGCGTGCGCATCACCATGGAAGGCGGGCTTGACGGCCCCCTGACCGTGAGGCTTGGAGGCGCGGGAACCGGCGAGAAAAAGCGAAAGATCAACCTCGCGACCGATTGGTGGTTCGGCACTCCGGTATTCGAGGGGATGATCAACTCGAAGCCCGTCGCGGTGGAGGTGCGTACCATCCTCAACGGCTATCACTTGACCTACCAAGGCGTGGAAGTCGCGGCGCGCGTCTTTACCGATCGTGAGACCGAGCTCATGGCGAAGATGCCGCCCAAAGCCAAGCCCGACGCGTCCAAGTTTCTGCTCTGCCCGATGCCCGGGCTCGTCGTGTCGCTCAATGTCCGCGAAGGCCAGGAGGTTGCCGCGGGCGACGCGCTATGCGTCGTCGAGGCGATGAAGATGGAGAATGTGCTCAAGGCCGAGCGCGATGCCAAAGTCGCCAAGGTTCTGGCCAAGCCCGGCGACAGCCTCAATGTCGATGCCGTGATCCTGGAGTTTGCGTAAAGGCGCGTTTCCGCCATGCCCAGTAAAGAGCCGGAAGCAAGGCGAACAGTCACGGTGAAGATCGAAGGCCGGGTGCAGGGCGTCTACTTCCGCGCCTGGACTTACGAAACCGCACAGCAGCTCGGCCTCGACGGCATCGTGCGCAACATGAGCGACGGCAGCGTGGAAGCCGTATTCTCCGGCCCTCTGGATGTGGTCGCCGACATGCTCAAGCGTTGCGAGAAAGGTCCTGCCGACGCACGCGTGACAAAGGTCACGATCACCAAGGAGGGCGGCTTGGTTCCGCCTGGCTTCAACGTGCGCGCGACGGATCGTTGGCGCTGACTATACCTTTTCCGAACACCTCGACGAAGGTGGCGCGAAGCGCCCGATCGACCAGAGCCATATCCGTCTCGGCGCCAAGCGCGGCGAGGCTCGTCACGGGACTTGAAAGTCCGCACGGCAGGATGCCGGAGAAGTGCTCCAAGTCGGGCGCGACGTTGAGGCTCACCCCGTGCATCGTGACCCAGTGCCGAACGCGCACGCCGATGCTGGCAATCTTGGCATCGCCGACGAATACACCGATCTGCTCGCCGTGCCGTTCACCCGATACGCCGAGAGCGTTGAGGGCGGTGATCATCCAGTTTTCGAGTGCCTGCACGAAGGCTCTCACGTCACGGTCGCGCCGCGACAGGTCGAGCATGACGTAAGCGACTCTCTGGCCAGGGCCGTGATAGGTGAAGCGGCCGCCGCGGCCCGTCTTGAACACGGGAAAGCGGTCGGGCGCGATTAGCTCGGCAGGATCGGCGCTGATCCCGGCCGTATAGAGCGGAGGATGCTCGAGCAACCAGACGCATTCGGGCGCCTCTCCGCGGCCGATGGCCGAGGCCCTTCTCTCCATCAAAGCCATAGCATGGGGATACGCGACCGGAGCGCCGCTCGTGAGCCATTCGACTGGACCCACCGCCGGGGGACTGGCCTGTCCAACATCTAAGAGATGCTCACTCATGCGATTAGTCTACGCCTGCGAAGATAGCCAAGGCCACCTTGCACGCCCCAGGCAGGTTTGCTAAGGCAGCGGGCCCCCGGCGCTTGCCGCTGGGTTAGCCTATAGCCATATCCGGGGGCGGAAACCTTCCGGATCTTGCGGTCGTGGCGGAAATGGTAGACGCGCAGCGTTGAGGGCGCTGTGGGCTCAGCCCGTGGAGGTTCGATTCCTCTCGACCGCACCAGTCCTTCCCATCAACCCTTCCGGAACTCCTCCAGCCACCTCGCCATTTTTTGGCTGGAAATTCCGAGGCAACAAGCGTCTAGTGCGTCGCAAGCCGCGCCTGTTGTCGCAGGCCGGAAGCGGCGATCCGCGACTCTTTTTCTAGGCGTCGATCCCTGCTTCTGATCGCGGCCCTTCCCGCTTGACGCTATCAACCCGGCGATTGGGCAAGCCATGCAGGACGCCGCAACCGAGGTCGAACTGCGCGACGAGGATGGAGGCATTCGCTCCGACTTCCTGCACGCCGTCGAGACCGCGCTCGACGAAGGCGATGCGGCCAAGGTCCGTGACCTGGTGCTGCCGCTCCATGCGGCCGATCTCGCCGATCTCATAAAGCTCCTTCATCCGGACCAGCGCGCGTCCCTCGTTTCCATTCTTGGCGACGACTTCGACGCGGCTGCGCTACCCGAGCTGGACGAGTCGGTGCGCGACCAGGTGCTCGAAGTCATGCCTACCGAGCAGGTGGCCGAGGCCCTGCAGCAGCTCGAGTCCGACGAGGCCGTCTATGTCATCGAAGACCTCGACAAGGAAGAGCAGTCTGACATCCTCGCCAAGCTGCCGTCCTTCGAGCGCGCCAAGCTCGAGCGGAGCCTCGAATATCCCGAGGACTCGGCCGGCCGCATCATGCAGACCGATCTCATCGCCGTCCCACCGTTCTGGTCGGTGGGGCAGACGATCGACTATATGAGCGAGGCCGACGATCTGCCTGACCGCTTCTATGAAGTGTTCGTCGTCGATCCGGCCTATCACCTGCTTGGCTCGATCGCCCTCAACCGCCTGCTCCGCTCGAAGCGCACGGCGTCGATCGACTCCATCACCGACCGGGAAATTCATCCGATCCCGGCGAAGGCCGACCAGGAGGAAGCGGCACGCCAGTTCGAGCGCTACAATCTTACCTCTGCGGCGGTGATCGACGACGATGGGCGGCTGGTCGGCGTGATTACCGCCGACGACGTGGTCGAGGTGGTGCAGGAGGAAGCCCAGGAAGACATTCTGAGACTCGGCGGCGTCGGTGGTGAATCGGTCTCGGACCCGGTGCTGCAAACCACCAAGCACCGCTTCCTTTGGCTGTTCGTCAATCTCGGCACTGCGATCCTGGCCTCTTGGGTCATCAGCCTTTTTGATGCAACCATCCAGCAGATGGTGGCGCTCGCCGTGCTTATGCCCATCGTCGCCTCGATGGGGGGAAATGCCGGAACGCAAACCATGACCGTTGCCGTACGCGCACTAGCCACTCACGAATTGGGCTGGATCAATGCGGCAAGAGTCATTGGCCGAGAGACGGCAGTCGGGCTTCTCAACGGGCTCCTATTCGCGGTGATCATGGGCGCCATCGCTTTCTATTGGTTCGGCAGCGGCACGCTCGGACTTGTGATCGGCGCCGCCATGATCATCAATCTGTTGGTGGCGGCGCTTGTCGGGATCCTGATTCCCCTCGGCCTTTACGCGGTGAGGCTCGATCCGGCCATCGCCTCGGGCGTGTTTGTGACGATGTGCACGGATTGCGTCGGCTTCTTCGCCTTTCTCGGCCTAGCTGCTATTTGGTTGAGCTAGGACCGGGGGCTTTTCGCGCATGTTCTTCTATCTCGCCAAAGGGCTGTGGTTCCTGCTGCAGCCATCTACCCTAATCGCGCTTCTCATCGGCTACGGCGCTATCCTGATTTGGACCGGATGGGCACGATGGGGGCGCCGCTTCGTCACCATCGGTGCAATTCTGCTATTGCTGGCAGGGCTTTCGCCGCTCGGCAATGTCTTGGTCCTGCCGCTCGAGAACCGTTTCCCGCGGACCAATCTCGACAGTCCGCCTCCGCCCACAGGCTTCATCATCCTTGGCGGCGCCGAGGACAGGCTGGTCGGCACGGCACGCCATGCGCCAGCGCTAAACGAGGCTGCGGAGCGGATCGTCGAGGGGGCCATCCTGGCGCAACGCTTCCCTAACTCGAAAATCGCGTTCACAGGCGGTGACGCAGGTATTCTTTACAAGTCTGGCAGCGAGGCTGAGGGCGCAGAAGCGCTCCTCACCGCAATGGGTGTCGCAAAAGATCGACTGATCCTCGAAGCGTCTGCGCGCGACACTTACGAGAATGCGGTCTTCCTCAAAGAGGAGCTGATCAAGCAGGGCGATCTCGGACCCGGCAAACGATGGATCCTGATTACCTCGGCCCATCACATTCCGCGCGCGATGGGCGCCTTTCGCAAGGCTGGCTTCGACGTCGAGCCCTGGCCGGTCGATTACCGCACGCGCGGCAAGGCGGATTTGACGCGGCCCTTTGACAAGGTCTCGGAGGGCTTGCGCCGTGTCGATGTCGCCACGCGTGAATGGGTTGGGCTTCTCGCCTACTGGCTGAGGGGGAGGAGTGACGCGCTGTTCCCGGCGCCGGAGACTCGCGCAGTTGCAGGCTGCGATCTTGCAGGGCCTACGCCTAGTGTAGCTGAAAACCCGCCAGCAGCCCCGTGTAGACCCAATCCTTGAGATAAGACGCGGCGCGAAGCTCGGCCTCGTCCTCGCCCGCGAAGGTCGCATGGCATTTTAGTAGCCGACTTCTTGTTCAGCTTTATATTTCTCTCCTGTGCATGAGTTCTAGGCGTTGGTGGCGGAGACCCGCCAAGCCAGCTATTGCCCTCCTGCAAGAATGACTTGCGTAAATCCTTATCAAAGCTGTGTGCGCGCGGGGTCAATCGCCCTCACGGGGCCGTCAGCCCCGCGTGATGTGTCACCTGACGCCGCGGGATCACCGGCTAAGATCGCGGTAAAGTAACAGGCATGGCCCTGAACGATATCATTCTTTACGTGGACGGCGCCGAGACCACAAAGGCGCGCATCGCATTCGCCGCGGCGCTCGCCAAGGATCATGGCGCGCATCTTATCGGCGTGAGCTTCGCTCCGATGGCGCTCCTCCTTTGTACGGCGTCGATGCTGGCTTCGCCGACATGAGCGAGGTCCTGCAAAGCGTTAAGTCGCAAGGCGAAGTTGCGCTTCATGACTGCAAGACCCATTGCGAGGCCAAAGGCGTGAGCATCGAGATAAGATTGATGCAGGGGGTCAGCGACGAGTTCCCGCGCGAGTTCGCCTGTTGCGCTCGCCACGCCGACATCACGGTGCTCGGCCAGCCGCGACGCGGCGATCCGTTGATCGGCCAATATGCGCTCGTCGAGCGTTGCCTGTTCGCCTCGGGCCGCCCGGTGATCGTCGTTCCGCCGACACCAGCCGCCATCGTGCGGCCGACGACCGTCGTTGCGGCTTGGGACGGCAGCCCTCAGGCCGCGCGTGCCTGCAACGATGCCCTTATTTTTCTCCAGCAGGCGGAGCGGGTGGTGCTGCTCGTCGGCGTGCCGGCAGACCCAGGGGAAAACGACGAGCCGGCGGTGGAGGACATGGTGGCGCATCTGAAGCGCCACGGTGTTGCCGCGGAGGTGGTGCGTCTCACGCTTGAGCGTGGCGATATCGGCAAGCTCCTTCTGGCTAAGGCCAAGGAGCTTAAAGCCGACATGATCGTGATGGGTGCGTTTCATCATTCGCGCTGGCGAGAGTTCATCCTTGGAGGGGTCACACTGACCATGCTCGAAGAAGCGACGCTCCCGCTGTTCATGGCGCATTGAGGGGACAATGACCATCCATCTCATCAAGCTTTGCGTCGGCGTCGACACCGTCGAGGAGCTTGCCGCGTGGCAGACAGAGCGGCTAAAGCGCTTGAAGCATGCACGCAAGACGCCCGAGCTCTGCCACCGCACGCTGCAGATGCCGAAGCGGCGCGAGGAGGTGATCGATGGTGGTTCGCTTTATTGGGTAATCAAGGGCTTTGTCCTGGTACGCCAGAAGGTGCTCGACCTCAGGCCAGACACTAAAGATGATGGCACCGCCTGTTGCGGCATCGTGCTCGACAGGGAGCTGGTTGCGACCAGAGCTCATCCGCGCCGCGCCTTCCAAGGATGGCGTTATCTCGAAGCGGCTGATGCGCCCAAAGACGTTGGCGTGGTCGATGGCGCCGATGAGACCATTCCGCGCCGCATGCGCGAGGAACTGCGCGAACTCCGGCTCATCGATTGGTAGCTGGCACCGGCACGTTGTCGATGAGGCGCGTCTTCCCGAGATAGGCTGCTGCGAGCACGCGCGCATGCTTCACCGGTCCTGACAGGGGCTTGAGAGTGTCGGGATCACGCACGGCGATATAGTCGACGCGAAAGCCAGCTGCCTCGAGTTTGAATCGTCCAGCCACGCACGCGGCATCGGCTCCCTCGCCGCGGACCAAGGCTGCAGCCACTTCTGAAATGGTTTGATGCAGCAGCGGGGCGGTCTTGCGCTCAGCGGGTGAGAGATAGGCATTGCGGGAGGACAGCGCGAGCCCGTCCTTCTCTCGCACGATATCTCCGCCCAGAACTTCGACCGGGACGTTGAGGTCGCGTACGAGATGCTTGATGACGAGCAGCTGCTGATAGTCCTTCTCGCCGAAGATCGCCATGTCGGGCGCGCATTGCAGCAGGAGCTTGGTCACTACAGTGGCAACGCCGTCGAAATGATTGGGCCGGTTTGCCCCGCAGAGATCCTCGGTCAGATCGCCTATGCTTACTTTTGTGCTGAAGCCAGCGGGATACATCTCCGCCGTATTGGGCGCGAATACGAGGTCCGCCCCGGCAGCGCGGAGCTTCTCGATGTCACCGGCCTCGTCGCGCGGATAGGTGTTGAAGTCCTCGCGCGGCCCGAATTGTATCGGATTCACGAAGATCGAGACCACGACCCGGTCCGCCTTGCTCTTGGCGAGCGTCACCAGCGAGAGATGTCCGGCGTGGAGCGCGCCCATGGTGGGGACGAGCGCGATGCTTTTGCCGGCCTTGCGCCACGGGGCGACATGGGCCCTCAAATCCGCGACCGTGCGGGAAGTGGTGATGCCAGTCGGCATGGTTCGGACTCCCTGAGGGCGGCGACCATAACAAGAGCGCAATAGTTGGGCGAGGGCCAAAGGTCTAGACTTGGACCATGGGCGAGCCAAAACGCGACAATGCCGCACCGCCTTCGCCGCCCAGCCGGCAAGCGATCAGCAAGGCTTTGCTTGCCGACGAAGGTCCTCTCGTCGAGAGCCTCATCGAGCGGGCCAGCCTCAGCGCGGATGACCGCCGGCAAATCGAGCGTCTCGCGGGCGATCTGGTCAAGGCCGCGCGCGAGGGAAGGCACGAGCAAGGCGGGATCGACTCCTTCCTCCATGAATATGGGCTATCGAGCGAAGAGGGGGTTCTCCTGCTCTGCCTCGCCGAGGCGCTCCTCCGCGTTCCCGACGCTGCCACCGCCGACCGTCTTATTGCGGGAACCATCGGCTCGGGCGATTGGGGGCGCCATCTCGGACATTCGGACTCGCTCCTCGTCAATGCTTCGACCTGGGGCTTGATGCTGACCGGACACATTGTCGATTGGGGCGAGAACCGGCGGAGCGATCCGACGAGCTTCGTCCGGCGCCTCGTAGCGCGAAGCGGCGAGCCAGTGATCCGCCAGGCGCTGCGCCAGGCCATGCGCATTCTCGGGCGCCAGTTCGTGCTCGGACAGACGATCGAAGAGGCGCTTGCTAATGCCGAGAATGACAGGGAGCAAGGCTATCGCTTCTCCTTCGACATGTTGGGAGAAGCCGCTCGTACCGAGGACGACGCCAAACGTTACGCGCGAGGTTATGGCGAGGCAATCGCGGCCATCGCAGCCTGGGCCGGCGAGCCCCCGGGCCGGACCGAGAATGAGCTGCAGCGTCGCCCAGGGCTCTCGGTAAAGCTTTCGGCCCTGCACCCACGCTATCACCCATCGCAAGAGGCGCGCCTCCAGAAGGAGCTCGTGCCGCGGCTCTTTGAGCTCGCGCATGCGATGCGCAAGGCTTGGTTGCCGCTCACCGTCGACGCCGAGGAGGCCGACAAGCTCGATTTGTCGCTTGCATTGACCGAGCCGCTCCTCATCGATCCGGCGCTCGCCGGCTGGAACGGACTCGGCTTTGCCATGCAGGCCTACAGCAAGCGGGCGCTGCCTCTGATCGACTGGCTCGCCGATGTGGCGGTCGTGATGGGCCGGCGCATCCCGGTTCGCCTCGTCAAGGGCGCTTACTGGGACAGCGAAATCGAGTGGGCGCAGAAACAGGGGCTCGCGGGCTATCCCGTCTTCACCCGGAAAGTCAACACCGACGTTGCTTATCTCGCGGCGGCGCATGCGCTGCTTGCGCGGCCCGACTGCTTCTATCCGCAATTCGCCTCGCATAACGCCCATACCGTCGCGGCGATCGTGACGCTCGGGGGAAATCGCCCCTACGAGTTCCAGCGGCTCTACGGCATGGGAGAGGCACTGCATCGCGAGGTGGTGCATCCGGATTCGCTCGCCAAGTCTTGCCGAATCTATGCGCCGGTCGGGGGGCACCGGGACCTGCTTGCTTACCTGATGCGGCGCCTATTGGAAAACGGGGCAAACACGTCGTTCGTCAAACGGCTCGCGGACGATCAAGCGCCGATCAGCGCCATCGTCGCCGATCCGGTGGAGAAGGCCGCTGCGCTGCCAGAGAAAGCCAACCCGCAAATCCCGATTCCGCCCGACCTTTATCTCCCCGAGCGCCGTAACAGCCTCGGCCTGCCATTGTGGGACAATGCGGTGCGCGAGCCGCTGGTCGCTTCCATCAAGGAAGTGTTGGCGCGTCCGGCGACAGCCAATCCTATTGTTGCCGGCGAGGAGATCGAGGACGGAGGCGACGTCACCGGGGTGACCTCGCCGCATGACCGCAGGGTTGTGGTTGGGACCTGTCGAACCGCCAGCCCCGAAGTCATTGACGAGGCGCTGGCTACGGCCAAAGCGGCGAGCGGGGAGTGGGACAGGCTCGGCGGCGAGGCGCGCGCCGCCATACTTGAGCGCGCCGCCGACCTGTTCGAGGCCGACCGCCCGGGGCTCATGGCGTTGATGGTGCGGGAGGCCGGGAAGACGCTTCCGAACGCCCAAGGCGACGTGCGCGAGGCGGTCGATCATCTGCGCTATTCTGCGGCTGAGGCGCGCCGGCAGTTCACCGAACCACGCCTATTGAAGGGTCCAACGGGCGAGCAGGACGAATTGTCGCTGCACGGCCGCGGCGTGTTCGCCTGCATCTCGCCATGGAATTTCCCGCTCGCCATCTTCACCGGGCAGATCGCAGGTGCGCTTGCCGCCGGGAATGCCGTTGTGGCGAAGCCCGCCGAGCAGACGCCTCTCACCGCAGCCCGCGTCGTGCGCCTGATGCATCAAGCGGGCGTTCCTCCTGACGTGATGCATCTCCTGCCGGGGCGGGGCGAGGTGGTGGGCACAGCACTTGTCGGCGACCCGCGCGTGGACGGCATTGCGTTTACCGGAGGGACCGAGACCGGCATCGCCATCAACCGGGCGATCGCCGCCCGTGACGGCCCGATCGTGAAGCTCATCGCCGAAACTGGCGGGCTCAATACCATGATCGTGGACTCTTCGGCGCTGCCTGAGCAGGTGGTCGACGATGCGCTCGCCTCCGCCTTCGACAGCGCGGGCCAGCGTTGCTCGGCGCTGCGCGTGCTTTTTCTGCAAGAGGACGTTGCCGACGAGATGCTCGAAATGCTGCTCGGGGCGGCTCGCGAACTCAGGATAGGCGATCCGCTCGACTATGCCACCGATGTCGGTCCACTCGTCGACGAGGACGCGCGCGCTGCGCTCGAAACCCACAAGGTCCGAATGCGCAAGGAGTCGCGCGAATTGCTCGACCTGCCCCTGAGCGAGGAGCACGCACTTGGGAGCTATGTCTCGCCTGCCATCTACGAAATTCCTTCGATCACCGTGCTGAAACGCGAGGTGTTCGGTCCCATCCTGCACGTGATGCGATTTGCCGGGGACCGCTTGGCAGAGGTCTGCGAGGCGATCAACGCCACCGGCTACGGCCTCACCCTCGGCCTGCACAGCCGCATCAAGGCGACGGCGGACTTCGTCGCCGCCCGCGCAAAGGTCGGCAATATGTACGTGAACCGCAACCAGATCGGCGCCGTGGTTGGCGTGCAGCCCTTCGGCGGAGAAGGGCTGTCAGGCGCAGGGCCTAAGGCTGGCGGACCGCATTATTTGCAAGCCTTCGCCATCGAGCGTGTGCGTTCGACCGACCTCACGGCCTCAGGCGGCAACGCGAGTCTTCTCGCCGCCGGCTCCGACGACGCGTGATCCTGGCCTCGCGGCATTGACCCAAGCGCGCCAGGGTCCATTTATAGGCCAGTAGTACACGTGGCGCGGGAGGCGCCATCAGATGCCTGAGCCCAAGGCGCCGGCCAAGAGCGCGAGCGGCGAGGTCGCCGCCGGTCAATCTTCCCGTTCGGAGATCGATGCGTTTCTCAAACAAGTTAAATCCTTGACGCCCGCCGCATCCGGCCGCGGCAGGCTGATCTTCGCCATGGACGCCACCATGAGCCGGCAGCCCTCCTGGGACCTCGCTCTCGAGCTTCAGGCCGACATGTTCAACGCCGTCAAGGCTGTCGGCGGGCTCGATGTGCAGCTTGTCTATTTCCGCGGGTTCAACGAGTGCCAGGCGTCGAAATGGGTTTCTGACCCCGTCGCGCTGGCCAAGCTGATGCGCAACGTCTCCTGCCAGGGCGGCTTGACGCAGATCGCCAAAGTCCTTGCCCATGCCCGGGGCGAAAGCGAGAGCTCCAAAGTGAACGCGCTGGTCTATGTGGGCGACTGCATGGAGGAGGATGTCGACCGGCTCGCCCGGCTTGCCGGCGAATTGGGACTGGTGAAGGTGCCCGTGTTCATTTTCCATGAGGGTCGTGACGCGAAAGCCGAGCGCGCCTTCAGAGAGATCGCGCGACTGTCGCGGGGGGCCTATGTTCCGTTTGACGAGGGTTCCGCGCGCCAGCTTCGTGAGCTTCTGACCGCGGTCGCGGTCTATGCCACGGGCGGCCGGAAGGCGCTGCAGAACTTCAGCGACAAGACAAGGAGCGGCGCTGCGCTCCGTCTGCTCGAGCAGCTCGGCTAAACGGCATTCTACGATGGCGTATTTTCTTGCCGGTAGTGCGGTCCTTCTGCTTCTCCTTATCGGAGGCCGCTTCCTTGTGCGGGCCGACCCGCGCACGCTCGCCATGGTGATCCGCAAGAGTAGCGGCGTCGTCGCGCTCGCTGGAGCGGCGTTCCTTCTAATGCGCGGGGCGCTGCCTCTTGCCATTCCGCTCGCCGTGTTCGGGCTTGCGCTCGTGGGTGGGAGAAACGTGCTTGGATTCAGCGGCGGGTCTTTCGGTTCGGCGCAAAGATCGCCTGGGCAGAAATCGCAAGTCCGCACCGATCGGCTCGAAATGGAGCTCGATCACGACAGCGGGCATATGGACGGGAAGTGCCTGTCAGGCCGTTTCGCCGGACGCACCTTATCTGCCCTTAGCGACCGGGAGGCGATGGACCTGCTCGCAGAGCTGCACTCTGCCGGCACCCGGGAAGCAGCGCTCATGGAAGCCTATCTCGACTGGCGCCTGCCAAATTGGCGCGATCAAAGTTCGGCAGAAGCAGATTGGCATCCTCGTGGTTTTGCAGAGGAAGAGAGGACCGAGGCACCCCGCGGTCGCGCTCGGCCCAATCGAATGAGCGTAGAGGAGGCCTATGCCGTGCTAGGCGTCGACAAGACCGCGAGCGAGGAGGAGATCAAGCAGGCTCATCGCAGATTGATAATGAAAATGCACCCAGATCAGGGCGGATCGACTTACCTCGCGGCGCGCATCAACGAGGCCAAAGAAGTCCTGCTCGGTCAGAGATAATGCCGGCGGGGTGCTATTCTGCTTTCATCACCGCGCAGTCGAGCGACATCTTCTTGAGCGTCGCACAAGCAGCTTGAGCGCTTTCCCGCGAGAAGCCGGCGAACCGCGCCCGATACCACTCCTCATCGCCCATCATGAAGGAGGTGGTGAAGGGCATGTGCCCGTCGAGCAGGTCTGAGGCGCGTTGCTGCACCATACCGAGCCTGTTCTGGGCCTCAGCTTCCGACGTAAAGGCGCCGACTTGGACCTGGAAAGCGCCCTGATATTTGCCGGGCTTGGTCGTGGCCTTAGCACCGGGCTCTGTCACGGTCACGCTAGCCTCGATCGGCTCTGCCGGATCGCCAGTATCGCCCTCCTCGGTGTCGGTGGTTGTGTCGGCGGTGGTATCCGTGGAAGTCTCGCCAGCTCGAGCAGTAGAAGCGGATGGTGCCGGTGTTGGCGGTGCAAGCGTATAGGCCGGTTTTTGCACAGCCGGTGGCGAGGGCGCCGGCACGAGCGAAGCGAGCAGTTGGGCAGGCGTAGGCTTCGTGTCGGTGGCCTTGGCGAAATGCCGGTCGAGAAGCGAGCGCATCGCCGCATCGCGCTGCCCACCGGTTTTCCCGCCAAGCACCACGGCGACGAGATGCTTGTTGCCGCGGTGCACCGACGCGGTAAGGTTGAAACCGCTTGCTTTGGTGTAGCCCGTCTTGATGCCGTCACAGCCCTGGTAGCCGAACAGGAGTTTGTTGTGGTTGCGGTACTTGTGGCCGTTGAAGGTGAAATAGCGCGTCTCGAACACCCCGTAATATTCCGGGTAGTCGTGGATGAGATGGGCGGCAAGCGTCGCCATGTCGCGCGCGGTCGTGATCTGGTCCTCGTTGGGCAGGCCCGAGGCGTTGCGGAAAGTCGTGGCGTTCATGCCGATGCTTCGCGCCGTATCAGTCATGACCCGCGCGAAGTTCTCCTCGGTGCCCGCGAGGTTTTCGGCGATGGTGACGGCGGCATCGTTAGCCGACTGGGTCACGAGCGCCTTCACCGCGTCGGTCGTGCTTATTGTCGCACCGGGCTTCAAGCCCAATTTGGTCGGCGCTTGGCTTGCAGCATGCGGCGTCACGACAAGTTCCGACGTGGGCGTGACTTTGCCGGCGCGCAAATAGCCAAACAGCACGTAAAGCGTCATCATCTTGGTGAGCGACGCGGGATAGCGAGGCAGGTCGGCCGATTGCGAATAAAGGATCGAGCCTGAGTTCATATCGACGACGATGGCCGAGGTGATCTGAGGCGCGCCCCCGCTCGACCTGCGCTTGGCGGCGTGTGCCTCGCTCAAAGGTGCGCCGGCCACAGCAACTATGAGGAGCGGCGCGAGCAGCACACGCGCTGCCAGGCCTGATCTCGACCACCGATTAAAGTTGATAATGCCCACTTACCCCCGGAAGGCGAGAAACCTTCCCCCGTTTGACGGCCTTCCCTCGCGCGCCGCTTTTCGCGCCGAATGCGCAAAGCTAGCGCAGTCCTATAACATGGCGGGCAATAAAGCTAAAATTCGTCTATTGCCAAAGTGTTAAGTAATCGGTAGTGCGGTTATTGTGCAGTGCAAGAAATTCATGTTGACGTTTTTTGTGCAATGCATATATTTCGCTCGCGTTCGCAAGCTCCGCGCAACCCGGTTTTAGAGAGGGCTCACATGCTCAAAGGTTTTGAAGAGTTCCAGAAAGTAGGCAAAGACGGCTTCGATGCAACCGTCCGCTCGTTCGGTGAGGTCAACAAGGGCTTCCAGGCTATTGCTGCCGAGATCACCGACTATTCCAAGAAGGCGTTCGAGGATTCAACTCGCGCCTTCGAGCAGCTGATCGGCGCCAAATCGATCGAGCAGGCCATCGAGATCCAGTCGCAGTATGCCAAGAAGGCCTATGACACTTACGTCGCCGAGATGTCCAAGCTCGGTGAGATGTATGTCGGCCTCGCCAAGGATGCCTATAAGCCAGTCGAGGCTGCCTTCACCAAGAAGGTCGCGTAACGGCTCCCGCCAAACTCCATTTTTCCCATCGAAGAGACCCGGGGTCGTTCCCCGGGTCTCTTTTTTTGCCGATTTCGTGTCGGCAACTCACCCTATGGTCCGGACGTTGAAGCGCCGCGATTTGCGATCACTTGCGCGATGCAGTTAGAATAACCAGGATGGTTGGCAGCGAGCAGCAGCGACTCGCCTTGAAGATGAAGAACGATACGCCACATAGGGACTGACGATGGCGCGAAACGGCGATCCTCGCCGGGGCGACGACACCGGCACCCATATCATCACCAAGACGCGGCCGAAGACCAAGCGGCCGAGCCTCTACAAAGTGCTGCTCCTGAATGACGACTACACGCCGATGGATTTCGTCGTGTACGTCCTCGAACGGTTCTTCAACAAGCCGCCTGAGGAAGCGACCCGCATCATGTTGCATGTCCACCAGAAGGGCGTCGGCATTTGTGGGGTCTACACTTACGAGGTGGCTGAGACTAAGGTAGCGCAGGTGACGAGCTTTGCCCGTCAGCATGAGCACCCGCTGCAATGCACGATGGAGAAGGAGTGAGGATTTAAGTGGCTTCGTTCTCGACCAGTCTCGAGCAGGCTCTTCGGCGCGCCCTGCAATATGCCAACGAGCGCAGCCATGAGTATGCGACTTTGGAGCATCTGCTCCTCTCCTTGATCGACGACCGCGACGCTGCCGCGGTAATGCGCGCCTGCGACGTCGACCTCGATGTGCTCCGCGATAAACTGACCGGCTATATCGACAACGAGCTCTCCGGCCTCGTGCTCGACACCCATGGCGACGCTCAGCCCACCGCAGGCTTCCAGCGGGTGATCCACCGCGCCGTGGCGCATGTGCAGTCCAGCGGACGCGAGGAGGTGACCGGCGCGAACGTGCTCGTCGCCATCTTCGCCGAGCGCGAGAGCCACGCCGCCTTCTTCCTGCAAGAGCAGCACATGACCCGCTTTGATGCGGTCAACTACATCAGTCACGGCATAGCCAAGCGGGCCGGAATGTCGGAGCCGCGCGCTGTGCGTGGGGTCGATGAGGACGCGGCCACGGTCGAGGGCGGCGACGAAAAGAAGCGCGGCGCCGATGCGCTCGAGGTCTACTGCATCAACCTGAACCAGAAGGCGCGGGCAGGGCGCATCGACCCGCTGATTGGCCGTGCTCAGGAAATTCAGCGCACCATCCAGGTTCTGTGCCGCCGCCAGAAGAACAACCCGCTGTTTGTGGGCGATCCCGGCGTTGGCAAGACGGCAATCGCCGAGGGTCTTGCTCGACGCATCGTTATGGGCGACGTGCCCGAGGTGCTGGCAGATTCAACCATTTTCCAGCTCGATATGGGCGCGCTGCTCGCCGGCACCCGCTATCGCGGCGACTTCGAGGAGCGTCTCAAGGCCGTGATGCGCGAGATCGAACCCTATCCTGGCGCCATCATGTTCATCGACGAGATCCACACGGTGATCGGTGCCGGCGCCACTTCCGGTGGCGCCATGGATGCCTCGAATCTGCTCAAGCCCGCGCTCCAATCTGGCACGCTGCGCTGCATCGGCTCGACCACCTACAAAGAATACCGGCAGCACTTCGAGAAGGACCGGGCTCTGGTGCGCCGGTTCCAGAAGATCGACGTGAACGAGCCGTCGGTGCCTGATGCGATCGAGATCCTGAAGGGACTGAAACCCTATTTCGAGGACTTCCACCGCGTCCGCTACACCCAGCAGGCAATCAAGTCGGCGGTCGAGCTGTCTGCAAAGTACATCCACGACCGCAAGCTGCCCGACAAGGCGATCGATGTGATCGACGAGACCGGCGCCTCGCAGATGCTGGTGCCCGAGCGGCAGCGGCGTAAGACGATCGGCGTCAAGGAGGTCGAGTCGACCATCGCCACCATGGCGCGCATTCCGCCAAAGACCGTGTCGAAGTCCGACGCCGAGGTTTTGCGGGCCATAGACCAGGATTTGAAGCGGGTCGTGTTCGGTCAGGACAGGGCGATTGAGGCGCTCGCCGCCGCTATCAAGCTATCGCGCGCGGGTCTGCGCGAGCCAGGGAAACCGATCGGCTGCTACATGTTCTCCGGTCCGACCGGTGTCGGCAAGACCGAGGTCGCACGCCAGCTCGCGCTCTTGCTCGGCGTCGAGCTGCTCCGCTTCGACATGAGCGAATATATGGAGCGTCACACCGTGTCGCGGTTGATCGGTGCACCGCCCGGCTATGTCGGCTTCGACCAGGGTGGTCTGCTCACCGACGGCGTCGACCAGCATCCGCACTGCGTGCTGCTGCTCGACGAGATCGAGAAGGCGCATCCTGACCTGTTCAACATCCTGTTGCAGGTGATGGATCACGGCAAGCTCACCGATCACAATGGCAAGCGCGTCGACTTCCAGAACGTGATCCTTATCATGACGACGAATGCCGGGGCCACCGATCTCGCCAAGGCTGCCATCGGCTTCAACCGCGCCAAACGCGAGGGCGACGACGAGGAGGCGATCAATCGCCTGTTCACGCCCGAGTTCCGCAACCGGCTCGATGCGATCATCGCATTCGCGGCTTTGTCGCCCGAGATCATCGCCAAGGTGGTGGAGAAGTTCGTGTTTCAACTCGAGGCGCAGCTTGGCGACCGCAACATTACCATCGAGCTCACGCCCGAGGCGAACCAATGGCTGGCCGAGCGCGGCTATGACGACAAGTTCGGTGCCAGGCCACTTGCGCGCGTGATCCAGGAACACGTCAAAAAGCCACTCGCCGAGGAGATCCTGTTCGGGGCTCTGAAGGACGGTGGCATCGTGCGCGTGCTCGTTGAGGACAAGGACGACGAAAAGGTCCTTGGCTTCGAATATCTGAAGCCAGACACGCCAATCCGCCCGCGCGACCCCGAGGATACCGATCCCAATGGCTCGGGCCCCGACGGAGGGCCCAAGGGCGGCGTCAAAGCCGAAGGCCCCAAGCCGCGTGCCAAGCGCGCCGCGCGGCGGCCGCGCGGCCGCCAGCGCGCGATTGGCGTAAGCCTCGTGCCCAAGGTCCCGCTGGGCTCAAAGTAATTCTTGCGATGGAGAGTTCAGAGCGGTCATTGTCGAGCTAAGACCTACCAATCAATTCGAGGCTTCTCAACCGGCCTGGCTGATTGGGTATGGCGGTATTGACGTCGACGTACAACCTGTCGACACAGCGCTGCGCCTTTCGGTGGCTTGCACCTGAGTGCCACTCACCCTTGTGGACCTGTGCTTCTTCGACGTACGAAAGGAAGCACCGCCCTTTTTCTTTGGTTAGGCCGCCTTCACTCTCTCCGCCAAACCGATAGACAAGTGCCGTCTCCTGGTCGCCATTGTGCCCGAGAATGTGCGGACAAATTTCGCGGTGCCGACCCTTGTAAAGGCAGGTGACCTGCTGGCGATTCAGGATCGCCCGGTCAAACAGCAGGAACGTTGGACTGTGTCCAGAGCGCACTACTTCAAACGCCTTATCTTGAGCCGATCCGCGCATAACGGCGAAGCTTGTTCGGTCAACGATGGAAAATGCCTGATAGGGAAAGGCCAGGCCGATTGCCCAAGCTGATTGTAAGTCAGAACTCCGCGATTTCTTTACGAACACCGCTTTGCTGAAGCTGCTCCCAAAAGCGGTTGGCTACCTCAGGCCGATATCGACTGTTGAGCAGTAGCCAGGTCTCGATGAGCACATGGTGGTCGTGACGTGGTCCCAGTTGCTTCTCAAGATCTTTGGCACGAGGGGTTATTCCGATCTCGGAGTCCATTGCGGCGAACCAAACAGAGGAGCCGACGAAGATACTCACTCTTTAGTTTTCAACCGCACGTGGGCATGTGTACGCGTAGTTTTGTGGCGATGCTCGTCCCAAACGGCATCGCCGATCATCTTATCCTTGTCTCGCGCGATGTTCGTCTCCGGTCCTTCATCGATCAGATCGAACAGAATGGAAATATCTGCTTTGCGCGGTCTCAAGGATCCAAGATCCCGCGCCACAAGGCGGCGAACATATTCAGCAAATGAGATGCCAAGCTCAGCGGCCTTTCTTCGGGCCTGACGCTGCATCTCCGAATCGAGGGTGATCTGCGTTCGTGCATTCATTTGAACCATCATGCCACACCAGCATGATGGCACAAGTTTGTTATTTGTCGCCGCGCCAGTTCGAAGTGAGTGTCCTTCTAATTTTCTGGGCGGTGGCGGCGAGCTTCGCCTGATCTTCCATCTGTCCGGCGTGAGGCTTGACCGGTACGCCCTGCTTGATCGGCACGATGTGGACGTGCAGATGGAACACGGTCTGGCCGGCAGCCGAGCCGTTGAATTGCTGGATCAGCACCCCGTCGGCGCCGACCGCCTCCTTGATCTTGGGTGCTAACTTCTGCACCACCGCCATGAGCTTGGCCAGCGCCTCCGGCTTGATGTCGAACAGGTCGCGCGCCTTTTCCTTGGTGACGACGAGCGCGTGGCCCTCGGTGCCCGGCATGATGTCGAGAAAGACGAGGGTGTCCTCGTCCTCGTAGATCTTATGGCAGGGGATCTCGCCGCGCAGGATCTTGGCGAAGATGTTGTTCTCGTCGTAGACCATCTCAGTCCTATACCCGACTTTTCGCGAAATCAGAATCTGTCATCCCCGCCGAAGTGCGGGACATCCACGGCCTAATCCGAATTACGGTAGGGCGACTCCTCGGTGAGAAGCGCGATTTCACGCGCAACTGCGAGCCGCTCACGCTTGAGATAATCGGCGACCGCGCGGCGGAGCGCAGGATCGGCAATGTAGTGGGCGCTATAGGTTTGCACTGGCAGATAGCCTCGAGCGAGCTTGTGCGCACCTTGGGCGCCCGCCTCGACGCGCGCGAGTTTATGAGCAATGGCGAACTCGATGGCCTGGTAGTAGCAGACCTCGAAATGCAGATAGGGGTGCTCCTCAATGCCTCCCCAGTAACGACCATAGAGGGCGTCGGCGCCGATGAAGTTTAGCGCTCCGGCCACGTAGTGCCCGGCGCGCTTGGCGAGCACGAGCAGGATTTGGTCCGCCAAGGTCTCGCCGAACAGGCTGAAGCAGGGCCGCGTGAGATACGGCGAGCCCCATTTGCGTGAGCCGGTGTTCATGTAGAAGGCGAAGAAGGCGTCCCAATAGGCTTCGGTAAGGTCGCGCCTGGTCAGCCACTCGATCTCGATCCCGCCGGATAATGCTTCGCGGCGCTCCTTCTTGATCGCCTTCCGCTTGCGCGATGAGAGCGCGGCGAGGAAGTCCTCGAAGCACTGATAGCCATTGTTCTGCCAGTGGAACTGCTGGTCGGTACGCTGCAGGAAGCCAAGCTTGCCGGCGAGTTCCCATTCTGCGCGCGTGAGGAAAGTGATGTGCAGCGAGGACAGGTTGAGCCTCTCCGTGAGCTCGACCGCTGCGTGGAGAAGAATTGCCTCGCGCTTTGCTGCGTCCGCGCCAGCCCGCACCAGGAGACGTTTGCCGGTGACCGGCGTGAAGGGCACCGACGCCTGGAGCTTCGGATAGTAGCTGCCGCCGGCGCGCGCGTATGCGTCGGCCCAGCCATGGTCGAAGACATATTCGCCGAGCGAATGGGATTTCAGATAACAAGGCATGCAGCCAACGAGATCGCCTCTCTCGTCCTTGAGAAGCAGGTGTTGCGATAGCCAGCCGGTCTTGTGCGTAGCCGATCCGCTCTCCTCCAGAGCTTTGATAAAAGCGTGACAAATGAATGGATTATCGACTCGCGTTGAGAGCCCGCGTGTGCATGCGTCCCAGTCGGCCGCTGGCACGTCGGCGATGCGCGAAGCGATGCGCACGACCGCAGCCTTATGGTCGCTTTCGAGTTCGGTTTCTCGCAATGGTCGTTCGATGTCGCCCATCGCCTAAGGCCTAATCCCTTCAAAGATCATGGCGTCGGCATAACGCAGGGCACGGTCCTGCTCTTCCTTGGTGCGCACCGTCCAGGTGAGGAGCGGCAGCCCGAACACGGTCTGCGCCACAAGTGGCGCCACCGCGGGCAGGGCCCTGATATTGTAGGCGATGAAGTGGGGCCATGCGAAGGCCGCGGTAAAAAGGTTCCTCATGGCAAAACGCTGGATGAAAGTCAGCTGCGACCAGTAGTGCTGATGGTCAAAGCGCTCGGCGATCAGCCCGCGCGGCAGAGCGGGCGACACCTCGCGAAACGCCGCGACGCAATGCGGATCGAATGACATCACTGCGACAGGGCCGGGATAGGACGCAAGCAGCAGCGCGATATTCGCCTCGTATTTTCCGTCGGAGGCCCAGTTGCTCTTGACCTCGAGCAGGAGCGGCACGCGGCCATTGACGAGATCAAGCAGAGCGGGAAGTGACAGGATGCGATCCTCGCTGTTGCGCAACGGGATTGCGCACAGCGCCTCGGCGTCGCGCGAGGCGACGGGGCCCGTTTCAGCCGTAAGCCGGTCGAGCGTTGCGTCGTGGAAGACGACCGGCATGTGCCCCGCGCAGCATTGCAGGTCGACCTCGACAGCGTAGCCGGCGCCCAACGCGGCCCGCACGGCGGAAGCGCTGTTCTCGATGATGCCCTTGGCCTGATCGTGCAGTCCCCTGTGCGCGATCGGCCGCTTCAACCAATAGAGCTCGGCCATGTGAGGGACTCAGGCACGGGGCTACTCGATCGCAAAGAGCGCATCGACCTCGACGGCGGCGTTGAGCGGCAGGCTCGAGCATCCCACGGCTGCGCGCGTATGGCGCCCCTTTTGCCCAAGCACTTTGACCATGAGCCCGGAGGCGGCATTGATGACCTTGGGATGGTCAGTAAAGCCCGGTACGGCATTCACATAGCCGGTTAAACGCAGGCATTGGACGATGCGGTCTAGGTCGCCCAAGGCCGCTTTAACCTGCGCCAGAATGTTGAGGGCGCAGATCCTCGCGGCATCCTGGCCTTGATCGATGTCGAGATCCGCCCCTAGCGTGCCGGCGACGGCGATTTGCCCCTTTTTCAGAGGCAACTGCCCTGAGACGTAGAGTTGATTGTTCAGGTGGAGGAACGACACGTAATCGGCGACCGGGGAGGGCACCTCGGGAAGCACCAGGTTGAGGGCCTCGAGCCGCGCTTCGATCTCACCTGCCATGTCGCCCTCCGCTTCTTCTCGCGCCATCCGGGGGCTCGACCATCGAGCAAATCCGCGCCTCCCGCAAGGTGAACGCGCCGATTGGGGCACTTGTCCTGCAGGAAAGTTGGTGCAAAGAATCCGTGAAAGCGCCGCCCGCCCGGCCAGGCGCCCAAGCCTTGGAGACGTATATGGTTGGTTTGAGCTGGTGGCGGGTGCTGCTCCTGCTCTTGGCAGTTCCCCTTGTCGGGGGCACGCTCGCGGGTCACGCCCATGCGCTTGCGGCCAAAGAGCCGGGCAAGCTCGTCGCCCACCGCGCCATCTATGAGATGACGCTTGACGATGCCCGCACTGCCTCGGGCATCACCGGCATCGATGGCCGTATGGTGTTCGAATTCACTGGGTCCGAATGCGACGGCTATTCCCTGAACATGCGAATGGTCACGCAGATGACCGACTCGCAAGGGCAGACCAACCTCACCGACCTCCGGTCTTCGACCTGGGAGCAGGGTGACGGCCAGAAATTCCGCTTTCAGTCCGCGCAATATCTGAACGACAAGCTCGGCGACGTGACCATGGGGAGGGCCGTGCGCGAGTCCCCCAACGAGGCCATAAAGGTGAAGCTCAGTCAGCCCTCTCGCGCCGAGCTCAACCTGTCGGGCCAGGTGCTATTTCCCACCCAGCATAGCCTCGCCCTGATCAATGCCGCGCGATCCGGGCAATCGCTGTTCCAGGCAAGGATCTATGACGGCTCGGAGAAAGGTCGGAAGGTCTACGACACGACCGCCTTCATCGGCCGCAAGGTCGAGGCAGGTGCTGATGCCGATAAGCTCGAGCCGGCCGCCAAGGAAAAGGGACTAGACCAGCTGGCATCATGGCCGGTGTCGATCGGCTATTTCGAGCCGAAGGGAGGCGACCTCACGCCGAGCTACCAGATCGATTTCCGCCTCTATGAAAACGGCGTGAGCCGCGAGCTGCTTATTGATTATGGCGACTTCTCGATCCATGGAACCTTGACCGCGCTCGAATACCTCAAACCCGCCGAATGTCATTAGCCAGCTCGGTTTCCCGCTTGGCCGCCCTCCCTAAAGAGTTTGGTTACGGGTTTCCGCTGAAATCAGCAGTCCGTGATCGAGGGAGCGAGTCAGTATGTTGTTCTGGAAGATCAGGCCGGCTCAAAAGCCGACGGCCAAGCCCGCTTTCGAGTCGTTTCTCAGGCCCGTTCCAAGCGCCGTAGCGCAGCACCCCAAGATGGCCGATCATAGGCCGATCGAATCGCCGGAGCCGACCCCGAGGCCGATGACCAAGACCATCCTGATCGTCGAGGATAACGAGCTCAATATGAAGCTCTTCCACGATCTTCTCGACGCACACGGCTACAAGACGCTCCAGACGCGAAACGGCAGGGAGGCACTCGAGCTCGCCCGCGAGCATCGCCCAGACCTTATCCTCATGGACATTCAGCTTCCGGAGGTGTCTGGGCTCGAAGTCACGAAGTGGCTCAAAGAGGACGACCAGCTCAAGAAGATCCCGGTCGTGGCCGTCACGGCTTTCGCCATGAAGGGCGATGAGGAGCGCATCCGCGAGGGAGGCTGTGAGGCCTATATCTCCAAGCCCATCTCGGTTGCCATGTTTCTCGACACGGTCAGGCAGTATGTCGGCGACGCCAGATAAAAGACTTCATCCGAGCCGGAATCCGCGCTTCTGCGAATCACTTAAGTCAAATCGAGCAGCAAAGTGGCTGGGATAGGGCCAGATCTCACTTGAGGCGGAGCCTGAGCGCTTAACCTTAAGGATTTACAATGCCTTGTCTTTTATCGTATTACTGGCATGGACAGACTTGATTTCGTCCCGTTGTTGGCCGTTTTATGGTTTGACTTAAGCCCGACGAGATCAGACGGGGGAGGGGTTGGAGGATCCAGAGCCCTAGGGCCGGGCCTTTTTCTCAAATTTTTCCCTCGTTCTCAGAGATAACCCTGCGGAATGCTCAGGTCCGCCGCATCTCCTGGGTCCGTAGGGTTCGGCCGGTCGGAGCGCGGTTGAGTGGCCTCCTCGTTAGCGCCGCGTTTCGGCCGGCCACCTATTCTTCCATGGCCATCAGGCACATCGACGCGCCGCATATGCATGCAGCGTGTTCTATCGCGGCCCGAAAATCGGTCAGCTATTTGATTTTGGCTTCTTTGAATTCGACGTGCTTGCGCGCGACCGGATCGTACTTCTTGAAAACAAGCTTCTCGGTCTGATTACGCGGGTTCTTCTTGGTGACGTAGTAGTAGCCCGTTCCGGCCGAGCTTACGAGCTTGATCTTCTGTGTGACGGGCTTAGCCATGTGGTCCTCGAAAACTAGAAGCGAAGTTGCGCGACCCTACTCGCTCACGGCCGGAAGTCAAGACGGCGAGAAACCGACGGGCTGACCTCGGGTAAGCCGTCGCTAATGACCTCCTTTGCATCGGGATCGAAGCCGTGCATGAGCAGAGCCCATTGCAGCGCGACAAGCGCCCCTTTGACTACCGGCAAGATCAGAAGTGCCAGAATAACGGTGAGAGGAAGCCATAACGCGGCATGCAGCCAAAGCGGAGGCCGGTACGCCATCTCGACGGCGAGCACGAGACCCACGACAACATGGCCGACGATAACGATGGTGAAATAAGGGGGAGCGTCGTCGGCCCGGTGATGGTGCAGCTCCTCTCCACAATGGGGACAAGCGTCGACCACCTTCAGATAGCGCCTGAACATAGCGCCCTTGCCGCAAGCAGGGCATTTGAGCGCCGCCCCCCGCCACAGCGAGTCCAGGACCGGGCGAGCGCCCGTCGATCTGCCGCCATGCTGAAAGCTGCCAACTCTATCTTGCATCACCTGGTCCTTGTAATTTCGTACTACCGTCTTTTGCCGGAGGAACCCCGCGCTTGCCGCTGAGCCTTGCCCTTGTAGCGTTGCTGCCTGCCCTTGTCATTCCGCCGAGGGGCGGCCTTTGGTCGCCCGCCGATCGAGCGCCCTTCGCTCAACATCTCAAATCTGAGCGCGCCCGCCGTCGGGATCGCCTCGACCAGCCGCACCTCGACCAGGTCGCCGAGCCGGTACGCAAGCCCCGTGTCCTCACCGATAAGCGCGTGCCGCGCCTCGTCGTGATAGAAGTATTCGCGGCCTATGGACGAGGCGGGGACGAAGCCGTCGGCCCCGGTCTCGATCAGCCGGACGAATAGGCCGGTGCGCACGAGGCCCGAGACCCGAGCCTGGAATCGCGCGCCAATGCGGTCGGCAAGGTAGGCGGCGATAAGCCGGTCGGCAGTTTCGCGCTCCGCTGCCATGGCGCGGCGCTCGGTGTCGGAGATCGCTTGAGAGATCTGATCGAGCTCCTCCATCTCTGCGTCAGTCAGGCCGTCATTGCCGAAACCAAGCGCCCGCACCAGCGCGCGATGGACGATGAGATCGGCGTAGCGGCGGATCGGAGAGGTGAAGTGCGCGTAGCGGCGCAGATTGAGGCCGAAATGGCCGAAATTGTCGTCGCTATACTCGGCCTGCGCCTGGCTTCTCAGCACCACCTCACCGACGAGCTCAGCGGTCGCCGTCGGACGCGTGTCCGCGAGGATGCGATTGAAATGGACGGGCTTCAGCGTCCCGGATTTCGGCAGCTTGAGGCCGATGGTCGCGAGAAACTCGCCAAGGGAGGCAAGCTTCTCCTTCGAAGGTGCATCATGGACGCGATAGATGAGCGGAGCCCGCTTCGCTTCCAAGGTTTCGGCGGCTGCGACATTGGCGGCGATCATGAATTCCTCGATCAGACGGTGGGCATCGAGTCGGGGAGGGGTCACCACGGCGCGCACGCGGCCGCTCTCGTCGAGCAGGATCTTGCGCTCGGGCAGATCGAGATCGAGCGGCGCACGCTCGGTCCGGGCGAGCACCAAGCTCGCGTAAGCCCCCCATAACGGCCTCAGCACCGGATCGAGCAAGGGTCCAGTGATCTCGTCCGAACGTCCGTCTATGGCAGCCTGCGCTTGCTCATAGGTGAGGCTCGCAGCCGAACACATCAAGCCGCGAAAGAAGCGATGTTTGAGCTTCCCTCCGTCCTTGTCGAAGACCATGCGCACGGCGAGACAGGCCCTGGCCTCATCCTCCCTAAGCGAGCAGAGGTCGTTGGAGATCTTCTCCGGCAGCATCGGCACCACGCGGTCGGGGAAATAGACCGAATTACCGCGCTTCCGCGCTTCCTTGTCGAGTGCGGTCCCGGGCTTCACATAGGAACACACGTCCGCGATAGCCACGATCGCGACCCAACCCCCAGGGTTTGAGGGATCGGGGTCGGCCTCGGCGAAGACTGCATCATCATGGTCGCGGGCATCCGACGGGTCGATGGTAATGAGTGGAATGTGCCGCAAGTCCTCGCGGCGCTTGAGGTCGGGTTCTTTGGCGGCTTCGGCCTCGGCGAGTGCAGCCTCGGGGAACGTGTCCGGAATGCCGTGGGCATGGACCGCGATCAGACTGGTCATCTGCTGCGCGGCGGGATTGCCGAGCCTTTCGACGACGCGCGCGGTCTGCACGCCATAGCGGCCGCCGCGTGCAAGCTCGAAGCGGACCAGCTCGCCGCTCTCGGCATCTCCGGTGTTTCCCCAGGTCACGGGCCATTCTTTTAGCTGCTTGCGCTCGACAGGGTCGATGACGCCCGTACCGCCCGAAAGCGAACGGAATATTCCAAGCATCCTCTGGATCGCGCGCGCGAGCCGCTTGATGGTCCTCGCCTGATATGCGTAATCCGCGTCCGCTCCCAATGGTGTGATGCGTGCCAGCACGCGATCGCCGATGCCGGCGACCAGGCTGGCCTCGCGCTTGTTTTCGGCCATGACAATGCGCGGCGCCGGCCCATGCTCCTCGTCCCAGGTGCCAGGGCGTGCGATGAACTCGCCGTCGGCGTCGCGGGCAACGATCTCGATCACGGTGACGGGAAGCAAGACGCCGGGACGCGTCAGCTTTCGGCGCGAGCCCGCAATGAGACCGTCATCCGCCATGTCGCGTAACAGCTCTTTTAACGCGATGCGGTCGCCGCCTTTGATGCCAAAGGCGCGCGCGATCTCGCGCTTTCCGGTTTCCCGGCTCGCCGTTTGGAGAAAATCCAGAATCTCTTGCCTAGAAGGAAGCTTGCCCACAGTCGTCTTGCGCCGCGCGCCTTTTCTCTTGCCACCGGCGCTGCTCAGCTTGCCGTCTCCTCGACGGCCTCTTTGTTGCTCTTCGACCCTTTACGTGCCGATTTCCTTGGCGTCTTCTTGGTAGGGCCTTTGGCGCTCTTGGCCGCGATTAGCTCGACCGCCTCCTGAAGCTTAACCTGCTCGGGATCGCGATCCTTGGGCAGGGTCGCATTGACCTTACCGTGCTTAACGTATGGGCCATAGCGGCCCGATAACACCTGCACCTTTCCCCCAAGCTCTGGGTGATCGCCAAGTTCCTTGATGACGCTCGAGGCGCGCGGCCTGCGGTTTGCCGCCTTCTCCGCGAGCAAGCTCACCGCGCGATTGATTCCGATTTCGAACACCTCCTCAGGCGCGCTGAGGCTCGCATATTTGCCGTCGTGGTGAACATAAGGTCCATAGCGGCCGAAGCCCGCTACGATGGGCTTTCCGGTCTCAGGATGGAGGCCGACCTCGCGAGGCAGCGCGAGAAGCGCAAGCGCGCGCTCAAGATCGATATGCTCGGGATCCGTGCCCTTCGGGATCGAGGCGCGCTTGGGTTTCTCCCCGCCATCGCTCTCACCAAGCTGAACATAGGGACCAAAGCGGCCGATGCGCAGCGTGATCTCGAGCCCGGTTTCCGGATCGGCGCCGAGTACCTTCGCTTCGCCGGAAAGGGACGCCTTCTCGCCATTGGTGTCGGCGAGCTGCCGGGTGTAGCGACACTCAGGATAGTTCGAGCAGCCGATGAATGCCCCGAATTTGCCGACCTTGAGGCTGAGGCGCCCGTTGGTACAGGAGGGACACGCGCGCGGATCGCCGCCATCTTGAGGTTCCGGGAATATATGCGGTCCGAGCAGCTCGTTCAGAGCCTCGAGCACCTGGGCAATTCTGAGATCGCCGATGTCGTTCACCGCGGCGATGAACTCGCGCCAGAAGTCGCGAAGCACATCCTTCCACTCGAGCTTGCCGGCGGAGATAAGATCGAGCTTCTCCTCGAGGTCTGCAGTGAAGTCATATTCGACATAGCGGCGGAAGAAGCTTTCGAGAAAGGCGGTGACGAGCCGCCCCTTGTCCTCGGGATAAAGCCGCTTCTTGTCGAGGCGGACATATTCGCGATCGCGCAACACATTCAGCGTAGTGGCATAGGTCGAAGGCCTTCCGATGCCGAGTTCTTCCATTTTCTTGATGAGCGTGGCCTCGGTGTAGCGTGGAGGCGGCTCGGTGAAATGCTGTTTGGCCTCGATCTTGCGCGGGTCGAGCGCCTCGCCTTTGGTGAGAGCCGGCAGCGCGCCATCATCACCGACAGCATCATCGATGCCTTCCTCATAGATCCTGAGGAAGCCGTCGAAGCGGATCACCGAGCCAGTCGCTCGCACGCCATATTGCTGGCCGTCTCTGCCCGTCACAGTGATATCGACGGTGGTGCGCTCGATCTCCGCCCTCGAGGCCTGGCTTGCCAAGGTGCGCTGCCAGATGAGCTTGTAAAGGCGCGCCGCGTCATCTTCGAGATAACGGGAGACGGATTCGGGATCTTTGCTGAAATCGGTTGGCCTAATTGCCTCATGCGCCTCCTGCGCGTTCTTGGCCTTCGTCTCGTATTCGCGTGGGGAGGAGGGCACGTAACGATCCCCGTAAAGCCTCGTTACAAGGCGCCGGGCCGCAGCAATCGCCTCTGGCACGATCTGCACGCCATCGGTCCGCATATAGGTGATGAGACCTTCGGACTCGCCACCGAGGTCCACGCCCTCATAGAGCCGCTGCGCGAGCTGCATGGTGTGGCGAGGCGAAAAACCGAGCTTGCGCGAGGCCTCCTGTTGTAGCGTCGAGGTGGTAAAGGGCGCGGCCGGATTGCGACGCTGCGACTTGCTCTCGATGTTTGAGACAACGAAGCGGCCGCCTTCGAGCGCTGCCTTGAGCCGCTCAGCGGTCGCCGCATCGGCGATGCCGAACTTATCGAGCTTCTTGCCGTCGGCTGAGAACAGCCTGGCCTGGAAAGTTTCGTTCTTGCCGGTCGCAAGCTCGGCAATGATCGTCCAATATTCCTGCGGCTTGAATTGTTCGATCTCGAGCTCGCGGTCGCAGACGAGCCTGAGTGCCACGGACTGGACACGCCCCGCGGAGCGGGCGCCGGGCAGCTTCCGCCACAGCACCGGGGAAAGGGTGAAGCCGACGAGATAATCGAGCGCTCGGCGGGCGAGATAGGCGTTGACCAGAGGCCCGTCGATCGTCCGCGGGTGGCGCATGGCGTCGAGCACTGCCTCTTTGGTCACCGCGTTGAACACCACGCGCTCCACAGGAACGCCACGCAGAGCCTTCTTGCGGTCGAGCACCTGAAGCACATGCCAGGAGATGGCCTCGCCCTCGCGGTCGGGGTCTGTGGCGAGGATCAGCTTATTTGCGCCCTTGACCGCCTTGGCGATCTCGTCGAGCCGCTTGGCGGCCTTGGGCTCGACGTCCCAGTGCATCTCGAAGTCCTTGTCGGGCAGGACCGAGCCGTTTTTCGAAGGCAGATCGCGCACATGGCCATAAGAGGCCAGGACCCGGTAGCCAGGTCCGAGGTACTTATTGACAGTCTTTGCCTTAGCCGGCGATTCGACAATGACGATGTTCATTGAGACGTTCCTAGCCGCGCAAATTGCGTCAGGCTGAGGGCGGTGGCCCCTAAAGGCCCCTTGCTTGCGCCCGAAAAATGGTGTCTGGAGCCGTCGTTGTCAAACTCTGACATGCAAGGTTGACAACTTCTACGCGTGTGGACTAACTAAAACAACCGTAGGCTGACAAGGTTAACGGTGTTTCTTATTGTTGGTTCCGGCCGCCCGCGGATCGAGCGGGCTGCCCGGCACGGCAAACACCTCGCGGCCTTGCTCCCCGGCAAACCGCGCCGTGATCAGCGATCCTGAGCGCTCGGCGGCCTTGACCACCACCACGCCAAGCGAGATCCCGGAGATGAGGCGGTTGCGGCGCGGGAAGTCCTTGCCGCGCGGCGAGAAGCTTGGCGCTCGCTCGCTGATGAGAAGGCCTTGCTCGGCGATCGCTCGATGCAGCTCTTCGTTTTCCGGCGGGTAGACATTGTCGATGCCGCAGCAAGCACGGCAATAGTGCCTAGCTCAAGCGCCGCAAGATGAGCGGCCGTATCGATGCCTCGGGCAAGGCCTGAGGCAATCACGAAGCCCTCATCCCCAAGTTCGGTCGCGAGGGTACGAGTGAATTTCTGCCCGACGGCAGAACCGTTGCGGGCACCGACGATGGCCACGATGGGCATCTCGGCGAGCTCCAGCCTACCTTTGACGTAGAGCAGGGGCGGTGGGGCATCGACTTGAGCGAGAGCTGGCGGGTACCGGGGCTCGCCGATGACCGCGAGGCTCGCCCCCATGCTCTCGGCCGTCGCGAGCTCCCCCTCTGCTTCTTCCTCGCTGCAAAGCCGAGTCGCGGATGCGCCCACCCCGGCGCGACAGCGCCGGCAGCGCATCGATGGCAGCTTCGGCGCCGCCGAACTCGTTGATTAGAGCGCGGAACGTGGCAGGACCAATATTCTCGCTCCTGATCAGTCTTAGCCAGGCCAAGCGCTGGCGGTGGCTGAGCCGCGCCGGGAACCGGGGCGAGGGAGCTGCCTTAGAGCTTGCTTTCGCCAATCCGTGTCTCCTCGCCGCGCGCGAGCCGGCCAATATTGGCGGCGTGGCGAATATAAAGAAGCGCGGTGAGCAGCAGGAACAGGCCTGCAAGCCGCCATTGCGCCGTGACTGCGAGAACGCCAACGCTCACTGCGCTCGCGGCTAGCGCCGACAGCGATGAGTAGCGGGTGACAAGCGCGATCAGCAGCCACACGGCGCAGAACACCACCCCGGCAGGCCAATAAAGCCCGAGCAGAACACCGATGAAGGTGGCAACGCCTTTGCCGCCGTCAAAGCGAAGCCATACCGGAAACAGGTGGCCGAGAAATGCGCCCAAGGCTGCAAGCATGGCCGCGGTCTCGCCCCATCGCACGGCAACCAGAACGGCGAGAGTGCCTTTTGCGGCGTCGAGAAGCAGCGTGAGCGCAGCAAGCCACTTACTTCCGGCGCGCAGCACATTGGTCGCCCCGATATTGCCCGAGCCGATCTTCCTGAGATCGCCAAAACCAAAGATCCTGGCAAGGATCAGGCCGAATGGAATGGACCCGAGGAGATAGCCAAAGGCCAAAGCCGACAGGTAGACGAGGGTGCTACTCCAATCGGCAGGAGGAGACATCGAGCACCCCTTGGTGACGCGTCGCTAACCGCTACTCTTGATCAGCGTAGTTGTAGACCGGCCGTCCGGCAACGAGCGTGAGAACAGCGCGGCCCTCGAGCCGCGCCCCGTCGAAGGGTGTGTTCTTGGACTTGGAGCATAGGCGGTCAGGCTCGACCACCCATGGCGTGTCGAGCTCGATAAGCACGAGGTCGGCAGGCGCGCCCTTGGCAAGGCGTCCGCTGTTCAACTTAAGCAGCCTCGCCGGATTCGCGGTGAGCACCCGTAGGAGCCGAAGCAGCTCGACCTCGCCATTATGGTAGAGGCGAAGTGCGGCACCGAGCAGCGTCTCGAGCCCAACCGCGCCGTCAGCCGCTTCGGCAAAAGGCCTGCGTTTGCCCTCGGCGCCTCTAGGGTCATGCGCCGACACGATCACGTCGATATCACCGCTAGCCAAGCCTTCCACCATGGCGCGCCGGTCATCCTCAGACCTGAGCGGCGGCTTCATCTTGAAGAAGGTGCGATATGGGCCGATGTCGTTCTCGTTCAAGGTGAGGTGGTTGATCGAGACCCCACAGGTGACAGGCAGTCCCATGAGCTTCGCGGTTCGGATGATATCGAGCGAGGCACGGCAGGAGATCTGGGCCGCGTGATAGCGGCCTCCGGTCAGGTCGACGAGACGGATGTCGCGCTCGAGCATGATGGTCTCTGCGGCAGCTGGCACGCCGCGAAGCCCTAGCCTTGTGGCCACCTCGCCCTCGTTCATCACTCCGTCCTCGCCAAGCGTGGGATCTTCCAGGTGATGAGTGATGAGGGCACCGAAGTCCTTGGCATAAGCGAGCACGTTGCGCATGACCTTGGCATTCGCAACGCTCGTCTTGCCGTTGCCGAAGGCGATGGCGCCGGCATCGCGCAGGAGGCCGATCTCCGTCATCTCCTGGCCGAGAAGGCCTTTGGTCATGGCCGCCATGGGGTGAACATTGACGAGAGCCGTGTCGCGCGCCCGGCGCAGGATGAAATCGACAAGCGCGACGTCGTCGATCACGGGCTCAGTGTTGGGCATGCAAACCATGGTGGTAACGCCACCAGCGGCAGCGGCTCGGCTCGCCGTCGCAAGCGTTTCGCGATGCTCAAGTCCCGGCTCTCCGGCGGAGACCATCATGTCGATGAGACCAGGGGCCAGCACGCGGCCGCCACAGTCCACGACCTGGGCGTCGCCGATTGCGCCCGCCGCGACGTGGCGGCCCAAATCGGCAATGCGGTCGTCGATGATCAAAAGCCCGCCGAGTTGGTCTAGACCTGAGGCCGGGTCGATGAGCCGCGCATTGACGAGGGCGATATGGCGGGCCGCTGCGCGCTGATTTGGTGCGTTCATGGCATTATTGGTTTGGCAGATGGCGGGCCAAGGCTTGAAGCACCGCCATGCGGACCGCGACACCCATCTCGACCTGCTCGCGAATCACGCTCTGCGGGTCGTCGGCGACGTTCGAGTCGATTTCGACGCCCCGGTTCATGGGACCTGGATGCATGACGAGAGCGTCGGGCTTGGCGCGGGCGAGCTTTTCGTAGTCGAGGCCGAAGAAGTGGAAATATTCACGCTGGCTCGGCACGAGACTCGAAGCCATGCGCTCGCGCTGAAGTCTCAGCATCATTACGATGTCGGCGTCGACCAGGCCTTCCCACATCGAGGTGTAGACTTCGACCCCGAGCCGCTCGATGCCCGAGGCAAGAAGGGTTGAGGGCGCGACGACGCGGACGCGGGCGCCGAGCGTATTCAGAAGCAGGATATTGGAGCGCGCAACCCGCGAATGGAGGATATCGCCGCAGATTGCAACGACGAGGCCATCGATATGACCTTTATGGCGGCGGATAGTGAGCGCGTCGAGCAGCGCTTGCGTCGGATGCTCGTGGCTGCCGTCGCCGGCGTTGATCACCGAACAATCCACCTTCTGCGATAGGAGCTGGACAGCGCCCGCCGCGTGGTGGCGCACCACCAGGAGGTCCGGCCGCATGGCGTTGAGCGTTACCGCCGTGTCGATCAGCGTTTCGCCCTTCTGCACCGAAGAGGTACTGACCGACATGTTCATCACGTCAGCGCCGAGCCTCTTGCCGGCAAGCTCGAAGGAGCTCTGCGTTCGGGTCGAGGCCTCAAAGAAGAGGTTGATCAGCGTGCGGCCGCGCAGATCGTCGCGCTTTTTGTCGATCTGGCGACTGAGCTTGCTAGCCTCCTCGGAAAGGTCGAGCAGCCCGGTGATCTCGGCGCGCGAAAGGCCTTCGATTCCAAGGAGATGGCGGTGGGAAAAGGAGACGTTTGGGGCTTCGGCCGCGAATGTCATTAAAGCGAACTGTATAAGCCGGCTTTGCTGGAGCGGCAAGCTTGCGAACGGAACTAAGGTAAGCTTGCCCTAATGCGGCCTTGGCAGGCTAAGGCAATGAGCGAGCGACCTTTCTCAGACGAGCAGGCCTTCAATCAGAGCCCGCCTTTTCAAGACGTGAACCTGTTCACGTCGGACACGGCTCTTCAGGAGGCTGTGCGGCGAGAGGGTGCCGCGTCGGCCTACGAAGACCTCAGTACGTTTGGCGCCCTCGCTGGGAGCGCCGCCTCGCTTGAGCTCGGGCGCCTCGCTAATGAGCATCCGCCTCAGCTCGAAAGCTTCGATCCGCGGGGCGATCGGGTCGATCATGTCGAGTTTCACCCGGCTTACCATCAGCTCATGGCGATCAGCACGGCGCAGGGCCTGCATTGCTCGACTTGGGAGCATCTCCTCTCGGGTACGAGACCAAAGCCCGGTGCGCATGTGGCGCGTTGCGCCGGAAGCTACATGGCTGCGCAGATGGAGGCCGGGCATTGCTGCCCCATTACCATGACTCACGCAGCGGTTGCCTCTCTGCGCCACGCTCCCGGCATTGCGCGGGACCTTGTGCCTAAGATCGTGTGCCGCTCCTACGATTCCGGCATCGCACCGATCGGAGAAAAGTCTGCCATCACGCTCGGCATGGGCATGACCGAGCGGCAGGGCGGTACCGACGTGCGCGCCAACACGACGCGCGCTGAACCTATGGATGGGCGTGGCGTCGGCAAGGCTTATGGAATCACCGGCCACAAGTGGTTCCTTTCCGCGCCCATGTCCGACGCCTTCCTATTGCTTGCGCAGGCTGAAGGCGGCCTCTCTTGCTTTCTCCTGCCGCGGCTTACGACCAATGGCGCCCTCAACGGCCTCAAGCTGCAGCGCCTCAAGGATAAGCTGGGAAATCGCTCGAATGCCTCGGCGGAAGTTGAGTTTGATCGCGCGGAAGGTTTGCTGGTTGGCGAGGAGGGCAGGGGCATCCCGACCATCATCGACATGGTCACCCTGACGCGGCTCGATTGCGCCGTGTCCTCTGCCGGATTGATGCGTCTGGCGCTTGCCCGCGCCATCCATCACGCGCGCCATCGCAGCGTGTTCCAGAGACGGCTCATCGATCAGCCGCTCATGGCGCAGGTGCTCGCGGATATGGCGCTCGACGTTGAGGCGGCAACGGCGCTTGCCTTCAGGCTCGCTCGCGCCTTCGACTGCGAAGATGCGAGCGAGGTTGCCTATCGTCGGTTAATGACGCCGGTCACCAAATATTGGGTGTGCAAGACGGCGCCCTCGCTCGCCTATGAGGCCATGGAGTGCCTTGGCGGCAATGGCTATGTGGAAGATGGTGGCTTCCCGCGTCTCTATCGTGAGGTGCCCGTCAACGCCATTTGGGAAGGCTCGGGCAACGTCATGTGCCTTGATGTGTTGCGCGTGGTCGAGCGCGAGCCTGACTCTTTCGACAAAGTTCTTGCCGAGATCGAGATGGCAGGTGTGGCCGAGCCACGGCTGAAAGAGGCACTCACTCGCATCAAGGCACTCGCCCGGGACGTCGGGCGCGATCAGACTACGGCGCGCACTCTGGTCGAGCTGCTTGCGCTTGCCGGTGCCGCCTCGCTCCTCGCCAGCAATGCTCCCCATGCTATGAGCGATGCCTTCCTCGCTACGCGACTTCAGGGCTCCTGGCGCAATACTTACGGCGCTGGGATAGCACACGCCGACACGCGCGCCATAGTTGCTCGCGCAGCACCTCAACATCAGTGAAACGCGAAGTTGAGAATTTGTCACATCCTCGGCGGGTGTCGGGGGTGCGAATCTTGCTATGCTGCTGCACCTTCGGAACGCTTCAACGAAGGCACATCAATCGAGCGAGAACGAGACATGCGCAAGTTTGCGATTGCCCTAGGTATCATGGCAGCCGTGTTGTTCGCAGGCGTAGCATGGAAGGCTGATGCGACGACATGGAGATCAGGGACGTTGAACCTCCCCAGCGCAGCCAAAAACTATTCACCGATCGAGAATACTGCCTGCTATGGATGGGGCCGCCATTGCCCCCCAGGTTTCCACTGGTTCTGTGGGCCGCGCCGCTGCTGGTGCGTGCGCTGTTAGGGTGATGCGGGCGACACTTGCCTACGATTCGTCAAGGCCGCCCAACTTGGCGGCCTTGACTCTTTGAGTTGTGTCCCAGAACCGATCATCTCTTCGCGCTTGTCAGCCTTGGGAATTTCAATACCTTGCAGCTCAGTGATTCGTTCGTGAGTTGGCGATCAGACATGACGGCGGTGGGTTTGCCGTTGAAGAGGCTGCGCCATGATGAGCTTACCTTTCCTTCTGTTTGCCTGCGGACTCGGTGCGGCTTGGCTCAGACAGCGTGGAGCTGCTATGGGCTTTTGGGTCGCGGGTCTCGTGGTGCTGCTCGTCCTATTCCGCGTGCATATGAGCGATGTATTGAACATCGCTCTGTGACTTAGGGGGAAAGTTTGCCTGGCGACCTGTCAAGGCTTCTCAACGCCTTGGGGCTGATTCTTGTCGACGCGGTGCTTGCACTGGCCTTTGTCGATCAGCTCTGGTTCCGCGACCTGCCCTGTCCCCTGTGCATTCTTCAAAGAGCGGGCTTTATCGCTGCGGGTTTTGGGCTCGCGCTCAACATGATCTTCGGCCCGCGCCCGAGCCATTATGGAATGACCATCCTAGGTGCGGCAACCGGCGCCGCCATCTCGATACGGCAGATCCTCCTGCATATCGTCCCGGGTTCGGGCTCATATGGCAATGACATCCTCGGCCTGCATCTCTACACCTGGGCATTCATTGCCTTTGCTCTGATGATAATTGGCAGCGCACTCCTGCTGCTTGATGATCGGCAATTCGCCCGCACCGAACCCTGGTCGAGCAACCTCAACGTGTTGCCGTTGACGGCGTTTATGGTGTTCGTCGTCCTCGCGGTCGGCAATGTGATCTCGACGCTGCTGATCTGTGGCGGAAGCCTTTGCCCCGATGCTCCGACCGGGTATCTGGTTCCCTAACCGGGCTGAGCAAGTCGCTTTAGCCGGTCGAGCGCGCCTTGCAAAATATAGGCTGCGGCCATCCGGTCGATCACCTCGGCGCGGCGCTTGCGCGATGCGTCGGCTTCGATCAAGTGTCGCTCGACGGCGGCGGTCGAAAGCCGCTCGTCCCAAAACGCCAGCGGAAGATCGACGCGACTGGCGAGGTTGCGGGCGAAGGCACGCGTCGATTGGGCCCGCGGCCCCTCGGACCCGTCGAGATTGATGGGCAGGCCGATCACGATCGCGCCAACTTTATTCGCGTCGGTCGCCCTAATGATCAATTTCACGTCCTCGGTGAATTTCGTGCAACGGATGGTCTCGTAAGGCGTGGCGATCGAGTGGGTTACATCCGACAAGGCCATGCCGATGGTCTTGGTGCCCACGTCGAGCCCGAGCAACCGCGTCTCTGGCTGAAGCAGCTCGGCCAGGTCTTCAATTGCAACGATAGGTGCTACAGTCACGGGCGGAGCATCAGAGAGGGAAGCGCATGAAGATCACGTGGTTCGGCCATTCCTGCTTCCGCATCGAGACCGGCGGCTCGAACATCCTGATCGATCCGTTCTTGACCGGCGATGCCACCTTCGAGGATGCGGAGATTCCCTTGCACAAGGTTATCAAGGGCTTGACCCATGTGGCGCTCACCCATGGGCACGAGGATCATACCGGCGACACGGTGCGCATCTGCAAGGAGACCGACGCCCAGCTTCTCGCCGTGCACGAGCTCGCCACCTATATGGCCGGCCGTGGCGTCGAGAAGATCGACCCCGGCAATACCGGCGGCACGCTCTATCACGACGACTTCGAGCTCACCTTCGTACCCGCCTGGCATTCCGCCTCCAACATCGTCGACGGGCGCCCCGTCTATCTCGGTGCCTGCTGCGGGCTCGTGATTGCCGCAACCGAAGGCAAGACCGTCTATCACATGGGAGACACCGCAATCTTCTCCGACATGGCGCTGATCAACGAACTCTACCGCCCGGAGGTCGGCTTCGTGCCGATCGGCGACCGCTATACCATGGGCGCCAAGACCGCGGCGCTTGCCTGTAAGCGCTTCTTCCAATTCGAGGTGGTTGTGCCATGCCACTACGGCACCTTCCCGGTGCTCGATCAGACACCGGACAAATTCATTGCCGAGATGGACAGCAATGTCGTGGTTGTTCCCGAGGTCGGCGTGCCCTTCGAGGTTTGACCGCATTGCCGCCCGTGCGGCCCGGTGCTAGAGGAACGCTGGTAGACCGCAGCCAGTAAAACTTGCCGCCCTAGCATGTCCGTCGATCGCGCCACCGTCCGCCGCATCGCCCGCCTCGCCCGCATCGCCATCACCGACGAGGAGGCGAGGCGGCTCGAGCAGGAGCTCTCTGGCATTCTTGACTGGGTGGCCCAGCTCGACGAGATCGACACGAGCACCGTCCCGCCGATGACGCGCGTCGTTGCCATGAAAATGAAGATGCGCAAAGACGAGGTGACCGATGGCTTCTGCGCCGACGATATCCTCAAGAACGCGCCCAAAGTCGACGACGATTATTTCGTCGTACCCAAGATCGTCGAATAGGAGAGTCGTCATGCGTTGCACAGCTCTACTCGTGACGGGGATTTGGTTGCTCGGCACGGGCCCCCTCGCTGCGCAAAGTCTGCCTGAGGGCACTTTCGCCTCATCCAATGAGGGCTGCGCCAAGCTTAAGACCAAGACGCCTGCCGAGCTTGGTGAGGATCTCGATTTTACGGTGGTGTCCAAGGCGGGTCTCACCGGTTATCAGCAGCGATGCGACTTTCTCAATGTCACCGCTCACAACGCGACGAGCTGGCTCGCTACCGCCTATTGCGAGGAGCAGGGCTATGCCTATCCCGATCTCTTCGCCATCGCGCAGAAGGAGGATGGCAGCTTACGCGTGACGCGGCTCGCCACCCAGCCAGAGAGTTACGACGGCGCCACTACTGACGATTCGGAGCTCGCCGACCAAAATCCCGCTGGCGCTGATGCCGCGAATCCCGGCACGAGCGATCAATCCTCTGCCCAAGCACAGGCCGAGGACGACCTTAATCGCTATGTGCGCTGTGATAGCGTGAAGCAATAAACCATTGACAGATCTTACCGACCTCACCATCGCCGAAGCGCGCGAGGGGCTTGCCAAGAAGTCTTTCTCGGCGAGCGAGCTTGCGCGCGCACATGTCGAGGCGATCGACGCTGCCAATGACGCGCTTAATGCCTATGTGCTGACCACGCCCGAGCGCGCGCACGATATGGCGAAGGCGAGCGAAGAGCGGCTCAAAAAGGGCGAGGGAGGCGCGCTCGAAGGCATCCCGCTCGGAATCAAGGATCTTTTCTGCACGAGGGACGTGCGCACCACCGCCTGCTCGCACATTCTCAACGGCTTTAAGCCCCCTTATGAATCGACCGTAACCGCTAATCTGTGGGCGGCAGGCGCGGTGATGCTTGGCAAGCTGAACAATGATGAGTTTGCCATGGGCTCGTCGAACGAGACGAGCTTCTACGGCCCGGTCATCAATCCATGGCAGCGCAAAGGATCTAACGCCAAGCTCGTGCCCGGTGGTTCTTCCGGCGGCTCCTCTGCCGCAGTTGCCGCCCGGCTGTGCATGGGCGCAACCGCGACCGACACTGGCGGATCGATCCGACAGCCTGCGGCCGTCACCGGGACGGTCGGCATCAAGCCGACTTACGGACGCTGCTCACGCTGGGGCATTGTCGCCTTTGCGTCGTCACTGGACCAGGCGGGCCCGATCGCAAGGACAGTGCGCGACTCCGCGATCCTTCTCAAAGTCATGGCAAGCCACGATCCAAAGGATACGACGAGCGTCGATGTCCCGGTACTGGACTATGAGGCTGCGGTGGGTAAAGGCGTGAAGGGGCTCACAATCGGGATCCCTAAGGAATATCGCGTTCGCGGCATGGCGGCTGAAATCGAGGCTCTTTGGCAGCAGGGCGTTGCATGGCTCAAGGACGCCGGCGCGAAAATCAAAGAGGTGAGCCTGCCTCACACCAAATACGCGCTGCCCTCTTATTATATTGTCGCGCCAGCAGAGGCGTCCTCGAACCTCGCCCGCTATGATGGTGTCCGCTACGGGCTGTGCGAGGCGGGCTCGGATGTAATCTCGATGTATGAGAACACGCGCGCCGCAGGCTTCGGCCAGGAAGTGAAGCGGCGCATCCTGATCGGGACCTATGTGCTGTCGGCGGGCTACTACGACGCCTATTACTTGAAGGCGCAGAAGGTGAGGACGTTGATCAAGCGCGACTTCGAACAGGCATTCGAGACCGTCGACGCCATCTTGACGCCGACCACGCCAGGGCCAGCCTTTGCGCTCGGCGAGAAATCGGGCGATCCGGTCGAGATGTACTTGAACGACATCTTCACCGTAACGGTGAACATGGCTGGGCTGCCGGGCATGAGCGTTCCGGCGGGACTTTCATCCGAAGGAACTCCGCTCGGGCTGCAGCTCATCGGGAGGCCTTTCGATGAGGAAACGCTGTTCCGCACAGGCCGCGTGATCGAGGAAGCGGCAGGTCCGCTTGCCAAGCCGCAAGACTGGTGGAGCAAAGCCGCATGAAAGCGCAAACGACCAAACGAAAGCTTGTGTCCTCGGCCAGTCCTTACGAGCCGATTGTGGGCTTTAGCCGCGCCGTACGCGCCGGTAATTTCATTGCGGTTTCCGGCACGACGGCTGGCTCCGGCGGCAAGCCGGTCGCCATCGGCGATCCGGCGGCGCAGACCCGCGCAATCATCGAAGTCATCGAGAAGGCTCTAGCTGATCTCGGGGGGAGCCTCAACGACGTGGTGAGGACACGCATCTATCTCGTCGACATAGCCCATTGGGAGGCCGTGGGCCGTGTGCATGGTGAGTTCTTCGCCGACATCCGCCCTGCCAACAGCATGTTTCAGGTCACCGCCTTCGTCAGACCGGAGTGGCTGGTCGAGATTGAAGCCGATGCGGTTGTCGCCGAAGCTTCGGTTTGAGGAATTTCCCCATGGCACCACGCAAGGCAAAGGACTGCGGCAACATGGAAGAGGTAAGGGCGGAGATCGATCGCATCGATGCTGGCCTGGTCGACCTTATCGGCGAGCGCTTCACCTATGTCGATCGTGCCTGGCAGCTCAAGCAGTCGCCCGCAGAAGCTCGCGTTCCTTGGCGTATTCAGCAGGTGATCGACAAGGTGCGCGCGAGGGCGCAAGAGCAGGGATTGCCGCCGGAGCTCGCCGAGGCACTCTGGCGCCAAATGATCGGCTGGTTCATCCAATATGAGGAAGAGAAGCTTCGCCAACAGCTTGAATCGGAGAAGTAGTCTTTCGTCATTCCCGCAAAAGCGGGAATCCAATAAACGCCGCCGTTCGCGATATCTTTTCGCTGAGATTACTGGATTGCCCGGTTAGGCTGGGCAATGACAGTGAGAACGGACAGCGTTATGTAACGTGACATGCAGGAACGCGCGAAACCGAACAATCTCATCGAAGGCGCCACCGGCGAATGGGAGGTGGTGATCGGCATGGAAGTCCATGCCCAAGTCACCTCCAACGCGAAGCTGTTCTCTGGCGCCTCGACCGAGTTCGGCGGCGTGCCGAACTCGCATGTAAGCCTGGTCGATGCCGCCATGCCAGGGATGCTCCCGGTGATCAACGAGGGCTGCCTCGCGCAGGCGATTCGTACCGGCCTCGGGCTGAAAGCCAAAGTCAATCTCAACTCGATCTTCGATCGGAAGAACTACTTCTATCCCGACCTGCCCCAGGGCTATCAGATCAGCCAATATAAAAATCCGTTGGTGGGCGAGGGCGAGGTCGTGGTGGATCTTCTTGGTGGCGAGCGTGTGATCGTCGGCATCGAGCGGCTTCATCTCGAGCAGGATGCTGGCAAGAGCCTGCACGACCAGCACCCGCAATTCTCCTATGTAGATCTCAACCGCTCGGGAGTAGCGCTGATGGAGATCGTGTCGAAGCCGGACCTGCGGTCATCCGAGCAGGCCAAGGCTTTCCTCACCAAGCTCAGATCGATCATGCGTTATCTCGGAACGTGCGACGGCAATATGGAGCAGGGTTCGCTTCGCGCCGACGTCAACGTGTCGGTGCGGAGGCCGGGTGAGAAGCTCGGCACGCGCTGCGAGATCAAGAACGTCAACTCGATCCGCTTCATCGGCCAGGCCATCGAGCATGAGGCGCGGCGGCAGATCGAAATCATCGAGGAGGGCGGCGCGATCGTTCAGGAGACGCGTCTGTTCGATGCCAAGACCGGCACCACCCGCCCGATGCGCACCAAGGAAGAGGCGCATGACTACCGCTATTTCCCCGATCCCGATCTTCTGCCGCTCGAGCTGACACAAGACTATGTTGATCGGCTGGCAGAGGATTTGCCCGAACTTCCCGATGCGAAGCGCGCGCGTTTCATCGCGGATTACGGGCTCAGCCCTTACGATGCAGATGTGCTCATCGCCGAAAAAGAGTCCGCCGACTATTTCGAGTCTGTGGCCAAGGGACGAGATGCGAAGCAAGCGGCAAACTGGGTGATCAATGAGCTGTTTGGCCGCTTGAACAAGGAGGGCCGTGGCATCGGCTACAGCCCGGTAACGGCGGACCAGCTGCGAAGTATCATCGATTTGATCAAGTCGGGTACCATCTCGGGCAAGATCGCCAAAGATGTATTCGACATCGTGTGGAACGAAGGTGGCGATCCGAAATCAATTGTCGAGAAGCGCGGGCTGACTCAGGTCACGGACCTCGCCGCCATCGAGAAGGCCGTGGATGACGTCATCGCCGCCAATCCTGAAAAGGCCGAGCAGGCCAAGGCCAAGCCCGCGCTGGCAGGGTGGTTCGTCGGCCAAGTGATGAAGGCAACGGGCGGCAAGGCTAGCCCGCAGGCCGTCAACGAGCTGCTCAAGAAAAAGCTCGGCATCGCATGACCCACGCGATCCGGGTCCATAAACACGGCGGGCCTGAAGTCCTCAAATGGGACAGGATCGAGGTTGGCGATCCCGGTCCCGGCGAAGTCAAGATCCGCCAGACAGCGATTGGCCTCAATTTCATCGACGTCTATCACCGCACCGGGCATTACCCTCAGCCGTCGCTTCCGTTCATTCCCGGCTCTGAGGCGGCGGGCGTCATCACCGCCGTGGGACCGGGGGTGCGCGACCTCAGGGTCGGCCGGCACGTCGCCTATGCCGGCATCATTGGCGCCTACACCGAGGAGCGCCTGATCCCGGCGGACCGAGTGGTCAAGATCCCCAAAGGCATCAGCGATGAGTTCGCTGCCTCGATCATGCTTAAAGGCATGACGGCGCAATACCTCCTCCGACGCACGTACAAGGTTAGCCGCGACACGACGATTCTGTTCCACGCCGCAGCGGGCGGGGTCGGGCTGATTGCTTGCCAATGGGCGGCATCTTTGGGTGCAACGGTGATCGGCACAGTCGGCTCTGCCGGCAAGGCGCTCATCGCGCGAGCGCATGGCTGCGACTACGTGATCAACACTCGCGAGGAGGACTTCGTTGCCAAGGTAAAGGACTACACCAAAGGCGAGGGCGTCGACGTGGTCTACGACTCGATCGGCAAGGACACGTTCCCAGGTTCCCTCGATTGCCTCAAGCCTCTCGGCATGTGGGTCAGCTTCGGTCAGTCCTCGGGGCCCGTGCCGGATTTCACGATCACGCTGCTCTCACAGAAGGGCTCTCTCTTCGCCACGCGTCCCTCGCTCCCGCACTATACCGCCACGCGCAAAGACCTGGTCGCCACCGCGAACGACTTGTTCGAGGTCGTGGCCGACGGCAAGGTCAAGGTCGCGGTCAACCAGACCTACGCGCTTGCCGACGTGGCAAAGGCCCACCGCGATCTTGAGTCCAGGATGACGACCGGTTCGACGGTACTCTTGCCCTAGGAACATTCGGACATGTCGGTGCAAAATTCGGTCCCAGGAGGGCAGGGGAGCCGCTGGACGAGTGCGGGGCCATCGTGGGGCGTCGGCCTCCTCATTGTCATCGGGGTAGGGATCGCTTACGGGCTCGCCTATTCGATCCTGCGGCTATCACTTTCGGACAACCTTCCGCAGGACGACACCACCTCAAATGTCCTCACCCAGACGCTCGCGCTCGGCTATGTGCCGCGCCAGCCGCCGCTCTACGAATGGCTGCTCTGGTCGGTGCAGCAACTGACGGGTCCCACACTGCCGAGCTTTCTTCTCATCAAGTACGGGCTGCTCACCGGCACGGTCGCCTTCCTGTACCTCGCGGCCACTCGCATCTTCCATGAGCGCAGCTTCGCTATCCTCGCCGGGCTCTCGCCCTTCCTGCTCTTCCAATTCGCTTGGAATCTGCATGAAGGCGTAACGCACTCGATGGTGCTTACTTGTGCAGTTGCGGCGAGCCTCTGGGCTTTCATGCGCATCAACGAAAGCGGGCGAGTGACCGACTATCTTCTGTTCGGACTGATCGTGGGACTCGGTCTCATCAGCAAATGGGCATTCGCCGGCTTTCTTGTTCTCCTTCTTATCGGCGCGATGCTCCAACCGTCTCTCCGGGCGCGCCTCCTTGTCCCGCGCTCTCTCATGAGCCTGTGTGTAATTGCGGTGGTGAGCGCGCCGGTGGTCTACTGGCTCATCGAGGGCGGACACGACCTCGTCGCGCTGTACGGCAGTTCGGTTGCTCCCAAGGCACACTCGAACCGGCTGCATGCGACGCTGGTCGGGCTTGGGCTTTCGATCTATGCGCCACTTGCCTTTCTGTTCCCGCTCGACGTCATCCTGCCGGTCTTGTTTCCGGCCACGCTGCCGAAGGCGTGGGCCGACATCAAGCGCGCGTTCTCTCCGGCTGCATGGATGGGAAACGAGCCTGACTGGCCGCTTCTTATCCTGCACATCACCATCGGCGGCTTCCTCCTGCTTATGCTCGGGGCGCTCCTCACCGGCGCTACGCATTATCTCGAGCGTTACATGCATCCCTTCTTCCTCCTCACGCCTCTATGGATGCTGAGCGTCGTCGAGCGAACTGACAATGCCGGTCGCAAGGCCAAGGTGCTTGGCGTCGTGCTCGCCGCATCGCTCCTCATCGTGTTCCCCATCAGGGCGAGGGACTCGCTCCATGCGATGGGTCCTCATTGCAACAAATGCCGTATCGCCACGCCTTACGCGGGGCTTGCCGATGCGTTGAAAGCGCGAGGCTTCGAGGACGGAACGATCATCGCGTTGAGCCGGCATGACGCCGGTAATCTCCGCCGGTTCTTCCCGAACGCACGCATTGTCTGCTTTGACCGGCCAAACTATGGACCGCCGATGCGAGCGGCTGACTCGAGCTCTGCGGCTGCCGTGATCTGGCGACCGGAGCAGGGCAAGACCATGCCGAAAATAGCCCAAGGTGAGCTTGAGCGGCTAAAAGCCAGCCCAAAGAGCGCAGCCGAGCGGATCGAGGTGCCGTGGCAGCCTTATCCAACCAGCAACAAGCCGCGTAACTGGCCCTGGATGGTCCAGCTGGCGAGTCCCGGCGGCTAGAACAGAGCAATTGCTGCTGAAACCGCGTAAGCTATCGCGAAACCGATTTTTGGTTAGCGGCACATGAGCCAGGACGGTCAAGGAATTATTATCGTGCCTGCGGCTTAACCAATTTTCCCGCGAATTCGCGTGAAATCTAAACCAAGATTACTGCGCATTATCGATTCAATCATTTTGCATTAATCACGAAGATTCAGAGCTTGT